>TARA_R110000850_G_scaffold91742_1_pt1 | contig 10901 bp, 10 predicted proteins | sample TARA_R110000850 | Tara Oceans TARA_R110000850 (sample SAMEA4397586) | marine metagenome | biome: Polar Biome; feature: [SRF] surface water layer (ENVO:00010504); material: water (ENVO:00002006), including particulate matter (ENVO:01000060) such as... | depth 5 m | reverse complement strand
GTGCTCAGGCGGGCTGGGGCAAACCTGCCATCAACACGGGAGAGCTTGAAGATGGTTGGGGATCGATTCTGTTTGTGGAGCGGCGTGGGGTTCGTCGTGTTTTACGGGCTTGGATTTGTTCTCCTCGCCGGCTTCATGCCCGCGCCATCGCCATCGCTGGATGCCGAGCACATCGCGAGCATTTACCGCGAAAATCCGGTTCAGATGCGCTTCGGCGTTGCCGTCATGCTCCTTGCAAGCGGTCTTATGCTGCCTTTTCTGGGCCTGATTTCGGCGCAGATGAGCCGAATCAAGAATTGCGGACAGGCCTTGGTCAACACGCAGATGGTCTGCGGTGTGATGGGCGCAGCAGTCGTCATGTTTTCTGCGCTGTTCTGGGGCTGGGCAGCATTCCGGCCCGAGCGCGATGCCCAACTGATCCAGCTGATGAACGATCTGGGCTGGCTGTGCCTGTTTACCACCGTCAGTGGTCCGGTCATTCAGCCGGCGGTGATCGGCATTGCCATCCTGGGTGATCAGAGCCAGCGTCCGGTATTTCCGCGATGGGGCGGGTACTTCAATCTCTGGGTTGCAGTGCTCTTTGCGCCCGGTGTGATTGCGCTGTTTTTCAAGTCCGGCCCGTTTGCCTGGAATGGCTTGTTTCCTTACTGGTTGCCGTTTGTGGCCTTTGCGAGCTGGTATCTGACGATGTTCTGGTTGCTGCGCAGCAGCTTGAAGCAAGGGGCGCCGGGCTGAGTTGTTCCGCTTGAGTCGGCGCGTCTGCACGTCTTGCCTGCATCGGCAAGCAAGCTTACCTATCGCCAGTAGGTGGCCGATGCGACATGCTGGGGCCGAGGTCCATTCAAAAACGGGATAGGTGGCATGACGTACGAAACACTGTTGTATGCAGTTGATGATGGTATTGCGCGAGTCAGTTTGAACCGGCCTGCGCATCTCAATGCGCTCACCTCTTTGATGGTGGAAGAACTTTTGGACGTCATCGCGCGCGTCGGTTCTGATGATGAGGTGCGCGTGCTGCTGCTCAAGGGCGAAGGGCGCGCATTTTGTTCCGGAGCCGATCTTGGGTCGGTTGCCGCTGGCGATGTCCCCATGGATGAAGACGGCAAGGCTGATATCGGCAAGCCGCTGGAAACCCACTACAACCCGCTGGTCATGGCCATGCAGGCCTTGCCCAAGCCCATCATCGCGTCGGTCAATGGGATTGCGGCAGGTGCAGGCTGCTCTATCGCACTTATGGCTGATCTCACCATTGCTGCACGATCAGCCAAATTTCTGCAGGCCTTCGTGAATATCGGCCTGATGCCAGATGCAGGCAGCACCTGGTTGTTGCCGCGTCGCGTGGGTTCACAAAGAGCAATGGGCTTTGCGATTCTCGGCAAACCGATTACCGCAGAATTGGCGCTGGAGTGGGGGCTGATCTGGGACATGGTGGAAGACGATCAGCTGGAAGCCGCCTGCACTCAAGTGGCCACCCAGCTCGCCACCGGTCCGGCGGTTGCACAGGCTAGGATCAAGCAGGCGATCCAGCAGGGCGGCGTGCAGTCCTTGTCGGAGCAGTTGCATCTGGAACGCGTCGAACAGCGCAAGCTTGGTCTGACGCATGACTGCATGGAAGGCGTCACGGCCTTTATCCAGAAGCGCAAGGCTCAGTTCAAGGGGCGCTAAACGCGGCGATGGATCCCGGTGTCGGGCAGGATGTCGTCTCTATACATCGATGATGATTTTCTGCCCGGCTGCGCGAGAGACGCAGGCCGTCATGTAACCGGCATCGCGTTGCGCCTGACTGAGCACCACATCGCGGTGTTCCACCTCGCCCTCCACAACCTTCAGGGCGCAGCTGCCGCAGAGTCCCTGTGTGCAGACGGCCACCGCATCCGGAATCTTGTGTTCGGTGAGTACGTCCAGAAGGCTCTTGTCTGCCGGTACCGCCACACTAAAGCCAGATTGACGCAACACCGCCTCAAAAGGCTGGTTGCTTTCTGCGCCAACGATCTGCGGCGCGCTGAAGCTTTCGGTGTGAATGGCTGAAGCAGGCCAGCCTAGTGCAATGGCAGTATCCGAGACGTGGCGCATGAAGCCCGCCGGGCCGCAGATATACAGCGCGGTGCCGGGCATCCACTTGCCTAGCATCTGCGGCGAGATCGGGCCTTCAAGGCCGGTCCCGTCGTCAAAATGGAATTTCACCTGATCGCGATAAGAGGCCGCGGCCAGTTCATCACGGAAAGGGCATAGCGATTGGCTTCGTGCGCAAACATGGAATTGAAACGGCGTGCCTTTCTGCTCAAGGGTTTCGGCCATGGTCAGCATCGGGGTAATGCCAATGCCGCCTGAAACCAGCACTACCGATCGTGCGCCCGACTCCAGGGCAAAGTGATTGCGAGGGTGGCTGATGCTGATCTCCGCGCCTTCCACCAGTGTTGCATGCACCGCAAGAGAACCGCCGCGACCCGTGTCTTCACGCTTTACGGCAATGCGGTAGCGACCGTCCGCGCGCAGCGCGCTGCACAGGGAGTACTGTCGGATAAGTTGCCCCGGCAGGTGCAGGTCAATGTGCGCGCCGGCCTCGTAGGCCGGAAAACTCGCTGCTTCCACGGGTTCAAGCGTGAACGCGCAAATGTCTGGAGACACGCGCTCTACGCTGGTGACGCGCGCCTTGAGCAGGCCTGTGTGGCGCGATGATGAAGGGAGTTGCGGTGCGGGATGGGTGAGCTTTCCAATTGGCCAGCTCCAGACCAGGTCGCGCTCGCGTTCCAGCGCATCACGAGTGGCAACCCATGCCTGGTTGTAACGGTAATAGGGAACACCCGGAAACAGATGATGCATCAGATGCTGGCTTTGGGAGATGCAGGCATAACGCATGAGCCATCCGCCCTTGATCATGCGCGTGCCCTGAATGGGGTTTTCTGCCTGCACCACACCGTGTGGATGTTGAATGGCGGCAAACATGTAGGTCAGGAACGTCATGCCGATTCGCTGCGGGATCAGCCACAGGAAGATGAACTCCCATGCGTAGGCCGATGTGAGAAAGCCCACGTGAATAACGATGAAAAGAACCGCGCCCATGCCGTCGCGGATCAACTCAGGCAGCGCGCGCTCGCGCCAGCGTTTCAGGTACCAGGCCACCCAGTAGACATCGATGAACGTCCACGCCAGTACGCGCAGCGGAATCGGCGCGGAGACCAGAACGTCATCAGGGTCGCGGGAGCCTTCGCCGGTATAGCGGTGATGCTCAAGGTGCAGAAAGCGATACAGGCCGGTGGTGAATCCGGGAAACAGCGGCAGGACAGAGGCCGTGCCGATCAGATCGTTGATCTTCCGGTTGCTGGACACCGAGGAATGCGCCGCATCATGGAACGGGGTGAACGCCATGTAGATGGCAATCGCGTTGATGGTCATGGTGAGCCACAGTGGGCTCCAGCCTTGCATATAGGCAGCGATGCTCAGAATCAATGAGCCATACACGCCCATGACCATCAGAATCTCCTGCCAGGCAAATACAGGCAGGCGCAGGGTGTCCTGCAGACCCGGCGAGGTGACCAGCTGACTCAGCAGTTCCCGATCTTCTGCGGGGTAGGCGGTTTGGCTCATGTTGAAAGCGCTCTGGCTGGTGCGGTTGGGTCTTGTGGAAGCTGGCGATGACCCAGTATTCCAAGGGTCGCAAAGCCGGCTGGCCACACGGAGTATCGTACGCTCAAGGTACCTAAACGCCGTGATCGGGGAAACAGGGGCTGAGCCCCCCTGACAAACGGATGGGGTGCAATCGCCGCTAATACCTGTTCAAGCGGGCTATGGAGCGAAGCAGATGACTCGGCCAAATTGCGGTATGAGCTTTACACTCCCAATTTCACCAACTCCGACAGTATTCAAATGGCAGCCAGCAGCCTTCTCGCACTGATTGACGACATTGCCACCATCATGGACGACGTTTTCATGATGACCCGCATTGCAGCCAAGAAGACCGCCGGTGTTCTCGGCGATGATCTGGCCCTGAATGCGGAGCAGGTTGCCGGGGTCAAGGCGGACCGCGAGTTGCCGGTGGTCTGGGCCGTAGCCAAGGGTTCGGTGATCAACAAGGTCATCCTGGTGCCGGCAGCGCTGGTGATCAGTGCCTTCGCGCCATGGGCGATTATTCCAATGCTGATGCTCGGCGGCGGCTACCTGTGTTACGAAGGCTTCGAGAAGATCGCTCACAAGTATCTGCATTCTGCAGAAGAGTTGGCAGCACATCGCGCTAAGCTGCTGCACGCCGTGGCGGACAAGAAAGTAGATATGGTGGCCTTCGAGAATAAGAAGGTGAAAGGCGCCATCCGTACAGATTTCATTCTCTCCGCTGAGATTATTGTCATCGCCCTCGGCGTGGTTGCGGGTCAGGACCTGCTGACTCAGTTTGGTGTGCTGTCCCTGATTGCATTATTGATCACGGTTACCGTTTACGGCTTGGTAGCCGGTATCGTGCGTATGGATGATGTCGGCCTTGCGCTGGCCTCGTCCGATAGTGACTTTCGCCAGAGCATTGGGCGTGGCCTGCTTGCCTTTGCGCCGATCCTGATGAAGACGCTCTCTATTGTGGGAACTGCCGCCATGTTTATGGTCGGTGGCGGCATCCTGGCGCATGGCATCGCGCCAGTGCATCACTTCATTGAGCATCTTTCGGACAGCGTGGGCGCGGTAGCATTTGCCGGCCCGGTGGCCGCATTTATTCTGCCGAGTTTGCTGGGCGCACTCTTTGGCGTCATAGCCGGTGGCGTGCTCCTAATGGGCATGAAGCCGCTAATAAAATTTAAGAATGCCATCGCTTCCTGACATGCATTGATCAATGTTTGATGGCCTGCCAATGGCGTCCTGCATGACGTCTTTGTTGCACGGTTAGCGTTGATCGACGAGTCGGAACAAATAAAGTCTGAGGCAATGAGAGGCGCCGCACAGTTGCGGCCATGATTTGCGTTGACACGTTTTGGCCAACAGGTCTAATGTCTCTGCACCTTTTCGACGTGCGTGTATCTCAGGTTTCAGCGCCGTTACGTTCACGCTTGTCGAAGAGATAAAACAAAGCTTCTTAACATCAATCGTCCAGCTGGGAGAGAGCTCGGGCAGTGGATGTACTATCTCAATTCGCGCTATCTGCGTTGGATAATGCGGTCAACGATCTGTTGACCGTTGCTGTGCCCAACGGTGTCAATCGCCAGCTCAGCATTATTCCTTCGCAGATCAAACCGGCAGGACTCGGCGGATACCTTGGCGCACATGCCGAGCCATCCGGCCCCATCCTTGCACGTCGCATTATTGCCACGCTGGATTTGTCGGTCAGCCAGGGTAGTGACAGCAGCGCAAGTACCTACTTGAACCAGCAGTTGCGCGTCCTGCTCACGCAGGACAGGGGTGATCTGCAACGTGCCGGCTTCTACAAGATCAAGCTCGATCCAGAACGCAGCGAGGCATTGAACGCTCGTTTCAACGTTGATTTTGAATACCGCCATCTGCCAACAGATCCGGGCGGCATTATCGAAACACTGGATCTGGGTCTTGATCTAAATGCTACGCCCTACAAAGCGCGATTCGTTTGGGATGTCGATACGGCGTCGCTGCGTTCTGAAGCAGAGCCCCTGCGTGAGTTCGCCATTGCGGATGACCCGCATCTGAGTCCCACGTCGCCGGCATCCAACTGGCAGTTTGATCAAGCCAATGGCTGGATCGCTCAGAGCGGCGCAGCTCGCGGCGGCAGTCGGACTTTGAGTAATGCGCGCAAGGCTGGCGCCCAACTACTTTGGCGACCCAATGCCAACCCGCTGCGACTGTCGCGCTTCATTGCGAGCATGCGGTTCCAGAGCGACAGCCACGATGGAATCGGTTTGGTCTTTTCGCGCAAGGATGACAACAACTTTTCATTCTTCCTGGCCTCGCACCGGCATCGCTATCAGATGTTCGGCAGCAAGCGAGATGGCGTTTACGACTTCATCGGAGCGCCTGCCGAAGAACTGGAGATGTTGCCGGGTCAGCCGCATCAGCTCGAGATCATTTGTTTCGACAAGACCTTGATCGCTGTGCTGGACGGCCGGCAGACCTTGCAGGTTGAGGGGCAGGACGAAAGCGAGCCGGGTGAAATCGGCTTTCTCACACATGTAAACGATCAGGCGCATTTTCTACGTGCGCGTCTGGTCGACCTGTATTGAACAAATTCGGATTGATTGAAGAGACCAAACGACCAGGAGGTCAGCCATGGAAGAAGCGTTTGCAGAACAGATCATCCCGGGAACCTATATCCGGGTTCTCTCGGAAGGACTGATTTCTCCGCAGGGCGTTGCAGCAGGGAATATCGGAATTGTTGGAACCGCGGAGCCGCTGCCGCTTCCAGCGCCTGAAGGCGGTGGGCCGGCGCCCGTTGCGACCTTGAACACCTCAACGCAGATTCTTTCGAGTCTGGAAGATGCGCAGAAGCTTTTTGCGCCATCTGATGCTGCCTCGGAGACTTCCAAGTTCAATCTCATGCGTAGCCTTGAGCTGCTGTTCCGCAATGGCGCACGCACGGTTTATGCGCGAGCCATTGCCGAGACAACCGACAAGAGCAAGTTCACCGATGAGATGAAGGAACTGCTCAAGGAGAATGTAAACATTCTGGTCATTCCAGAACTCAGCACGGCAGATGCCAACACTGAGCTGGCTTCTCTGGCGGGCACAGCGGAGTCCGAGGGCAGGGATGTCATCGCGGTCGTTGGCGCGGACAAGCAGATTCCTTCCGAGATTACGGCGGGTGCCGAGTTCAAGTCCGACAAGCGCCTGATCCTGTGTGCGCCGGCCATCGTGGCCTATGACCGTGCCTCCAAAAAAGATGTGACCTTGCCGGGTCGTTACACCGCCGCAGCGGTCGCCGGTCTGATTGCATCGCTGGCTGCGCATGTAAGTCCGACCAATAAATCGCTTCCCGGTGTTGGTCAGATTTCGCGCAAGTACAACTACGGCGAGCTCAAGTCTCTGGTGCAGGGCAATGTGCTCACACTGGAAAACCGTGGCGGCGTGCGCGTGGTGCGCGGCATCACCACGGATGGTGCAGGTGCTGCGTTCTCGCAGATCACAACGCGAAGAATCGTGGATTACGCAAAGGCCGGTGTACGCCAGGTCACCAGTCCCTTCGTTGGCAAATTGAACAATGCGCGTGTACGCAAGGCGATGGAGGGGGCGCTCGACGGCTTTCTCACCACCATGCTCATCGATGAAGCCCTGACCGACTACACCGTAAATGTGAGTGCGACCAGAGCTGATGAGATTGCAGGCCGCTGCGTTGTGAATATCTCTTTGCAGCCGACCTTCAGCATTGACTACATCCGCGTCACCCTGGCGCTGTCCTAATCGAACAAGGGAAATCAATCATGGCAAATACCAGTGTTTTTACCGGAGCAGATGGCTCCATTACCTTGTCCTCGACCTCATCGGATGGCATCGAAGCCGAAGTAGCGCAGGGCATTATCGATGGCAATGATCTGGTCTCAGTAGGCCGCGCCACCGGCGTTGCAGTGGAAGTCACATCGGACGTGCGGCCGTTTCATGAGATTGGCCAGCGCTATGCCACGCAACTGAGGCCCGGCAATGTCTCGGTGCGGGGCAACATCAAGCGAGCCTATCTCAACGGCGCCATGTTGCGACTTCTGCTCGGCGAAGCAGCCGATGGCCGGCCCGGTGCATCGTGGGCGCAGCCATCTTTCAATATCACCTTGATGGCAGAAAACGCTGCGGTTCCAGGCGTGCGCTCCACCGTCACGCTGCACGGCGTCAAGCTCGACCAGTGGAATTACAGCGTGCCGGAAGATGATTTTGTCGTGGAATCCTGCAGCTTTCAGGCCCTGTACCTGACGGTTGGAGACGAAGGCGCCTGATGATGACTCCGAGCCTGCAAGGCCGCCATGAATAGTCCGCCCAGCAAACCTTCGGTGATGCTCACCGCTGACGAACTGCTTGCCGGTTCGGCGCTGACTTTTGACGTCGAGGTTCCGGCCAGTATGTTGCTAGGAGGGCGCGGCGAGAGCGGTCACGTTCGCCTGCGACCGCTGACGGTGCGTGACCTGCAATTGATTGGTCGCGCCGCAAAGGACAACGATGCTTTGGCCGCTGCGCTGATGGTGCAGACCGCGTTGGTGGAACCACAACTGACTCTGGCGCAGGTCAACGCGCTTCAGGTGGGTTTGTTGCAGAAGCTGCTTGATGAGGTGAATCACATCAGCGGTATTGGCGCCACCGAAGCGCAATTGCGTGGCGCCACCGAGGACCCGCTGGTCCGAGCGGCTTTTCTGTTGTCCAGCGAATTTGGTTGGACCCCAGAGCAGGTGGGTGAGCTGACCTTGGCCCAGGTGCTGATGCATTTGCAGATGCTCAAGGAAAAACGGGGTGAGCATGACTGAGCGGTCGCCCGTCGAGCGAGTTCGTCTGCTTCGCGAAGCGGCGCAAAGTCTGTCGCGTGTCAGACAGACCTTGCAGCGCGTGGATGATGAGCAGGTGCTTGCACGATTGCTGGAGACCCTGGATCAGCTTCCGGAAGCGGTGCAGTTCTGGCCGCTGCAGAGTGTTGCCGGTCTGCAAACGGCGAGCGGACCGATAAGTGATGTGCAACAGGCCTTGGAAAGACCTGCGAGCGTGGATGCTCAGGAGTATGCAAGGCGGCTTCGTCGGGCCAGCGATCTGTCGCCTGTCGTTTCTCGAAGAGTTTCAAGGCCTGATGGGCGAGAAGCAGAAGGTTTGTTCTCGCCCGGCGCGACCTCCACTGTCGGCAAGTTGGATGCGTCGCACAGCCAACCGGGCACTGGCAAGAATTCCAGGCCGGACGATTCAAAGGCGGGGCGTGGTTCAGATCGCAAAGCTGCGCCGAGCAAAGACTTTGCAGCGGCGGAGCTAGAGCAGAAGCAGACTCAGACTCAGACTCAGGCATCAGACGCAGGGCCACTGGCCGCGATCGCAAAGTTGGTGAGTGAAATCGGGTCTGCGCAAACTGATTCTGGCCAGCAGAAATTCAAGAGCCAGCTGGACTCCTTTCCTAAGTCCTCATCACCCGGCAAGAAACTGGCCGCGCATGCGCAACTGGGGGCGCGGCCATCACGAACGGATTCGGTACGGCCTCAATCCTTGCCGAGAGCTGAGAGGCCATTGTCGCCCAGCCTCAATACTGTGCCGCGCCCGCGCCTGCAGTCATCGGAGTTTGTGACACAGAACCCAGGTACTGGGGCGCTCGCTTCGGTGGTGGCCAGTCTCTGGGGACAGCCCGCAGCTCGCGGGCAAAGAACATCATCGGTTCAGGATCTGCGCCGCCATCCTCAGGCAGAACGCGCACCGTCACGTCTGTTGACGACTGTCCCTGCGGCGGCTGCTGGCAAGCAGCAAGAGAGCAGTGAACAGAGTGAGAAATCACAGGTCAAAACCACGCCGCCTGCTGCCAGTAGCAGCGTAGCGGATCAGCCTGCGGCCCCGGGGACTGAGAGCGTATCTGACCAACTCAACCGTGAATTGCAGGCACAGGCCTGGATGAGCGGGGTAGATCTGTCATGAGCCTGATTCCCATGCTCGGAGACTGGGAAGTACCCAGCGTTACGCGTCTGGAGACACTCGAGAATCGGCGTCTTGCGGAAACGCGCATTCCGGGGCGTGCAGGCAGTGTGTTTCAGGATCTCAACCGGGCGCCTGCCAAGGTAGTGATCGAAGGCTCTGTTTATGGCGACGAGCTTGCGCAGACGTTTCTGAGCGATCTGCGCGAGAAGTTTGTCGCCGGTGATCCTCTGACTTTCGTGTCAGACATCGCCACCGGTACCGAGATTCAGTACGTGCTGATCCAGCAACTGCACATACAGGCCGCGGCGTCGCACGCGGATCAGATCGACTATTCAATCTGGCTGGTGGAGTCACCGCCACCGCCGCCGCCTAGCGATATTCTGGGTGGCATCGACACCAGTCTGCTCGATCAGGCGGGCAGTCTGCTTGATTCGGCCATGGGCGCACTCGATGCGCTTAGTGCACTGGGCAGCGTGCCGAACTTGTCCGACCCAACAAAGCCGCTGGCGGGTGCGCTGGATGGCGCAAGCGCCACGGCAGACGAGGTCAGTGGCGTGGGCAATGCGATAGACAGTGCCTTGAACAACTGAGCCATGGCCAATCTCATCGAACAGGTCCAGTCCATCACCTCCGGCTCTTCGGTGAGTGTGGATGTCTCCGTGCAGGCGGGAAGCATTACCCAGATCGCCGAATTGGTGATTCGTCTGGCACAGAATCCGCCGGATGACCTTGCGTCTTTCCTGCAACATCTGCAGACCATTCCGACGCCGCAGATCAATGTAGACGGCAGCATTGCCGAGGTCTTTCAGGGCATTCTCCCCGGTCTGCAGGAAGGACCTGGCGTCAAGGTATCGGCACTCACGCAGGCTGCGGGTGCAATCGGCAGTGGTGTCAGCACAGACCTCACCGGGCGGATTGAGCCTTTGCTGGCGGCGGTCAATCAGTTGAAGGCACTGCTGGACACCGACTGGAGTTGCGGGCTGGTTCCGGCACTCGCGGCAAGTCCGGCGGCGTCGACGCCATCGCCTGATCCTGCGCCAGATCCTTCACCGGACCCGTCTCCCGAACCGGCGCCGGCCGATGCGTCTTCTGCAGAGCGTCCGGCGGTGCTGAGCACGAGCCAGGTTGATGATGCAAAGGCATTGGCCGATACCCTGCCACCGGACATGGCGGTGAAGGCCTTGCTGATCTGGCTGCACCAGCGTGTGGGCACGAGTCGACCCGGGTACTTCCAACTGCGCTCGATTCCGGTTCTGGACGATCTGCGCGACCCGCTGGACAGCCTGGTGCGTTGGGATGCGATGAGCGGCGCGCAGTTGCAGCAGGAATTTGTAGGCACCCTGAATGTGCTGACCCAGCTGGTGCAGGCTGAG
>TARA_R110000850_G_scaffold111573_15_pt1 | contig 10924 bp, 4 predicted proteins | sample TARA_R110000850 | Tara Oceans TARA_R110000850 (sample SAMEA4397586) | marine metagenome | biome: Polar Biome; feature: [SRF] surface water layer (ENVO:00010504); material: water (ENVO:00002006), including particulate matter (ENVO:01000060) such as... | depth 5 m | reverse complement strand
AATATGAAGTCTAATATTTTCCGAGAAGAATTTACCATGGGTCCACGGCAAGCTCTAGAAGAGTTCGAAAACGCCCAACGAAGCGTAGCTCAAAACATGAAGTCATCTTTTTCCGAGGCTTTTCAATCTATATCAAGCGGCGCTAACAGTGTTCAAGGAGCTTTAGCTAACATGGCCCAAAGCATTCTTGATTCCATCTCACAAGTTTCCTCCAATGTGTTTACGAACATGATGTTTAGTAAGATGGGATTTCATTCGCAGGGAGGTCCTGTCCCCGGTTATGCAGCGGGCGGTGTTGTTACGGGAGGTTCTGGGTACAAAGATGACGTGCCAACAATGATGCAGGGCGGAGAATTTGTGATTAAAAAATCTTCAGCACAAAAAATTGGTTATGGAAAATTAAATGCTATAAATGGCGTAGGAAGAGGTTACGCCCAAGGTGGTCTCACTACTGGGGGAGGAGGGCCGTCCATGATGAAAATGGGGGCCCTATCGGCGGGAGCCAGCGCTCTTTCAGGAATCATCCAGCAAGCTAATACTCCCGGAACGCCAGACCCTATTCCTTCTCGAGATTACGGTTTTGGAAAAAGTAAACACGGATTCCTTGGAGGGGCTGACCCTGATGCGGGTCAAACTGATTCGATAACAGGGGGAAGAGGAAGAGCAAGCGCGTCATTGGGTAAAGGTTTTGTTTATTATCGTCGGGACCCCGAGACAGGAAGGCTCATTAGTGAGCGAGCAAGGCCTACTGAGGGACGTTTTGAGGTAAGTCAGAGGCTTTCTTTGCTGGGGCGATTGGGGGAAGATGACCCCCAGACTAGCCGGATGTTTGGTAAAGAGCAGTCGATGTCTAAATACCAAAATTATTTAGAGACCGAGACGCAAAGTCGAAAAGATCAAATTGACGCTGTTAAAAGACAGAAGAGGGGTAGGCTTGTCGGTGCTTACATGAATGCTGCGATGTTAATTGGTGGAGCTAAGATGATGCAGGGTGCATCAAGCAATCCTGATGTAATAGGGTCCGGAGGTAAGACCTATAGCTCTTTTGAAGGTAGCGGGGGTACTGCTTACCGTTTATCTGACGCCGAGGTTTTTGGGCGAGCGGGTCGGATGGCCAGTCCATTAAGCCGCCCCGGGGTTATGAGTACAATGCAAAATATGCAAGCCTTCAATCCATTAACAGCGGGCCCAGCCCCGCGAACTTTTCCCGGAGATACCGGATACGCAAATGGAGGAGGCACAAGCGGTAGCCCTGCAATGGTAATGGGCGGAGAATATATAATGAGCCCCGAAACTGTTCGTACATATGGTACGAACTTCATGAGCGAGTTAAACCGAGGTAACGTTGCGGGTTACGCTAATGGGGGGCCAGTAGGAGGAGGGTCTTTGGGGAATCAAGGTGCCTCAAATGGCGAAACACCCAATAGTGGCAATACAACTAACAACGTCAAGATAAGTGTTAACGTAGACAAAAGTGGAAAAGCAGATACTTCAGTAAGTACTGGCCCGCAAGGAGGATCGGGGGACTCAGGAGAATCAGACAGAGAAGAAGTTGAAAACAATAAGGCGCTAGGTAAACTGTTGCAGGGAGTAGTCTTGGAGGAACTTGTTAAACAACAACGTCCCGGTGGACTGTTGAGAAACCAACGAGCTTAAGTTTTTATTCTTTTTTAATAGTTGAGGGTCTCGAGTTTTTTCACTCTTTCCTCTAAGAGTCGAAACTTTCTCTCAATTATTTCTATTGCTTCGTTATAGGTGCTTTGAGGATCTATACTGTTGGGTGGCAAGAGGGGGATTCCACTAAGGGGGGAATAGTCAAAGGTGATCTGGCATAATTCTGCGTCTAGAGTTTCCCCATAATAATTTTTGTTCAGGTTGACTGCTTGTTTGGAAACGACTATCTCTCCTTCTTCTACTCCGTCAGGTATAGGATACGATAAGTTTATTGTCGTTTTTTCTCCGTTAAATGCTACGTCGGTTATATCCCTTTCTAAAATAGAAGCGTTAGAAGACAGATCAAATTCAATATCCGCCTGTATAGTTATTCCCTCTTCGTTCATTAGGCTTACTGGATTAGTGGGAGGGATAATATATCGACCTGCATCCACTACTGTTAGGACTGGGGTGTCCCCGTCGATGTTTGTTATTTTTATTTCAGCATATTTACCCGTTATATTGGAGGGGGAACTTGATGGGGCTCCCCCTTGGGCAAAAAATGTCTCACCCTCCGTGATGTTTGATAGTGGAGAACTCACAAGTTTGGCGCTTTCAGCTTCGTGTTCAGGAAAGGTTACGGACACCGTGTCGTTTGCGAAAAGTTTATGGACAAAATTCCCTTTTATAAGCAGAGACTCTTTAAAGATTATAAATTTTCTTTTTATATTCAGCTCTTCTACAGATTCTGCTCGATAAAAGATGTCGTTATTAGCGAGTTTCACAAAGGCTCCATTTATGCAGGCTATAGTCTGGTTAGAGGAGACGTAAAGCTTATCTTTGCCTTTCTCTATGGAACCAAAGAAGGTTTCGGGCTTCATATATCTATTTTATAGGTTAGTCCCCAAAAGACCAAATTTAAGTTTTATAATATCAGGAACCCATGGTTGCATTCGAAAAAGTTCAATACCATCTTGCTTTGACATGAAAGCAACAGTAGGAGAGACATAATCCGAAAAACCGGCGTTTTTAGCATAAGTCCCTTGCTTTGTCATGTAGTAATTTATTACAAGACCTGTCTCCTCTCCTGATTTCGGTCGGTCAACGCTCGTATAAGAGGTAATGGGGCTCACTCCATTTTTTCCCATGTCTCCATCTATCGATGCTTGAACGCTATACTTCAAAGTTGGCGTCAAGAGGCTTTGATCTACAAGGATTTGAATATGTATGTTCGAAGCTCGATACTCAATCCCGCCCTTTTTGAGCCTCTTAGCTTTCTGAGACATCCTGTATCTGGCTGTAATTCCGCCACCTAATACGCAATCTTTAAATACACAATTGTCAGCGATTAATGGAGCAGGGAGAGAGTCTCGCCTTGCTCTTGCATTTATATTTGTCAAAGGTTCTCCGAAGACAAGTTCTGTCCAGTCCATAGCATTAATGTCCAAGCCGAGACCCTTTGTACTCCAAGCTTCTCTAACCCCATTCGAAGTTTTTGTTACGGGAGCCATTCCATCAGAAATTAATCCAATTTCTCCCCATGCTCGAAAAGCTAATGCGAGGTCCCCTGCCCCCATGACACTGGATTCTCCCATATAAACAGAAGTTCCCGCCGGTTGTATTGCTTCTACGTTAGGACCAGCGTTCCAAGGTACCCCGGGGAAAAAATCTTTTTTAGCATCTGCAGGTATTGTTGACATATTGATGTCCGGATCCGTGAAAATTTTAGCAGTTTTCGACGAATCTTCGCCGACTAACTTAGCCGTTTTTCCGTCAGCTTCAAAAGCTCTTAAAAGAGAAAGGTTATCAAAGAACCCAATAGCAAACTGGACATTTTCAACCTCTGGACTAGTAACAAGGGGTACGGGAATGTGAAGACTGTCGACACTATCGCTGTCGGTCAAAAGGTAATATCCTCGTTGGATCTTATATTCCTCATTCACGCTATTCTTTATCTCTTCCGAATTTGTAACTATACCGCCAAAGAAGTTGTTGCTTTTTCTCCCAAAGAAACCTGCATTTTCATTGTGTGTTCCGTGGATTTTATATTTTACGTCGTTGTCGACGCTGTTTTCCTCTTGGGCTTTCAGATCAATAACAAATGATTTAGCTCTAGTAGGAGTTGCGGCTTCTGTCCCTTCAAATACCAGAGTATTGTCTCCTGTGGTCATGTAATAAACTACCCCCGCTATATTATTAAAGTATTTTTCCAACTCTTGATCGGTTGCTCCTTGTTCTCCTGCATTTGGCCCACTTCCTTCTGAGTGTTGAATAGTTATATCCAGAAAACCGTTTGGGTAAACCGTGCTTCTCGCTGTATATGGATAGCCCCTAGAATAGGCTTCATAATTTGAAATCCAGTTTTGAGTAAGTGGGTTGGAAGAATTAGTGAACCCCTTACTAGCAAAGATGAGTCCACTTGGAGATTCTACGTTAATGCCAATTATGTCATATTTTGTTGGACTACTGTTCCAATTAGCTTCCTTGCTTGGGTCGCCTATGGTATTTGCCCATATTTCGTTTCGAGCACTGGTTTTCCCTTCGGCGTCATGCGCTTCAACTACTACATCATATTCACGTAAAGGAAATAATGCGTCATTGTTAGTTGTGATATAGCCACTGGGGTCATTGCGAATGTAAAGGTCTGAGTCAGAGGTTTCACCAGCTATACTATATGGGGTAAGATTAGGTTTCCATAGGGTCACGTGTGGGTAGTCGCCCACGTCGTTCACCGCTTGGTGTCGCAGTCCTGTTATTACGTTAGGGTCGTTATAGGTCGATTTAAAGGCAAAGTCCGCTTCAAGAGCGCTGGGGTTGTATCCTGTAAATTCTAGATAGATTTCTGAATTGGGAATATTAATCGTGTTTTGCAGGGATGGTTTCCGTATGGTAATTCGAAAATCGACAGCAGTTTCGGCAACATTTAATTCGTAAAAAGGTTCGTCAATATTCGGGAACTTGTCAAGATATGTCCCGGTGGGTGACGGGTCAGGGTCTCTCCACTCGTTAATTATAGCCGCATAAGACGTGCTCCATCCAAACGTTGGCTCCAAGTCCTCGATAGTGTTCATGACGGTTTTATTCCCCGGATTAGAAACGTCTGACGTTTTCAGATTGGATATAGAAATAGCGTTGGCTATACTGAAAGATTGAGCTTTGTTTTTACCCTTGTTTATTCTTATTCTTGATAGCATCCCATCAGAAATTACTCCTTCTTTTGATAGAGCGAATACGGCAACGTGATAGTCTCGAATGTCAGGCTCATACAGCAAAAATTCAGCAGAGTAGCTAATGATTTTCGGATTATCTTTATCGGTTATGTCGTAGGTACCGTATTTGGATCGAGCTCCAGCCGTTTTTCCCGGAATAAAAAGCTCAACCCCGGTTTCAAACATCCTCCAATTTCCATGATTTACAGCGAATGGGCTATTGACTGTGGCGTTGACCGCATTGATGTCGGCCGCAGTAGCTAACGCAAAGTTGGCGTCACGGGAAACACAGATAGCGTAATCAAGAGCTTCATCTGGCTTTACTCCTTCATTCGCAACGGCACCTCCACCCGCTTCGAGTTGATAACCTGCTGGATTAAAAGAGACTTTTAAAGTTTGGTACACGTCCATTTGTGGAATAGATTCTAGGCTCTCATATCCAGAGGGATACGCTTCCTCGGATTGGAGGGTTAGCGCCGTAGAAAATTCCTGCCCTTCACTACTCCCGATGCCGACATTTGTTGAGAGTGGTATTACATCATTAATGGAGCATTGTCTTGTCGCTATTTGTCCCGTGGGGAATAGCGGCCTTTTTTGAATGTTTTTCCCTTGGAATTCTATGGCACTTTCGACTTTATTATATTTGCCTGTAGAATAAGCTAACGCAGAAACCGCATAACTGCCATCGTCGCTTTCCGCGATATTAACCAACCTGAAGGGAGAAGAATTTCCGCTTACAAACTCGTCATCATTTGATAAGGCGGGCTCACAACTCCATATAAGGTTCTGGCCCGAAAAGCACCCCCCGGAATAAGATGTGGAAACGTCATTTTCAATCTGTTGTGTACCTAGGTAGGGGTTTGTATAGCCCGTTATGACATAATTGGTAAAATCAAATTTATTTCCTGTCCCTCCGAAAAAGGCTCCCGTGTTAAAGAAAATTTGAGTGCATACGCCGTCTCCACTTACGAGGTAATCCGACTTAAAATCTCCTGTATAGGTTTTGGTGTGAGCCCCGCTAAAAAATACTGTTTGAAGTTGGGTTCTATTGAACCCTCCCGTAGGATCTAGATCTGCAGAAGTAGTATTCGTCGTTCCCGTAGGATAATCGTAAGTAGGGGTGAGTAGGTCAAGTTTATATTTTTTATTACTCTTGAAAGAAATCGCCTGATCAACAATAATGTTATCAAAATTGTTTCCATCGAAGGGAGCAACTACTCCATTAGTTTCAGTAGCGGTATCGTTCAACTCTAGAGGTTGAACCCGGTTGGTTCGCCCGCTATACTTTAATGGAGACCTAAAGTTGTCGTAAATTTGGACAATGTCTCCGGGGCTAAGATAGGACCCCTCCATACCCACCGAGAAAGATACCGTTTCCGTTTCATTAGCTTCGCTGGCAAGAATCCAATTGGCAAAACGTCTTGCTTGTCCTTTACTTGTGCATCCCAAAGCGGAAGTTTCAAGTTCTCTTATGCCGTATCGCCTAATAGACTCTTCGTCTTCAACATACTCGACGGCCGGTTTGAAAAAGTTTCTTTTGTCGTTGTACCTTACTATGGCTACGGTGTGTCTCGCTTTTTTAGCAGAAGACGCATAGGTGAAATCTCCCCCGATTACATTGGAGGTAGTGAATTGAGTAATAGGGTTTTTAAAGTTGTCTTGAACGGCCTTAATTGTTCCGTTTGAGAAATAAGCTATGCCCCGAAAAGCGGATGCAAGATCGTTTATTACCTTAAAAGCCTCTTCGCGGCTACTTATTAGATAATTAAAGGTAAACCTAGGTTCTAGACCCCCATAACCATCAGGAACAAGAACGTCACAATATTGCCCTATTTCATAAAGGCCCCATTTATCAATATCATTTTCATTTAGGAACTCTCCTAACCCGTAACGGGGGTTGGTCAAGATATCGTAAAAACACCATGCAGGGTTATCGCTCCACTGTTTTATGTAAATTTCTTCATCGGATTCAACGGCAGTATTCGGGGTATCGTGGTTATATATTTTTGTTTTAAAGTTCCCGTCCCAATTATTGTTTGCGCGAGTGGCGCATATGATTTTGGACCAGTACCCCCCCGTTTTCGATAACGAACTAAATTGCCAAGGATTAGAACCTGTGGTTCGTCGGGATTCTGTGTTGTAGTTTTCAAGATTAATCGTGCCGTCACTTCTTCCGTATGTTTTTGTTTCTGGATCATAGTTGTTCGGGACCTTTATCTTTAGAAGACGCGTGTCGTATGAACGAGCGGGGATTCGGGAAAAGGATCGGGCATCAAATTGGGAATATATCAGAGCAGAATAGGGGTATCTCAACTGAGTTCCATAAATTTCCACGATAGAATCTACAAAAGAAATATTCCTGAGGAACGAAGTGAGAGATTCAGGAGTTGTCCTTACTATCCTTACGCGCCACCCCTCGAAAAAAGAAGTATCGGCTAGATCTTCTTTGGAAAGGTCAATGACTGTTGTTCGTATATATCCTTGGTCTATTTTACCTGTTACGGTTTCGGTTATGGGGCCCAGCCACATTTGGGGAGACATGACCGTCTTGTCAGTCTTAATACTAAGACTCGTTCCGACACTTACCGGACGGAACCTTTGGTCAAAAACGGGTTGGTAGTAAATTGAGTATTGAATGGTACGAGCCTTAGTATCTCCGAAGCCCGCGGAAGCTGATCCTTCCGCTGCCAATTGTGCTGTTTTACTGTAAGTTTTGGGTCCGGCCTGAAGGTTTTCGAACAGGGCGTTTATCTTAATATTTATTTGTATTTTGTTGCATTCTTTATTTAGGATAGTATAGGTTTTAGAGTATTTGTCTATTCTGGTACCGGCTTTTAGCTGAGCTACCCTTTCGTCGGTGGGAAACTGGTCTTGGGCGGTAGCTATTTCGGGTCCGTATAATCTTTCTCCAATAGATCTTTGAACGCTTAAGTCCAGTACGTCAGTTGAGGACATATTCGTATAATTGTCCATTTTATCGCTAAGTCGAGGTAGCGATCCAATAGGTCCTCCTACTACTTGGTGAACATTAACGGATGGAAAGTTGTAATATGAATCTTTATCAACAATCGGCACATCATTCCAATAAATAGAACGTAAGAACCCGAGTTGGAATTGTAAAGCATTGGCGGTTAGATCCTCGGTCGCTGGTGGGGCGTCTCCCGTAGCCGTATAGAGATCCACGACGACTTGGGTGTACCCTGTCTCGCCCTCGTTTCCCATATATTGGTACTCTCCGCTTACCAAACCCTCTATTTCTCCCTCGCATATCAAGTCTGCAGTTTCACCGAAAGCACGAGAAGTTACGTACGCCGATTCCGCGCCTGCCCCTATTTTTACGGCGGAAACGTCTGTTACAATCGGACGTCCTTGTTTTTGTTTTTTCTTTTTTCCCATGTCCGTTTTATTGGTTAGGGTCCGTTCCCCATGTTTTTACTCGGTTGGCCAAAAGTCCTCCGTCATTGGGGATGTTATAAAGAAGGCCATATTTGGTCTGTCCCCACGTGTCTTTGGGAACGAGATCGGCAGGAGCGTTTACGGTATCAACTGCGGATTGAACCACATGGCTTCCAATTAGTAAGCGGCCATAACCAACAAATACGGGGCCACCTTCTCTTATTGTGTTTTGAGGGCCGTTTAAAAGGTAAGCTTTCCCTCCCCCTTGTTCTATCTCTCTAAAATCCCCAAACTTCGGCATTTCTGTTAAGAGATTGGTAACACCTGCTGCCACAAGACCAATACCTCCCATCACCAAGGCGGCTTTCATTGCTACTCCGGCTGTTGCTCCTCCCAACATTCCGGGCATTGCGAGTAGCCCCACTCCCGTTGCTATGAGGACAACCCCAATAATTATCGTAATAATTGACATTAAATCATCGGATCCTTCTAACACTGGTACTATATCTATACTTTTTATTCCTTGTTTTTTCATCATTAGTTCCGAAGTCTCTAGTCCTTCCGTAGTGTTGGGATCTTTGCCTTCTTCTGTCTGGAAATCTTGGTCATTGATCAATACTCTATATCTAATGTTTTTCTTATCGTTTTCGAGAAGCTGAGAATAGAGTTTTTTTGTATTGCATTGAATTCCTCTCACTGCATCTCCAACGCTGTTGACAGCGAGATTCCAGTCGGACTGTCCCATTTGCTCTCCCAAAATGCCGTGAAGCTTTATACTAACTAGTTTACTCATATTTCTTATGCCTATATATTTTATACATTCTCTTCTTGTAAATAGAACTTAAATTTTCGATGCACGGGTATTTGTTGCGGGGGTGGTGGATCATAGTCCCGTTTCCCAAGTAAACGGATACGTGGTTGGGTCCTGCTCCTTTTATGAATTCAAACACCAATACGTCATGCTCTTTTAGTTGTGATGAAGGGTCGAGTTCTATCCCTATATTTTTTTTATTAAGTTCGAAAAGTCGGGCGATCAAGTAGGGGTCTTTCTTGTACCAATCATTTCCTAAAGTATTTTCTCCTTCCAATTTTATTCCTAGGTCCGCATAGTATTCTTTCACTATGCTGTAGCAATCTGATTTTCCTATTTCGAAGAGGCGGTTATAAAGGAATGTTTTATTTTTCTTGTAATCAAAAAAAGAGAAAGTATCCTTGTCCGTATTATATAATATATAATTAATCTGGTGAATGCGGCTATTGTTCATGTCGTTCACCGAAAAATTTTCGTTTTCAGAGTTGTGGGAATGATAGGTAGCCACAATTTTACCGTTACGTGAAGCGCGCAAGTAGTCTGATGGGTTTATGGAGAAGTGGGTAGTAGGTTTTTCTGAGCTGTTCCTGCACGGAAACGAAGTCGAGGCGTTGTCCTTATCTACAATTAGACCGCAGCACTCGTTTGGCTTTTCCTGAAAAGCGTGAGACTTTATATTTTTTTTAATCAATGTTGAGAGTCTCATTGGCTTTGAATTTTTCTGGCTGCTGGAAAACCTCCAAAGGGAAGCTTTCCTGCGACGATTGCGCAATTTTGATCTGGGTTTTTATTGTTTACTCCCCCTTTTCGGTTGAGTCCCCATCTTAAGCGGCATCCGGTTAGGGTTTTAGAACATTCGTCCGCTATCCAGTAATCCTTATTTGGTGGGGGATAGGCTCTGTTCTCATCTTGTGAGAGATTCTTTTTTGCCACGTAATAATATTTAATATCGTCTTTAAGAAGATAAACTGTAGATCCTGCCGAATAAGCAACTTCGTCGCTGTTCGATTTAAACTCACTTGGCTTCCATTCGTCGAGAGTGTTGAGGATTAAATTTGGAGAGATAAGATCTGCTATTTTTTCATTATTATCATCCGCCACAGGAGGAGCTCTGTAGGGGAGTCCTACTCCGGCTCCGAGACCGCCTTCGGTGGGGAGTTTCTTTAGCCCAGCTTTTCTTAAGACGGGAACATTTGAGCCGTCTGCGGCTACGCCTGCAGCATTGTTTTCAATCTCGTCTCCGTTCGCATGTTGATACCAACATCCACACCCCCGGTATTGCCACATGCATTTGTCGGAGACGATCATTCGTTTGGGGATCTTTATGCCTTCTAGGTCAAGGATTGAAGAAAGCTGGTATTGAATCGCACTTTTATTCTCCGATAGTTTCCTCTCGATGTAGAATACGTCCGGTGGAAGTTCTGAATAAGGATCGGGCTCGTAACCTATTGGAAGTTCTTGGGCAAGGTAGCCTCTTCCTGTTCTTTTTTGTCTTCGAGTTTTTCCAAAATTTATTCTGTCCAGATACTTAGCGAAGGTCCTCCTTCTTGTTACTTTAGCACCAATTATGTCTCCAAATTTTCTAATTTCATGCTTGAGCAACGCTATTTGATCTATCCCTGATTCGGACTGACTTGAGATTGTGAGAGTGGGTTGTGGTAAAACTCCCTTACTGGAGGTCTCAAACCCTTCTGTAATTAGGGGGGCAGGGTAGTAAGTGTTTTGTTGCCAAACAATATAGGAGTTAACTATTTTTATATTGTTATGAAATCTTAAAGTAGAGTCGGAGAGATTTTTCCTGAATCCTATTTGTTCGGCTTCGGAACTGAGGTTTTTAATGTGTCGGGTATCAAGT
>TARA_R110000850_G_scaffold161207_2_pt1 | contig 10953 bp, 10 predicted proteins | sample TARA_R110000850 | Tara Oceans TARA_R110000850 (sample SAMEA4397586) | marine metagenome | biome: Polar Biome; feature: [SRF] surface water layer (ENVO:00010504); material: water (ENVO:00002006), including particulate matter (ENVO:01000060) such as... | depth 5 m | reverse complement strand
CGGCGGGGTGCTCTCAATCCCAGACTTGCCCTGACAAAACCTCGGAGTTCCACTGCAGTCGCTGATACTCCGGCCTTAAGGATAACGGCAGCAACCGGGATTTGCCCATGCACCTGCGAAGGCAACCCAAGTGCCGCCACACAGTCGACATCAGGGTGGCTCTCCAGCACTCTCTCAATCTCGGCGGGAAAGATATTGAGCCCATTGAGAATGATCATGTCATCGGTTCGCCCATCCAGTACGAGCTGCCCATCATCATGGATATGCCCCAGATCCCCCGGATAAAACCAACCGCCCCTGAATCTTTTTGCCGTGTCTGAGGGTGAGTTCAGATAGGTACTGGCTACTCCCTCGGCCCGAATTCGAATCTCCCCTCGTTCACCAAGTGGCAGTCGACAGCCCTCACCGTCCACTATTTCCAACTCGACACCATCAAGTGGTATACCAACTGCGTCCGCTTCATCATGATCGTCGGGGCCGGCCATGGATATAGCGCCACATTCTGTGGCGGCGTATCTGACATAAAGGTTTGCGGTCAATTTTTCCTGAATTGCGCAACGAACCGCATAGGGAACAGCTGAACCACCGGTACGGATCTTGAGTCCGGACAGCTTGCCCGCGGTATTCAGCGCGGTCAGGTCCGAAGCATGCATACGTGAAATGTCCAGACAACTCACCCGGTGCTGTAAAACAAACTGTACCAGATCAAATTTTCCCCGAGGCTTGAAGACATTGGTTCCACCCTGCCAGACGCAATAAAACCTGTGCCTTTTGGAATTGTTATGTTCGATGGAGGCAAGTCTCAGCAACCGGTCCCCAGCATACTCACTGTGACGATCTGCCTGGGCGGCAATCTGCGCTTCACAGAATGGCACAATGTTCACATCACCCGTGGTACCTGACGTTCTGAAGTACAAAACACTGGCAGCAGCTATTTGCCCTACGGAGAGAAACGCCGGAGACAGAGATTCACCGCAACGGTAATCCAGGAAGTTATGTGCGTCTGCGGACTCAATTATCCGGGTCACTGAAACTTTGTGGGCCAGATTAGCTCGCAATTGCGGGGAATCATGCCCGGGAAGGGTAATAATACTGGCACCTGTTGCCAAAAGAGCAAGGCTGATTATCAGGTGATCAACTTCGTCTTCAATGCGGATCCCCACCACTTCTGACGTGCCGAATCCGGCTGCATCAAGGTTTAAAGCGGTTTTTTTGACACAGTCGAAAAACTCACCGTACGTGAGTGACTGGCCCTCCGAAATAATGGCCGGATGCGCCATTTTATTCGCGGCATGTGACGCGAGTTTGGCAAAAAAGCCCATATTAAATCACCGTCATAAATCAACCACTTCTTGGCAGACTGGCATCGAATAGCGCCCTCTGCAGAACACCACCCAGTTCGCCTCGCTCAAGCAGCGGAAATAGCGCGACATGCCCGGCCCCCGGCACCGGAACAAGACTCACTGACGGGAGGATGGATTCGATCACTCTCGCAGACTCAGCGTCTTTGATGCTGTTCTCACCATAAACAATATGCACAGGAGGCGGGTTCTCACCCATGCCAAAGTGCTTGCAAAGCCCCAGAGCCCCTTCACCGTCAGTAAATGAACGCCAGCGGTCGTCCTCCGGGTTATTCGGGCTGACACTGAGGCATGCATCGGCATGCCAGTACAACGCAGATAACAGGGCAGGCATTGCCCCGCCACTGGTGCCAACCGTCACGACTCTGCGGTACTCATCAAATCTCAACAGGGTTTTAAGCGCTGCAAGTGATGACGGCAGATCAGACGTGAGTCCCTGGATGCCCGTTCGATAACCTTTGTGCTTTTCTGTTCGGAGCAAAACCACGTCGGCACTGTTTGCATCTATCGACTGCAGAAATACCGGTGTCGGCATCATCATGCGCTGGAAGTTTCCGCTAAAACAGACCACCAATGTTTTGCCGGCGCGATCACCCCCGGCTTCATAGATAACGACAGCCCGTCCCAGGCGTTTCCGCACAAAAGGCGCAAGGGCATTGTTGCCCGCAGCAAGCAAGTATTGATCATGGAGTTTTGTCAGCCAGACTTTCGACAGCTCACGGGCGTTAATCGAAATGTATTTTTTGACAACACTGTCCTTTCCGAAAATATTTCTTCGGATTTTGAAAAAAACCTGAATGATTTTTTTCCACAACCAGCTACTCCCTTTTCGGGTAATGAACTCATCACGCAAGGCGGCCAACTCCATGGGAGTCATCCGGTTTTCCAGGGTAATATGGAGTTTATTCAGTTGGTTGGGTGACTTACAGCACCCGGCAAGCCGTTTATACAGTCTGTTCACAATATTTTTCTACGCTATTAACCAGTTGGTTAAGTGTACCCAGGCTGTTCAGCTCCTCAGGCAAAACAGTCAGCCCCCATTCGGCCTCCAGCCCAATACAGAGCTCCATCGCCGACAGACTGTCTATTTCCAACTCGGCCAGATCAATATCCCAGACTCCAGCGACAAAATCGCTTTCGGCAACAGTATCCCGAAGATAAAAAATTCCGGCGTCCTGCAGGATGGGAACGAGCAACTCTCTAATAGCAGTTTTGTTCATTTCAATATAATCCGGCAATTTGCACCATAACCACCGTTCTATCCAAGCCAGTAATCAAGATGCGCAAATTGGAACACGGTGGCTACCGACATGGAACATGTTCCAGGAAATTTGTCCTCGAATAAAAAAATTGAGTACCAGGCAGGCAATCGGCGTCGAATCAAATGCGTTTGAGTCACTGACCAGTTGCCTACACCGGGTAATCCAATGATAATTTAGCGTATGGCTTAATCAGGGGTTTTCTTTGAGCATCAAAACACGTTTTCAACTTCTGACGGCAGCCCTCATCGTTATTTCCTCTCTGTGCGCCTGGTTGCTGTTCCAACAGGTTGCAAAAAATATTATCGAAGAATGGGGTCTGCGCGCCGCCGACATTCAGGTGCGCTACGACAGTACCCGCCTACTCAAACCGATTGAGCGGGAACTTGCGCTGGCCCGGCAGATGGCCGATTCCCGCATTATCCAGAACTGGGCAAAGAACGAGGATGACCCCACACTGGCCACCGCTGCCATCCGTGAGATGGAAAGTTATCGTCGAAACTTTAGTGCACAAAATTATTTTGTGGCGCTCAAGGAATCGGGCTCCTATTACTACAACAACGCCGACGACGAGTTTGCCGGCAAACAGCTTCGCTATACGCTGGACAGTGACAAGCCCGATGACGCCTGGTTTTACCAGCTACTTAAACTGAACAAGTCCTTTCATATCAATGTCAATCCCGATACACAGTTGGGTATTACCCAGCTGTGGATTGACGTGCAAATGAAAGACGGCGATAACACGCTGGGTATTGTCGGCACCGGCCTGCCCTTAGAAGCCTTCCTGGAGGAAATTGTCGATATCGAGCAACCCGGTATCACAACCGTGTTTGTAGATCACACAGGTGCCATTCAATTACACCGCGACCCCGGCATCATTGATTACGCCAGCCTGGTAAAACCGGAAGGCCAGAAGAACACCATTGAATTGCTCTTTGACCAACCGCGCGATCAACAGGCCCTGTGGAATACAATGACAACCCTGCGCGAGGTCGGCGGCAATACCAGCGAGGTAAAAAGCCAGTTCGTGGTCATTGACGGCAAGCGCTATCTGGCAGGTGTTGTCTACCTTCCCTCGCTGGACTGGTTTGAGCTCACACTACTGGATCTGGAGGAAGTGATTCCTGTCAGTAGTTTTGCAGCAATGATGCTGCTGTTTACCCTCATCCTGTTAATCGCCATATTGCTGGTGCACCTGGCGCTGCGAAAGTTGGTCCTGACACCGGTGGCGGCACTGGATAATGCCATGCTCAAGGTGAAAAGTGGCGATCTTCGACCTGCCGACCTGCCAAGTGGTTCGGGAGAAATCGGTCGACTGATCAACCATTTTTCCGACATGGCCGAGGCAATTCGCAATCACACTGAAGAACTGGAAACCCGGGTCAAGGACCGTACACAGGCACTCAATGAACTGACTAAACTCGATCCACTGACCGGTCTGCTCAACCGGCGTGGCATGAATCTCCAACTGACGCTGGAGATAGACCGTTCACGCCGCCAGCAAAATACCTTCGGCATCATCTGGCTTGACCTTGATCATTTCAAGACTATCAATGATTCCTTCGGACACGCAGTCGGCGACCGCGCACTGGTCAATGTTGCCGGCCTTCTGAAAGCGGGTATCAGACCCTATGATCATGCAGCCCGCTGGGGCGGAGACGAATTTCTGGTGCTGCTTTCACCTTGTGATGAAACGACGTTACAGCAGATCGGAGAGCGCCTGCGGTTGAGCATCGAGCAGACCGGGCTACCGGAGGGACGAAAAATAACCGTCAGTGTTGGCAGCTGTCTGGCACAACCAGGAGACCAGCTGGAAAGGCTGCTGAAATCCGCGGACGATGCACTTTATGAAGCCAAAGCCTCAGGCCGCAACCGTATGATCAAGGCCGGTTGATCGGGGAAAGAGGGGGCGCTGCTGTATACGCTCAGCCAATGACGATGTAGCCTGGCAACCGATCTCTTGGCAGGCTGGCCTTTAGCAATTCATGTGGGGCGGGCTTCCTGAACTGAATTGCCCAGCGCATTACTCCCGATCGTCAGTATTTTCCAGCGCTTTGATTTTCTGATAGATACCGTCCGCTTCTTCGCTCAATTCCGCGTACCTTTGAATATTGCCTGATCGTTGTGCCTCCATAGCTTGTTGAAGCTTGCTCTGGTAGTCCTTCTCCAGCTTTTCCAACGGATTCTTTCTGAACAGTCCAAACATAGTCATTCTCGTGTCGCAGGGTTCATAGCAACCGCGATGGGACAGCGGCCAATCAATACTCCTACGATTCAATCGACATTTTGGACCGGTACCCGGTAGAGGATTGGAATAATCAAACCACCGGGTAGCGTCCTCGGTTGTCCACACACCTTCCGACCTCAAGGCAGCTCTGTCAGGATAAGTAGGTTTCCAGACTGAATGCCCGATAGCGCAGCCGGGGTAATTTCTCGGCAGTGATAAAGCCGGGCTGGGCGTTAATCACATCGGGAATTCTATTGACCAGCTGGGTGCAGGTGGTCATGGCAGTGGGAACAGCCCCATTAGAGAGCTCAACGTCGGGCTCCCCCGCGATTTTCCAGTGGTTCATATCAGCCTGATCAGGCCGATACACACAACCGGTCATCTCAAACACAAAGCTCGGCCCTTCACTGGTTTTAATTTCATCGATATCGGTAAAACCCAGAACATGACCAACAGGAACCGTGATTCCAAGCGAGGCGACCGGCAGAGGTTCCGTCGCCAATACCGGCCGCGATGTCGTGGTAATCGACACGGGCGTCAGCCCGGTATCCGCCACCAGCGCATCCAACACGTTGCGACCAAAGGTGGGCGGGCGCGAAGCGGACTCCAGCCACGTGTTGAATTGCTCCGGGGTGGTACCAACCTGTTGCTCACGAGCCAGTTCGGGCCCGTAATCGTCGACATTCCAGCTGGCCTGGCCCAGCACTGTGTCTATACGGTGGGTGGTACCCATCAGCATACTTACCATATTGAGCCAGTAGCTGTCCTGATGACCGGAGCCTGTCAAAGTCACACTGGTGCGTTTGGCGATCCCGTCCAGCTCTGCAGTAATTTCGGGCGAGGTTTCCCACGGGTACAGTGCCTCTTCAGACAATGTCACCGCATTCACGCCGTGCTCGGCACAAAGGCGGAGCTGCTCCTGTGCATCGGACATATAGCTGTTGACGGCGATAACCGCGATATCGGCTCCACGACTCAACACCTCTGCGGCATCATTGCTCACGGCGACTCCCAGCTGGCGCCCGAGCCCGGTGAGCTCCCCCAGATCCTTGCCGACTTTTGCCGGACTGCGGGAAATGGCCCCGATAATCTCGACGCCCTTGTCGAGCAACATACGGGTAATGATCGAATTCATTGTCCCGACACCATAAACCACAGCTTTGATTTTTTTCATGGATACCACCCTCTCGTTATTATCGTGTTCAGTTACATCGGTCTGTAGTCGGTATAACAGTGCCACAGTATAGGCAAGCTCAAGGGCAGATGGTAACCCCGATCCCTATTGCGGTTATGCCAAAAACAACTGACTCGATGGTGGACAACCCTGTTGGGGTCAATCATGAAAATCGTGAAGAGATTCTAATGCATCGCACGGCTCAGCATGTGGCGCTGAGCGGGGTCGCTATCGGGTAGACCATAGCTGGCCAGGGAGACTTCGCTGATTTTTTCCAGCACCCTGGAAATGGCTTCTCGATAAATGGCAGACTGATCCCTACGGACAAATTCACCGGCCTCAAGTACCGCATAGTACGTCGTCAACAGATAATTCTTCTCTAGATGAAATTGCCCCAACTGCCTGTAACAGGCAGCCGTACCATGACCGGCATCCACTAGCCTGTCCACATCGGCACACCCCCCGGCCTGAACCTGTACCGGCTGACAGTCATTGGCCAACAGAATCATGGCAATTTCAAAACCGCTACCAAAATGGGGGAGCGCTGCCCGATAGTGGCTGCGTGTCACAAACACCTGCCCTTCCTGCATACACCGCTCCCAGTAACGTCTTGCCATACAGGGGTTAACCGACAGAAACTGTCTGTGATGTACACACAGGAATTGTGGTTCCATAGCGATTCTCCCCCTCTCCGGTTAATGGGTATTTCAGGCCACGTCCCTTTTCTGGTGACCATCCCTGAGGTGATCCACTGTTTCACCGGCGAGGGTTTTTCCCGCCAGGGAAAATGCCCGACCAAAGCCTTTCACATAACGTCCACCCTGGGGAACAAGTCGAAATAGCTTGAAATCTGCCAACTGGCTGAGGTGATTAATACGCTCGCCATGTCTGTCGGCCAATCGTGCTATGCCCTCGGCCCAATGCTTGCCATCCGGCTCAATGTGTTTTGCCTGCACGCTGTAATTTACCCTGATCCGGGCGAACAGCTCGCCGGCACTGTCCTCATCCTCGATGATCAGGACAGAGGCTTCCGGAAAATGCTGAAGGTTAACGGCATGCAGAGCAATTTCACTGATCAACACATACAGACATTCCTCGCCAATCGCAAAAGGCGCGTAGGAAGCATAGGGTGCCCCCTCCATCGTGAGGGTCGATAACATCAGGCTTTTCCGGCTGCTGATAAAGTTGATCACTTCTTCATTAATACGTTTCTGTACAATAGACTCTCTCATTCTGCTCTCCTGACATTCGTCACTGCACCGAGCGGTGCTCTTTAATACGATGAAATTTGGCCACCTGGTCGGGAAATAACGCGCCGTCGTTATCCCTGCCCAGAAAGACCTTGAAAATGGGTTCGTTGTCCTTGTCCAGAAACACAAAAGCATAGCTTTCCCTGCCCCGGTGGGGACGCGCCTGGAAAGCCACCTGCCGGATCCTGCCGAGATTGATGTGCCCGTGCAGCCCCGAAGTGCCACCGGCGAGATTGTAGTAACCCTCGCCGAGGCTACCGGCAGGAAAAGACCCCTTGAACTCGAACACACAACCGCCGTGTACAATGACGGTCGTTGTATTGCCCCACTCGGCCAATAGCCGGAGCAGTGCTTCTGCCTGATTTCCCGGCATCCCCTGATTGTCATCCCACGCTGTCATTGTTAGTTACCCACACCCTCTCGCCACTAGAAACGGTAAGTTGCCGTCAGGATAATTTCGCGTCCTGACTCATAGAGCTCTTCCCAGGCCCGCCGATAGTGCTTGTCCGTGATGTTGTTAACCGTCAGATCAAGCTTCACGCCGTTCAGGCTTTCCGGCTGCCAGCTGGCATACAGATCCGTGATGTTGTAATCGCTGTACTCCTGACCAGCCGTGTTCTCCGGATAGTCGGTACGGTCCTGTCTGGCCGCATGGGTAAAGCGCACACCGGCCAGCCATGGCCTGTTACCGAAACGGTAATTCAGGTCAGCTGAGAAAGTATCAGCTGGAATATTGGTGAGATCATCTCCGGTTTTATCGTCCTCACCCCGCGTTTGGCCATAGGCCAGTTTCAACTGCCACTGGTCAAGCCGATAATCCGCGCTCAGTTCATAGCCTTTTATTTCCGCCTCATCCACATTCACCCAGGTGGTGTAGCCGGGGTCCATCACCGGGAAGAAGGTAGGGTCTGTGACGATCTGTTCGATAAAATCATCCACTTTGTTCCGGAAAACAGCGGCATTGATACGCAGGCTGTCATCGGCAAACAGGTTCTCGAATTGCATATTGGCCAGCAGTTCCGTGTTGGCCGCTTGTTCGGGCTTCAAATCCGGGTTGGGCAGGAATGTGTTGCAAAATCCCGGGAACATACAGAAATGGGTTCCCGTACTGTAAAGGGCTTCTGCCCCGGGCGCCCGGAATGCCCGATCGTGGCGAAGGGTCAGTTTCAACCAGTCCGATGACTGCCAGATGACAGCAATCGATGGGGAGACATCGCTATCACTGCTGTCAGCATTGAGGTTCTTAGCCTCGGTTTCAAAGCGGTCATAACGGACACCAAGTTCCAGTTTCCAGGCTTCCGAGAGCGGTACGGTGGCCTGTACAAATGCGCCCCAGACGTCGGTTTCCGCATCCGGAGGTGCAGGGCGGTCTATGCCGCCCCGACGAGCATCGAATTCCTCTCGATAACCATCGATTCCGTAGAGCAGCGCGATATCACCGATCATGGAAAGATTGTTCAGATTAATACCCCGCACCACCAGTTCAGTGGAATCGTAGCGTCCATCACTGACCCTGGACTCATCCATTTCCACCTTGTTTCTGTAGGCCAGCAGCCGACTGTTCACCAGGGGAGAATTGGTATCCAGGTGATATTCCATTGACCAGGTGGTCGTTCGCTGATCCCGGTCAATCAGGAAATTGCTGCTACCCAGGTTAGCGGCACCATTGGAAGGCACACCGCCTTCCACTTCGGCACGGCGGTAATTTATCGCCAGGGATTGCTGGTCGTCGATTTGCCATTCTGCCTTCAGCAATCCGCCCTGATCCCGCGTGGCTGAGCCCGCCAGGGCGTCACCATTACCGAGCTCGATGTCATTGGCATCCCGGTAATAACCACTAGCCAGCAGATCTACATTACCCACTCGCCCGGCCAATGCCGTGGTGGTGGTTTGCTGATGGTTGTTGCTGTTGTAACCCGATTTGACCAGGCCACCCAGATTGGCACCCGGCTTCAACAAATCTCTGGCAGAAATGGTATTTTGGGAAACTACCCCGCCAAGTGCACCCGAACCCCACAGGCTGCTGGTGGGCCCTTTGAGAACTTCAACATCACGAATTAGCTCAGGATCCAAAAAGTAAGTGGGACGATGACCAGACTCAAATGTCTGACGCACCCCATCTATGGTTTGTAGCACCTTCTGGCCGGTCAGCCCCCGAATATTGACCGACTGATTGCCGGGTCTGGGGCCACCGGATACCGTAATATTTGGCTGATAGCGCAATATTTCCGCCACCGACTGGGGTTGCATGGTGCTTATTTCATCCTCGTCTATCACCACAATGGCACGAGATACGTCGTCAATGTCCTGCTCTACCCGGGTTGCACTGACTACCACTGGTGCGACTTCAAAGGCCGAAGATTCTGCAGACTGACTACTATTGTCGTTGGCCTCGACGGCAACAGTGGCCGCCGGGTACGACAGAAGTAACGCGGGCACCAGACCCAGTTGATACCAGCCAACTGAAAAAAAGTTTTTCTGTTTTTGACAATCATTCATAACGGATTCCCCATCACTGTTCCCCATCACTAATTGCACCCGGAATAGCGACGCTTTTGGCAAGAAACCAAATTAACCTACCCGACTACTTACCTGACTACTTACCTGACTATGGGAACAGCAATTTACACACACCAATCTCAAATGTAAATACGAATCATTATCATTTACAAAAAGAGTCCGACTGTATACCATGGGCACCACTGACATTTGAAGCATCTCGGTTATGGGCAAAGCACTGAAAACATACTGGCCAACACTGCTTTGGCGGAGCGGGAGCCTTTTGATGGCTTTGGTTGCCCACAGCTGGGCAATCACTCTCCCGCCAACAGAAGCGCCATCTGCTGAATCGGCATCCTCGTTTCACACCGCGCCAGTGGCGGTGTCGATCTCATTCCGCCGCGAACAGAGTATGCTCAAAGCTGTTGAACCTATTAAGCACAGACAGTCCCCGGCTTCAGAGCCAGTGGTAACCCACACACCTGAAAAAAAGCAGCCCAAAGTGACTACCGAACCGAATGTCGAGTCCGCTGCAGAGACAAAACCACTTCGGGAAAAAATACCGGAAGCGAAGCGGCCACCCGCCACAACGGGGGACAACACAGAGCAGCTTGACGATACGGCAAGCATTGTGGCTAGCCAGCCAGAATCGCCCAAACAGCAGGGCATTCACACAGCGCCGCTGGTCACCGAACCCCTGTTCGCCAGGCCACCTACACCGCCCAATTACCCCACAGTTGCTCGCAAGCGGGGCCAGCAGGGCACAGTCTGGCTGGATATCTGGCTCGACGACGAAGGCGAACAGCGTCAACTGTCAGTCAGCAAAAGTTCGGGAATCGCTGTACTGGACGAGGCCGCACTACAGGCCGTTGCCAGTTGGGAGTTCATGCCTTACCGGATAAATGGCAAGAGCGCCGCATCAAGGGTCAGGGTTCCGGTGCAATTCGCCCTGAAAAATTCAACCTACCAGTAATGCCTGCTACGTCCCATGAATCTGATGACACTGCTTGAACAACAACTGGGCCCAATGGCCTATCCGCTCTCACTTTGTGCGCTACTGTCCTTGATCATCCTGACAGAGCGGCTGGTTGTGATTGGTTACACAACCGTGCGCGGCAAACTCAGACGGGACAGCCTGACCGTCATGACAGGACATGCTGGACAACCAAAACATATCCAGCAG
>TARA_R110000850_G_scaffold56492_1_pt1 | contig 10964 bp, 9 predicted proteins | sample TARA_R110000850 | Tara Oceans TARA_R110000850 (sample SAMEA4397586) | marine metagenome | biome: Polar Biome; feature: [SRF] surface water layer (ENVO:00010504); material: water (ENVO:00002006), including particulate matter (ENVO:01000060) such as... | depth 5 m | reverse complement strand
TTGGAAGGGAGAAGCATGATGAACGGCAAATCTGGACTTGAACCCTGTGTGCCCCTTGAGCGCGACCGGCACGCCGTCATGCGGGTATGGCTCAGGAAACTGCCTGAGCGGACACTGATAGTGTTCATTGCGCACAGGGTCGAGGGCAAGTCCTATGCTGAGATCACCGCAGAACTCGGCATCGGCGAATGGCGCGTGCGCTGGCACATGCGCCGGGCCATCGGGCACATATTGAAGATCGGCAGGCCCTACCGCGCGGCGTTCGCGGCGCTCGACCCGGTATCACAGCAGATCATGGAGCTCGCCTGGGACGGGCTCCTCAACGACCGCATCGCGCTGCGGCTGGGGCTATCCGTCACCGAGGTCGAAACCCGCATGGCGGCGGCACTGGTGGCACTGCACAAGGCCGCAACCCTCTGATCAGGGGGTTGCGGTGCCCGCACCTGCAGCAACAGCCTGTTCTTGCAGTGCAAAGTTGTGCCTGAGTTGCTAGGAAGGTCTCCTATGCGCACGAGCCTCGATCATCTTCCCTTGCCCAAGTAGCGCGAGCTTGAGCGTGTCGTCGAGATTCTATTCGAGGAGTTCAATGACGTCCTCGCGCTTGCCCAGCACCAGTGGAAGAAGAAGGGCCGCATCACCAAGGTCATTCTCTACGGCAGCTACGCACGCGGCGGCTGCGCGCCATGCACGCGCGCGACGAGGCCGCGCTCGATGCGATCCGGCCCGGCTCGGCGCGTGACCTCCGGAATGCATGGCGCGCGGACCTGAAGCTCCTGGATACGATGGCGCGCGGCGACGTCCGGCAGGCGCGCGCGCTCCTCGACGAGGCCGAGCGCGTCCGCAGCGACCCATCCTACCGTGCCGACCGGTTCGTCGCGGAGTGGACGCGGCTCAGGAAGCAGCAGGAGCATGCCAGGTTCTGGGGCGAGGAGCACAAGCTCCTGAAGATCAACGCCGGCATGGCGGGCCTTGCCAAGAGTCTCGAACGCGACGCGCAGATGGAGTCGCTCCTTCGGCCACGTGCCCGCGAGCTCGGGCTCGGCATCGGCATGGAGCCGGCGCGCGGACTGTCCCGGGAGCTCTCAGACTGGTTCGGCCTCTCGCGCGGGCGGGGACTCAGCCTTTAGGCTCATGCTCATGACGACCGACTCATCACCGGCAGACGCGTTCGAGGCGCTCAGGCGCGAGGTGGCGCTGCTGCGCCGTGCGCTCGAAGGGCTCGCCGCCGAGCAAAAGGCGCAGCCCGACTACAGCGGCGTGCTCGCGGGCATCGGCGCCAGGATCAAGGAACAGAACGCGGCACTCGGCGCCATGGCCGACGCACCGGCGCTTCAGTTGACGCCCGAGGCTATGGGACAGCAGATCCTGCGCGCAAGCGAGCAGGTGCGGGCGCAGGACGCTCGGCTGCTCGGTCATGCGCAGCAGGGAATGACGAACGCGGCGCACCGGATGGAGGCAGTAGTGGAGAAGGTGAAAACTGCGCAGGAACAACGGCGGGCGCGGATTTTGGCGGCGGTCGTTGGAGCCCTGTTCGGCGTCATTATGGCTTCTATTGCGTGGATAATAATCGGATGGCGGCCAGGATCGAGAGAATCCGAAACACCAATTTCAACCGAGGTCTTGTACCAGCCTGCAGAGGTTTTCACTTGCGCGCCGACTTCAGCTTTTTATTCGGTGCAGGTCCGGGGCCCTATACACTTTTCCTTGATTGGGGAGCCCGGCAAGGGGAGGTATTCTCCATCGATCAGCGGATCGCCTGAAAAGGTACCTTCCAATGTCACACCGGTCGAACTCATATCGGCCGCGTTGGCGTAAAGTGCGAGATTCCGTCCGATGATGCGGCTGCCGCCTGTCGCATTGAGTGCTATGGGGCCACTTCGCAGGATGAGCGAGTCAGAGACGTAGAGTGTGGCCTTGTCTTCGGCGTAGAGGCCATCGTCGGCACTCCGGTCGACCGCAATGCGTGTGAGATGGGCTACACTGTCGTCGTACACAGCAACCGCCGAGGAGTCGTTGCCACGGAATACACCCCGGTCCAGACGTAGATAGGCTCCTTCATACAGCCATGTCGCGACATGGCCGTCGAGGACCTGAAGATTCCGTACGTCCAGAATTGTGTCGCCGCGGCCAGTCAGACCCATTTTCTGATAGCGGCTGATGGATACGTTTCGTAATCGCACACGGCTATCGACTGCAAAAATACCGTGACCTTCATAAATGTCGTCTTCCTCGACATCGAAACGAAATCCGGTGATGACAAGGCCTTTGATCGTCACGTCGGCGTTGCGAAGACCGATCGCTGTTGTCGGCAGTCCGGTGCTACCGTCAAGGATAGCGCCCTCTTCACCCTGGATTGTCAGACGCTTCCCATCGATGGCGGCAAACGCGCGCACGATGATTTCCTTGTAAGGAAGGTCGCGATACGCGCGAGGCGTGTATACGCCCGCGCGCACGAGAACGGTGTCACCGTCCGCGGCCTTGTCGATGGCAGCTTGAATTGCTCCGTCGCCCGTGAAAGTGCAGCTCTTTGCCGTTGCATTTGCGGGGCAAGCAACAATTGCTGCAGCCAACGCGGGCCACGCTGCTCCAACAAGCAAAACCATGAACGCGAGCGTGACTTTCATTCTTAATACATCCCATTGTTCCGCTCTATTGTGACGAATCCATTATCGCAGTTGAGGTGCGAACAGCTGTATAATCGGTGCTCCCCGATCACCGTTGATGCCGGAGTGGTGCGTGCATCGCACCGTGCGGAGCTCGGAATTGGGCTTGCCCACGGAACGCGGCAACGGTCAAACTGACGGAATCGGCTGTATTGCGTGGATGAAGAGCATGAACAGATTCCTTGGAGCTTTGCTGGCCGTTGCGCTCGGTCTCGCGCCGCAGGCCGGGGCGCAACCGCAGCGCTGGAACGTCGAGGAAACCGGCCAGCCGTACCGCGACGTGAGGGTTTCGACGACCGAAGGCACGTGGATGAGCCTCGATGTCAGCCCCGACGGCAGGACCATCGCATTCGACATGCTTGGCGACATTTATGTGATCCCGGCGGCGGGGGGAGAAGCGCGGGCGCTGCACACCGGCCCGGCGATGCAGCGTTCGCCCCGGTTCAGCCCGGACGGCGCGAAGCTGCTCTACATCAGCGACGCGGACGGTGCCGACAATCTCTGGATTTCGAACGCGGATGGAAGCGCGCCCGCGCGTGTGACCGCGCAGACGGTCGAGAACGTGAACGGCCCGGCGTGGGGTGCGGACGGAAGTTTCGTTGCGGCCGCGAAGATGTATGCGGACGATCACCGCCTGCACGGTTCCGAGCTTCGCCTGTGGGATCTGGGCGGCGGGGCGGGGCGCTTGCTCGTGCCCGCGCCGCAGAACACCGAAAACGTCCATGAGGCGAGCTTCTCTCCTGATGGGCGCTATCTCTACTATACGGAGAAGGTCTCGCCGCCGACCGTGTCGCGCGTCTATATCGATGCCAATCACAGCAACTACGCGATCATGCGACGTGAACTGGAAACGGGCGCCACGGAGGAGTTGATTCGCGGCTTCGGAGGCGCGACGACGGCGGAACTGTCGCGTAGCGGCAAACGGCTGGCGTTTGTCCGCCGGGTCGCGGACAAGACCGTCCTTTTCGCCTACGATGTGGAAACGCGCGAACAGCGTCCCGTCTTCGACCGGCTCGACCGCGACGCCCAAGCCGATTTCATCGGTCAGGGCAATTACTACCCGCGTTACGGCTGGTTCCCGGACAACAGGCATGTGGCGATCTGGGCGGGCGGCAAGCTGTGGAAGGTGGACATGGATGGAGGCCTCGCTTCCGAAATTCCTTTTCGTGTCGTTCAGGGACACCGTGTAACGGAGCCTGTGCGTTTTACGCATGATCTGGCACCGGAGCAGTTCACCGTCCGGGCGATCCGGCAGCTTGCCGTATCGCGGCGCGGCGATGCGCTCTACTTCAACGCGCTCGGCCGTCTCTGGCGCAAGCAGGGAAATGCAGCGCCGCAGCGGCTCAGCCACGGTACGGCACTGGAATTCGAGCCGACCGTCTCGCCCGACGGGCGGCGTATCGCCTACGTGGAATGGGCGGACGAAACGGGCGGCGTCCTGAAACTCGCCGATGCCGATGGCAAAGCGGCCCGAACGCTGCTCGCATCCGGCGGCGTGCTGCGATCCCCCGCTTTTTCGCCCGATGGACGAAAGCTCGTCTACAAGATCGATTATGGTGATCGCTGCCTCGGCGGGCACCAATCGAAGCCCGGCCTCTACTGGATGAACCTGACGGACGGGCAGAGCCACTACATCGGCCCGCCCGGCAACGATCCGATGTTCGCGCCGGACGGCACGCGCGTTTACTACACGGTGGTTGCCTATGACGGTGAAAACACCGCCACAGCACTTGAAAGTGTAAACCTCGCCGGAGCGGACAAGCGCGTTCATGCGAAGACGCGCGATGCCGACACCTCGGAAATCCGCATCAGCCCGGATCTCAAATGGATCGCATTTCGCGATCACCAGCAATACTGGATCACGGTTTACCGGGAGACGGGCATTCCCCTTGCGCTCTCGGCGGCGAGCCAAGAAACGCCCGCGAAGCGCCTCTCGGCGATCGGAGGCTATGCGCTGACCTGGGCGGGCGATTCCTCCCGAATCGTTTGGGCGATCGGCGACCGGATCGCTGCGGCATCGCCATCGGATGCGTTTTCCGCGGGCTGGACTCCGCTGCGTTCGGGAAGCCCGGTCGGACTCGTCGCGAAGTCCGACAGGCCTGCGGGCGAAATCGCGTTCGTGGGCGGGCGCATCATCACCATGAAGGGCGAGGAGGTCATCGAGAACGGCACCGTTCTCGTACGCGGCAACCGGATTGCCGCCGTCGGTGCCGCTGCGGATGTGGCAGTACCGGCGTCTGCGAAGCTCATCAACATCGCGGGCAAGACCGTGATGCCGGGCCTTGTCGACATGCACGGGCATATCGACAATTGCTATTACACGTCTTCGGGGCTGATGCCGCAGAAGCAGTCCGCGCGCTATGCCGATCTCGCTTACGGCGTCACGACGAATTACGACCCTTACAGTTCGGAGCTCCCGACCTATTCAATGAGCGAAATGACGCGCACGGGTGATATGGTGGGCCCGCGTGCGATCGATTCCGGCCTCGTCGCGTTCGGGCGTTCAGCTAAAGGCGACAACGCTTACATACCAATCACCGCATACGAGGATGCCGCCACGCTGATGGCCCGCAAGTCTGCGCTCGGCGGGCAGATCGTGAAGAGCTACCGGCAGCCGATGCGCAGCCAGCGCCAGATGCTGGTGAAAGCCGGCCGCGACGCAGGCGTGATGGTCGACGTGGAAGGCGAAAGCAGTTTCTACAACAACATCACAATGCTGACGGACGGCAACACCAATCTTCAACACAACATGCCGATTCCGAACTATTACGACGATGTGGTGCAACTGATGGCGGGCGCCCGCGCCTCCCATACGCCGACGCTCGTTCTGCTGTTCGGCGAGCTTGCCGGAGAGAATTACTGGTATCAGCATAGCGATGTCTGGAAGGAGCCGAAGGCGCAGACCTTCGTGCAGGTCACGACCAGCGGCTACAGCCCGCTTGGTGCCCCCTACGGTGCGCCGCCCTATGTGCGCGGCATGACGACGATTCACGCGGCGGAAGAGCTGTGGGACATTGGCTTCCGGTCGGTCGCCCGCTCGATGAAGCGCCTCGATGATGCCGGTGTGCGCGTGAATGTCGGCTCGCACGGACAGTTCTCGGGCCTCGCACAGCATTGGGAGATGTGGCTTCTGGCGCAGGGCGGCATGAGCAACCATCGGGTTCTTCGCGCCGCGACAATGAACGGCGCCGAGACGCTCGGGATCGACGGGCAGATCGGTTCGCTGGAACCCGGAAAGCTCGCCGACCTCATCGTCCTCGACGAGAACCCGCTCTCCGATATCAGGAATACCAATAGCGTACGTTACACGATGGTGAACGGCCGCCTCTACGATTCCTACGCAATGGATGAGATAGGCAACCGGCCGCGTCCGCGCGGCAAGTTTTTCTGGGAAGTCGGCGCGGCGCGCGGCGGCAATATCATCGACTGGAAAAGCGCGTGGGCACATCAATAGCCATCGTCGTTGAAGAACGAGTACCGTATCTGCCTGAATAGACTGGTGGAGCGGCACTCGTGCGCGGGGGGCGTCTCGACGAGGCCGGGCCGGGCCACGGTTTCGGGCTTGCCATCGTCAGCGATCTGGTGCGCGCGACGGACGGCACCATGGCGCTCGCCACCGGCGCGCTCGGCGGTCTTGAAGTCCGCCTCGCGTGGCCGGTGATCGCTGCGTCCTAGAAGTTGACGAGGAAATTGAGACGCAGGCGGTTCTGCCAATCGACGGGGCCGATGACGCCGTCCTTCTGCCGGTAGCGGTAGTAGGTGGCGTTGAGCACGAGGTTGTGCTTCGGCACGAAATCGATCGCGAGCGTGTGCTGCATGTAATTGGTGGCGAGGTTGGTGTTGTCCTGGCTGAACGCCGCCAGCACCGCGTCCGTCTCCGCCTCGGCATAGCCGTAGGTGAAGCGCCAGTCGCCGGGTTGCCCTGCGCGGCCGACGAGGAGGTCGACGCCGAAGCCGGTGTCGGCATCGGTCGCGGCGCCATAATTGTGCACGTAGTCGCCGACGATACGCACGGGCCACTTCTCGCCGAGGCCGTTCCACGTGAGCGCGGCGATCACGTCGAGCAGGTTGAAGTCGGAGAGATAACGCCCGCCTGCGAAGAGGTTTGAACGGAAGTCGCCTGCGTCACCGCCTGCGAGGCTGCGGAGGGCGTAGTCGTAATAACCGACCGCGAGTTCGGCCTGGATGGGCGCCGGGGGCGTCTGCACCGAGAGCTGGCCGCCGATCATGCGGCTGTCCGGCCCCGCGACGGATTCGTCGACCATGAAGTAGAGCCCGCTCGCCTTCAGCTTCACGCCGCCGAGATCGGTGCTGTATGCGGCGGACGCGCCCTGCGGGGAGACGTCGCCGTCCCAGACGAGCTCGGTGCGCACGAACGGCTGCGGGATCTTGCCGAGGTGGACCTGAAGATCGCCGGGGGTGAGGCGGATATAGGCCTGATCGAGGCTGACCTGCAGATCATCGTCGAAGTTCGACAGCGTCATGTCGGTGGAGTTGGGATCGTCGGGGTCGCCGGTGGCGAGCTGACCGCCGACGGTGAGCCAGCCGTTCACCGCATACGCGGCGCGGAGGCGGGCGCGGAGCACGCCGCGATCGCGGTCCCGCGCGCCCGCGACGCCGAAGTTGGATTCGTAGCGCATACGCACGTCGCCCGAGAGGCTGAGGCGCGAGGGTTCGCTGCTGACGGGCGCGGCGGTCGTGACGATGGCGCTCGGCGCGGGGGCGGGCGCAGTCGCGACGGGCGTTTCGCGCTGCCGTGCGAGCGCGCCTTCAAGCTCGGCGATACGCGCCCGCGCACGGGCCTGTTCGGCGCGGAGGGCTTCCACGGCGGCTTTGAGTTCGGCGATGTCATCCGCAGGTGCGGCTGTCGCCGACACCGGCGCTAATGCACTGCCCAATAGCAATGACGCGCCTACAAAACGGGAAGTTAAGGGGGTTCCTACTTTGAAAATCATTAGGCGTTCTTCTTTCTAGCGATTTGATATTCGATTTGCTCACGCGCGATAGCCAACAATTCGGTGATACTGGGTTTCAGCAAACCGTCAGCTATCGCGCGTTTACTCCTAATCTCTTGCTCTCAAGTTTTAGCCCTCCAGCACTGGAGTTTAGGCTATCAGCATAACGGCTTGAACCGTAGGCTTGGTGCATTTTCGCGCAATGCGTTGATGAAAGGCTGGCGACAGGTTCCGCAAACTACACGTCTCTGCTCGTGTGCACATTTAGTGCCGTTCATTTATCGAAGGCAATTGCCATGAGCGTTCTGCGAAAGCCATTTTTCGATCTCCACAGGTTCTTCCTTGCCCTCTTCATTTTCGCTGTGCTCGCCCTTACCGGGTCGGAGGTGTATGCGACGGGTCCCCAGCACCTCCTCATCACCTACAAGAGCACAGCGGCGAAGCGCCCTGCGTTTCGCCAATACCTGGAAGGCGCCGGAACCCAGCGTTTCGAAGCCCTGAAGAAGGCCGGCAAGATCGCGGACTACCAGTTCCTGTTCAACTGGTACAACGACACGCTGACGTGGGACGCGATGGCAATCATCCAGTTCAAGGACTATGCCGACGTTGCGGAATGGAAAACGCTGGAGCGCACGTCGCCCGGCGGACTCGGCGCAAAAGGCCTTGCGCTCGGCGAGCCGGTCATCACCGTTTCCGCCGATCTCCTGTGGGAAGACGGCGTCGCCGCGCCGCCCGCCAGCGGCCGCGTATTCTACGTAATTCCCTATGAGTATCGCGAACTCGCCGAATACAAGAAATACGTCGACGGGTACGTGATACCGCAAGTGCAAGGCTGGATGCGCGAGGGCATTCTCTCGCGCTACCGTATCTTCCTCAATCGCTATCCCGTCGGCGCTTCCTGGGATGCGCTGTTCGTATACGAGTACAAGGACATCGAATCCTTCGGAAAGCGCGAACCCACGATCGCCAAGGTGCGCGAGCCGCTCCGCAAGGACCCCGAATGGGCCGCGCTCAACGCGATCAAGCAGCAGATCCGTGCCGAAAGCGAAAACGTGATCGCGGACGATCTTGCCGGACGTTGAGTCTCGCACTGCCCTGCGACTGACAATTCACTGACAGCCGCAGCGGGGCGCGTGTCAGGTACATTCAGGCAGATGCCCCTCGTCATCATACGAGGGGCTTTTCACCAATGTTTTTGTGTTCTCCTTCCCGCCAGGCGCTTGCCGCGGTTCTTCTGGTTTCAACGCACGCCGCATCTGCGGTTGCGGCTGACACAAGCAGCAGCGTTACAGCGTTCGAACCCGGCTATTTCGCCAGCGCGCAGCCCGTGTCCGCGCTCGACATCGTGAAGCTGGTGCCGGGTTTCCGTCTTGAGGAAGGCGACAGCGAACTGCGCGGCTATTCCGGTGCCGGCGGCAATGTTCTCGTCGATGGCCAGCGTCCGCCGAGCAAGGAAGATACACTTGAAGACGTGCTGAAGCGCATTCCGGCGGGAAGTGTGGAACGCATCGAGCTGATCCGCAGCGGCGCGGGATACGATATGCAAGGCTACACGCTGCTCGCCAATGTCGTCCGCAGTCATGCCCAGTCGCTGAGCGGGCGTATCGAGGGCACCTACGCGAATTACCGCCACGGCTATGACGCGCCGCGCCTTGCCGGTGAACTCCGCCATGTCGCGGGCGACCACATTCTCGATCTGTCCGGCGCCATCTATCGAGATATCGACGACGAGCATGGTTTCGGCAGCCGCGATCGCGTGACAGAGGATGGTACGCCCGTTCGGCTCGGTGTCTACGGCCAGCCGGAAGGTGACAATATCCGCGAAATTCTCGGCAGCTATCAATTGCCGCTGGCAGGCGGCACGGCGCGCCTGAACGGCCTTTACAAGATGAAGAAGATGTTCGCGAACATAGACGAGCAGGTCACGTTTCCAACGCCTTATGATGCCTCCGGCACTGAACGCGTGAATACCGAATCGACAGAAATGGGATTCCATTACGACCGCGCGATCGGCGCGCGCAGCCAGGTCGAGCTGCTCGTGCTGCGACGGACGACGGGAATAAACGGCACGGACAGATCATTCGCGCCAGGCGGCGACGACGTGACGCGCGAGAACTCGGACGCGAGCGAAACCATACTGCGCGGCGTATTGCGCCAGAAAGCCGGCAACATCTCGCTCGAAGGCGGTATCGAGGGCGCGTTCAACGTCCTCGACAGTCACAGTGCGCTCGAAGAGGACGGCATCGACATTCCCCTTCCCGCCGCCAACGTCCGCATCGAGGAAAAGCGCGCGGAAACCTTTTTCACCGCGGCATGGCACATATCGGGTGCGCTGACGGTAGAAGCGGGCAGCCGCTACGAAACCTCTACACTGACGCAGAGCGGCGACAGCGCGCTCCGGAAATCGCTTTCATTCATCAAGCCGCGCGTACTCGTGCGGTGGGCGCCGTCGCCCCGCGACGAAATCCGCGCGCTGTTCGAGCGTTCGGTCGGGCAACTCGATTTCGCCGATTTCGTCGGCTCGGCATCGCTCACCAGCGGCAGCGTTACCGCAGGCAACAAGGATCTGGAACCCGACAGTCTGTGGCGCACTGAACTCGCCTGGGAACGCCGCATCGGGAAAGGGTCCGTCGTCGTTACAGCGCGGAACGAATCGATTAGCGATGTTGTCGACCGTATCCCGGTCGTTACGGACAGCGGCGTTTACGATGCCGTCGGCAATATCGGCAGCGGGCGCCGCCAGGAATTGCAGTTCGATTTCAACCTACCATTCGACCCGGTGGGGCTGGCCGGCGTCGCCCTGCAAGGCAGTGGTCTCTGGCGCCGCAGCCGCGTCACCGATCCCGTGACCGGCGAGCGTCGGCGCATTTCGGAAGACCTGCCGATCGAAGCCAAGGTGAGCCTGACACACGACATCGCGCGTTGGCACACCCGCTGGGGTCTCAACTATGTGCACGCCGAGAAAAAGACCAAGTTCAAGATCGACGAGGTCGAGATCGACCGCGTACCCGACCGGCTCGACGTCTTCATCGAATACAAGCCGGATACGGCGTGGACGCTGCGCGCCTTCGCCAATAATCTTACGAGCAGCCCGGCGGTCCGCACGCGCAGCATCTACACCGGACTGCGCGGATCGACCCCGATCCGCTATATCGAGCGGCGCGAACTGAACAGCGGTCCCTATGTGGGCTTCACGATCCAGCGTACATTCGGCGGATAAGCGCCCATGCAAGCTTCCTGACAGTTGAGGCCGCTAAGCTCGCGATCCTTTGGAGGGGGTAAGCGATATATGCGGTGGAACATTCATGCCGGTGCAGGCGTCCTGCTGCTGTCGATAACGGCGGGC
>TARA_R110000850_G_scaffold113041_4_pt1 | contig 10971 bp, 8 predicted proteins | sample TARA_R110000850 | Tara Oceans TARA_R110000850 (sample SAMEA4397586) | marine metagenome | biome: Polar Biome; feature: [SRF] surface water layer (ENVO:00010504); material: water (ENVO:00002006), including particulate matter (ENVO:01000060) such as... | depth 5 m | reverse complement strand
GTGGCCCGCGTTCAGCAAGCGCAGCTTCATCGCCTCGAAGGTGTGGACATCATCCGTGAAGGTGGCACCCACCTTGCCCCAATCGGGGCGCCCGGCGCAAAAGGCATCTTCGATCACCCATTGGCGGAAGTTTTCGTGCGTGACGGGTGCGGCATCCTCGATGCCAAAGCTGCGGACCAGCTCCAACTCTCGCGCGCCGGTGGCGGGGACGATGCAATCGACCATGGAGTTGGGGAAGGTCACATGGGTGTCGATCCAGTCGGCCAGTGCCGGATCGGAAAGGCGGGCGAGGCCCACGACCGTCTGGCGCAGGATGCCCCCATTCCCTTGCAGGTTGTCACAACTGAGGCAGGTGAAGGGGCCAGTGCCACTGTCACGACGCAGTTTGAGCGCGGCGATGATGGCGCCAAAGGCGGTTCTGGGCCTGTCGGGGTTAGCGGCATCATGAAGGATGTCCGCATGGGCCATGTCCAGCCCGCCCGTCGCGGCGATATAGTAGCCCCCTTCGGTCACAGTCAGGCCGACGATGCGGATGGCCGGCTCGGCCATGTGGGCGATGAGCGGCGCGTTTTCTTCGGCCACGGGAATGAAGCCGATCATGGAGCCGGTGACTTCGGCGGATTTGCCTTTGGGGTCCAGCTCGATCAGCGTGGTCAGGCAATCTTGCGCCAGCATCTTTTCGCGCTGTACGGCATCGGCAGGGCGCACCCCTGCCCCGAGGATCGCCCAGTCATGGGCAAGCCCCTGATCCATCAGGCGGTGCAGATACCATGCCTGATGGGCGCGGTGGAAATTGCCAAGGCCGATGTGGACGATGCCAGCCGTCAGGTCGGCACGGTTGTAGGTGGGGCCGCGCACGCCTTCGGGCAGCGCGTTCAAGGTATCGAGGGTCAGGTGCATCAGCTCATCCATTGGCCGCCGTCGACGTTATACGTCTGCGACAAGATGTAATCGGCCTCGGGCGAGGCGAGGAAAACCGCCATGCCGGTGAGGTCCGCGGGGGTTGCGAAACGGCCTGCAGGAACGCCCGCGGCCACTTCGGCTTTCTTCTGGCCGGGCTGCTTGCCCTCCAGCCTGGCGAACATGGAATCGACGTAATCCCAATGGTCACCGTCCACCACGCCGGGGGCGATGGCGTTGACGTTGATGCCGTGTTTGATCAGGTTCAGCCCCGCCGACTGGGTCATGGAGATGACCGCTGCCTTGGTGGAGCAGTAGACCAGCACGAGGCTTTCGCCCCGCCTGCCCGCCTGTGACGCCATGTTGATGATCTTGCCGCCGTGGCCTTGGGCGATCATCTGTTTGGCCGCTGCTTGCATCATGAAAAGAGTGCCTGCGACGTTGACGGCATAGAGCTGGTCATAGCTGGCGCGGGTGATGTCCACCGTCTCCGCCGCGTCGAACAGGGCGGCGTTGTTGATCAGGATGTCGAGTTTGCCTGCACGGTCCACAACAGCCGCGATGCTGGCGTCAATGCTGGCCTGATCGGCAACGTCGAGTTGGACGGCGTAAGCGCCCGCGCCAAGCTCCTGCGCCGTCTCTGTCGCCGCCTCAAGGTTTATGTCAGCAATCGCGACCGTGGCGCCCTCGGCCAGATAGCGTTCGGCAAAGCCGCGCCCGATCCCGCGTGCGGCCCCTGTGATGAGGGCGGATTTTCCTGCAAGCCTGCTCATGCGATGCGCAGACCCGCCGCGTCAAAGCGGTGCATCTTGTCCATGTCGGGGGTGAGATAGATCGTGTCACCGTGTTTGGCGGCGATGTCGCCGGTGATGCGCACGGTCACCATGTCCATCAGGCCGGTGTCATGCACGTGGATGAAAGTGTCCGAGCCGAGGTGTTCGGCCACCCCCACGCGCCCTTTCCAAAGACCTTCGGTCTTGGACACACTCATATGCTCGGGCCGGATGCCGATGGTGGTCGCGTCATGTTTGGCCGCCTCGGGTCCGTCGATGAGGTTCATCTTGGGCGAGCCTATAAAGCCCGCGACAAATTTGTTGCGCGGGGCGCGGTAGAGCTCAAGCGGCGAGCCGACCTGTTCGATCACGCCCGCTTGCAGCACCACGATCTTGTCGGCCATGGTCATCGCTTCGACCTGATCGTGGGTCACATAGATCATGGTTGTAGCGAGCTTTTTGTGCAGTTCCATGATCTCCAGACGCATGCCCACACGCAAGGCGGCGTCCAGGTTCGACAGCGGCTCGTCAAAGAGGAACGCGGAGGGCTCGCGCACGATGGCACGGCCGATGGCCACGCGCTGACGCTGGCCACCCGACAGCTGGCCCGGCTTGCGGTCCAGATAGTCGGTGAGGTTCAACGCGGTGGCAGCGGCCTCGATCTTGGCCTTTTGCGTTGCCTCGTCGATGCCTGCCATTTTCATCGGGAAGGCGATGTTTTTGCGCACGGACATATGCGGATAGAGCGCGTAGGACTGGAACACCATCGCAAGACCGCGCTTGGCGGGCGGCAGATGGGTCGCGTCCGCGCCTTTGATGCTGATGTGGCCGGATGTGGTATCCTCAAGGCCGGCGATCAGGCGCAGCAGGGTGGATTTGCCGCAGCCGGAGGGGCCTACGAAGACCACGAACTCGCCGTCGTTGATCTCCAGATCAAGGGGCGGGATGACTTGGACATCGCCGAAGCTTTTGGTGACTTGGTTGAGGGATATATGGCCCATGTGTCAGGTTCCTTATTTCACCGCGCCGAACGTCAGGCCGCGCACGAGTTGTTTCTGTGAGAACCAACCCATGATGAGGATTGGTGCGACGGCCATCATCGAGGCGGCCGAAAGTTTGGCGTAGAACAGGCCTTCGGGTGCCGAGAAACTGGCGATGAAGGCGGTCAGCGGGGCGGCGTTGACCGTGGTCAGCAGGATGGTCCAGAACGCCTCGTTCCACGCCAGAATGATGTTCAGCAGGATCGTGGAGGCGATGCCGGGGACGGCCATAGGCGTCAGCACATAGATGATCTCGGACTTGAGGCTGGCGCCGTCCATACGCGCGGCCTCCAGGATCTCGCCGGGGATTTCACGGAAGTAGGTGTAGAGCATCCAGACGATGATCGGCAGGTTGATCAACATCAGCACGACGACCAGCAGGATGCGGCTGTCCATGACGCCCAGCCATTTGGCCAGCAGCACCAGCGGATAGAGCACGCCCACGGCGGGCAGCATCTTGGTGCTGAGCATCCACAGCAGGATGTCTTTGGTCTTGCGCCCCGGCACAAAAGCCATGGCCCATGCCGCAGGCACAGCGATGATGATGCCGAGGATGGTGGAGCCGACCGCGATGATGATCGAGTTCATTAGCGCCTTGGGATAGTTCGAGCGCGCCTGCACGTCGACGTAATTCTCCAGCGTCCAGTCAAAGAACAGCCAGACCGGCGGATCGGCGATCGCTGTGGCCTCGGTCTTGAACGAGGTCAGGAATGTCCAAAGGATCGGGAAGAACATCAGCAGACCGAACGTCCACGCAAGGGCTGTCCACATGACTTTCTTTCGGGTTGAGATAGCGCGGGCCATTTGGGTTCCTCCCTCAGTTGTCGAGGTTCTTGCCGACGATCCGCATCAGGAAGATCGCGACGATGTTGGCAAGGATGACAGCGATGATACCACCGGCAGAGCCGAGGCCGATGTTCTGGCTCTCCAGAACGCGCTGGTAGACCAGATAAGTCAGCGTGCGGGTGCCGAATGCACCATTGGTGGTCACAAAAATTTCGGCAAAGATTGAGAGCAGGAAGATGGTCTGGATCAGGATCACCACCGTGATGGCACGGCTGAGATGCGGCAGGATGATATAGCGGAACCGCGCCAGCGCCGGTGCGCCGTCCATCTCGGAAGCTTCCAGCTGTTCGCTGTCTAGCGATTGCACAGCCGTGAGCAGGATCAGCGTGGCGAAGGGCAACCACTGCCATGCGACGATCACGATGATCGAGAAAAGCGGTGCCTGACTGAGGAAGTCGAAGGGCTGCGCGCCGAAGAACTTGTAGGCATAGGAGAAAAGCCCGTTATCAACGTTGAAGAACATGTTCTTCCACACCAGCGCGGACACTGTGGGCATGATGAAGAAAGGTGCTATGACGAGGATGCGCACAACCCCCTGCCCGAAGATTGGGCGGTCCAGAAGCAGCGCCATCAGCACCCCGCCGGTGATGGTGATGGCCAGGATACCGCCAACCATCCACAGGGTTGTGAAAAGCGATTTCAGGAAGGACGAGGACGTCAGGAACGACGCGTAGTTATCGAAACCGATCCACGCCTCGAAGATCCCGCGCATCGGGCGGTAGTCTGCGAAGGAAAAATAGAGCGTCATGCACAGCGGGATCAACATCCACACAAGCAAGACAAACACCGCGGGCGCGATCATTAAGCGGGCGGCGGATTTGGACTGCGCTGTCGCCATGACAAAGCTCCTCTGTCGGGGATGGGGCCAAACAATACCGGCATTTGCGAACAGCCCGGCGGGCGTCACGGAAACATCGGGAGGCAAGGATGATCGGGGAAAGGTGCAGACGTCGCGCGGAGCGACGCCTGCGGGAGACGGGGCTTAGTAGCCTGCCGCTTCCATTTCTTCGACTGTCAGCTCTTGCGCATTCTCAAGCGCCTGCTCGGCGGTCTGGTTACCGGCAAGTGCATCCGAGAACTGCTGGCCCACTTGCGTGGCAAAGCCTGCAAATTCGGGGATCGCTACGAATTGAACGCCAGTGTAGGGGACAGGATCAACTGTCGGGTTGGTCGGATCAGCCGAGTTGATGCTCTGCAAAGTCATGGCTGCGAAAGGAGCCGCATCCAGATATTCCTGGTTCTCGTAGAGCGATGTGCGTGTGCCCGGAGGAACGTTTGCCCAACCTTCGTTGGCTGCGACCAGCTCGGTGTAGCCCTTGCTTGTGGCCCAGCTTACGAATGCTTTGGCGGCGTCCTGCTTCTCGGAGGAGGTCGGGATGGCCAGCGACCATGCCCAGAGCCAGTTGCCGCGTGGCCCAAGACCGTTGTCGGGCGCGAGTGCAAAGCCGACTTTGTCTGCAACAGTCGAGTCCGCGCCGGTCACGAAGGAGGCCGCAACTGTCGCGTCGATCCACATGCCGCATTTGCCCTGCTGGAACAGTGTCAGGTTTTCGTTGAAGCCGTTATTGGCCGCACCGTTCGGGCCGGACTCGTTCATCATCTCCAGATAGAAGTTCAGCGTGTCCGCCCAAGGCTGGGTATCGAACTGCGCATTCCAGTCCTCATCGAACCAACGCGCGCCGAAGGAATTGGCCATCGCGGTCAAGAAGGCCATATTCTCGCCCCAGCCTGCTTTGCCGCGTGCGCAGATGCCGTTGATCTCGTTCTCACGATCGGTCATCGCGGCCGCTGCTTCGCGGATGAACTGCCATGTCGGTGCTTCGGGCATTTCCAGACCCGCCTTTTCCATGAGGTCCGTACGGTACATGACCATGGAGGATTCACCATAGAACGGCGCGGCATAGAGGCTCCCGTCAACGGTCAGGCCACCCGCGATGGCGGGCAGCAAATCGGCTGCATCCCAGTCCTCTGCCATGCCGCTGTCAAGTGGGACCAACCAGCCGTTTTTGCCCCAGATCGGCACTTCATAAGTGCCGATAGTCATCACGTCATAGGCGCCGCCGCCTGTGGAGATGTCTGTGGTTACGTTCTGGCGCAGGACGTTTTCCTCAAGCGTGACCCACTCGACGCTGATGTCGGGGTTCGCTGCGGTGAATTCGTCGGTCAGACCCTGCATGCGGATCATGTCGCCGTTGTTGACGGTTGCAATGGTGATCGTGGTGGTATCAGCCGCTGCGATACTCGCAGACAAGCCAAAACCCACGGCCGTCATCAGCAGTGTTCTTCTAATGGACATTTTTATCCTCCCTTTTTTACATACGTAAATAATTGGCGAGGGTTGGTTTCGAGTCAAGCCTGATTTTCTCGCATAATCCGCTGCGCTGCGGCGCGAGCAGCCTTTCAGGCGGATTCGCGAAGCTTCAGATATCCGTCGAATAGCGTCACTTCGGGTGCTGCATCCGCGACATCCCCGCTAATCATCTGAATAATACGGGAAACGGCCTTCTTCCCGATTGCATCGGTATTCTGCGCAACCGTCGTCAACGCGGGGTTCAGGTAGGGGCAGAGCGGATAGTCATCATGCCCGGCAATGCGCAATCCACCAGACGCGGCACGCCCCGGCACCAGACCATGCCGCGATGCGGCACGGATTGCGCCGATGGCAACACGGTCATTTACACATAGAATCGATCTATCGGTCAGACGTCCCTGACCGAACTCCGCATCCAGCACAGCTTCCCCGTGCTCTTCAAAGTGCCAACCTTCCTCGATCAACTCCGTGCCGATGATCTCTGGCTCAAACCCCAAGGCTTCCATTGCGGCAATATAGGCAGCCTCACGCTCGATCGCGTTGAAATTGACCCGCGGCATCGCCAGAAAGACAGGCGGAGGGCCGACACGGCAAAGGTATTCGGTAATCAGGCCCGTACTCTGCAAGTGATTTGTACCCACAAAATCAACGTCCAGCATCGTTTTTGGCCGGGAATCCATCAACACAAACGGGAGCCGCGACCGCAGCCGCATCTGCACAGCCTGATCGCTGTGGTCACCCAAGGGCGCCACCAGCGCACCATCCACATTCATTGACATGAAAGTCTCGGCCGCCCGCGCCTCGATTGCCGGATCGGAATGGGAGCATTGCGTGATAACCGTGAGACCCGCCTCGCGCGCCGCTGCCTCGACCGACTCCAGCAGTTTGGTGAAAAACAGATCATTCAGGTAGGGAATGATCACACCGATTATTCCCGTCGACTTACGGTTCAACCGCGTCGCGAAGAAGTTGGGGATATACTCGACCTCGGCCAGTCCCGCCTCGATCCGCGCTACGGTCTTGGGCTTGACCAAAGCCGGATCCTGAAAAAAACGCGACAACGTCGGACGAGATACGCCAATGGCGACGGATAACTCCTCCATCGTTTTGATGAGCGGCTTGGACAAGGTTATGTCTCCTTCCTGATCTGCTGTACCATAGACCAACACCTCGACAGATAAATATTTTTACATGCGGAATGTTTTGCTGATTTGAGGACCCGCTTCAACAGCGCAAAAACCGATACCGAGATCCGCCAATAGCAGCCCGACCAAGTACCACTTGCTGCGCCTCCCCCCTTTACCCTCCCCCGCCAACCACCAAAAGCGCCATAAAGAAGATCGTCCAAATTTTTCTCGATCTCCCCCGTTTTTCGCTTGTGCTCCCCGGACAGCACGCTTAGAACGGCCAAACAAATTGGCGCGGGATGGAGCAGCCCGGTAGCTCGTCAGGCTCATAACCTGAAGGTCGTAGGTTCAAATCCTACTCCCGCAACCATCGTAACCGACTTGACCCGCGCACTACGCGCGGGTTTTGTCGTTTCGGCCGCCCCCAAATCCAGGATTCCCGCCAGTTCTCCAGCGAGTTCAATATGATGGCAATTCGGTGCATTCTCATGCGGCAACATCCGGATCTCGGAAATCAGCCCGCGCAGAGCTTCGGTGGCCTCCATTTTGAGGTCGGGGTCTTGAAGCGCGGACGAAAGGTTGCGGATCTTGCTGCGGTAGAGGTCCGACAGGCTCGGATGGAGGCGCAGGGCCGGTGGTTCAGGGCTTTCCTCCAAAAATACGGTGAGCTTTTCTTTGTCGGTTTCCAGATCTGACATTCTGTCTTTCATACTTGGTTGATACATGCCGTCCTCGATCGCGGAGAGGATGCCGCTGATCTTTTTCTCGACCTGCGCCAGCTCGCGCCGCGCCTTCTCGCGCGCAGCGTCAGCACCTGCGGCTTCCGCGTTGAAGGCGCGCCGGTATTCTTCGATAAAGGTCGCGATGAGGTCCGGATGCAGTAGCCTGTCGCGCAGGCCCCTAAGGACCCGGTCCTCGACCACTTCCCGCTCTATCGTGGCGCGGTTAGTGCAGATCGCGTCGCCCTTGTTGCGGGCGGCGACGCAGCCGTAGCGGATCTTGTTGATCAGCGTGTAACTGGTCCCGCAGCAGCCACATTTGAGCAGACCCGAAAACAAATAGCTGGGGCGGCGCGCATTCTCGGGGCGTGTCCGTTCGTTCTTGACGCCTGCTGGGTTCATATCGTCGCGCAGAGCGGATTGCCGCGCTTTGACTCGGTCCCAGAGGACATTGTCGATGATCTGCAGATCAGGAACCTCTTCGATCACCCATTCTTCCGGTGGATTGAGGCGTGCCTGTCGTTTTTGCGTATCCGGGTCTTTTATAAATGTTTGCCGATTCCAGACCAGCCGCCCGATATAGAGCTCGTTGTTCAAAATCCCGGTGCCGCGTTTCCAGTTCCCCGAAATCGTCGATGGACCCCAGGTGCCATCGCCCTTGCCGCTGTCCGGACTGGGAGTTCCATCTGCGTTCAACCCGGCCGCGATGGTCCGGGCGGAATGACCGGCATTATATTCCTGGAAAATCCGTGAGACGACCGCGGCCTGATCGACGTCGATCTCGCGTTCGCCCGTAACCGGTGTGCCATCGTCTTTGAATGCCCGCGTCACGCGGTAGCCATAGCTAACCCCGCCAGCCGATTTACCTTTTCGCACACGGCCTTCCAACCCGCGACGGGTTTTGGCCGCGAGGTCTTTTAGAAACATCGCTGACAAGACGCCATTGAAGCCGATATGCATCTCGGTCACATCACCTTGTGACACGGTCACAATGCGGATGCCGCGATACTGCATCTGTTTAAAGAAGCCTGAAATGTGTTCCTGATCACGGCTGATGCGATCAAGGCCTTCGGCAACGACGACGTCAAAATGACGGTTACGTGCATCATCGAGCAAGCTCTGGTAACCTGGCCGCTGCAACGATGCGCCCGAAATTGCCGCATCGGAATATTCCCGTGCAACGATCCAGCCGCGGTCATCAACCAACCTACGACAAATGCGCTGCTGGTCCGCGATGGAGGCATTGGATTGCATATCCGTCGAATAGCGTGCGTATGTGGCAACGCGAAGCGATTGGTTTGGCATTACATTAATCCTTTTGGATAGCGTTTTGCTGTGCTGCAACGTCGGTCTTTGCCGCCTGACGCGCCATAAGACGCACGATCTGGATGAGGCACGGATGAGGCTCTGTGGATACTGTTGGAACGGGAACCTGCGAAGGCAATGCAGCAGAGGAAGGCGCCGCTTGTGCCTCCGTGTCTCTTGCATGTCTTTTCCGGTCCCGTGCCATTGGCCGAGTTCTCCTGCCCGTTCCGGCGCAGGCCCGGACGGTTCAAATTGATGTGTTTGGGGCGGGGATTTGGTCCGGCCATCTGGTCATCAATATAAGTCATTGGAGTCCTTGTGGGTGCTTCGAAAAGGAACGAAAAGTCGCTTTTATGTGGATAAACAAGGCGTTGGAAATAGAATTTCAAAAACTCTGACCTGAAATCGAGGCAAAATAATACCTTTGAAAATTCGAAACCTGAAAAAGCAGAAAAATCTATATTTTCTCATTCTTTCAAAAACTCAAAAAAAAATCAAAAACCTTACGCCTTCTTCGTTTAAAAAACGGAACAACCCTTTCCTGTTGCAAAAAGGCAAAAAATGAAAAACCAAAAATAGGGCAACCACAAAAACCTTGGAAAGTAGAACGTGTCCTGTCTTTGATTTGCGTTCCTCTCTCAATGTGTTGACCATAATGCTCAGCCCCGACTTGGATGATCGGGGCTGGCGGGCGCGTTCTCGCTTTTTTCTTCGGTTGGCGTTGCGCTGTCGCTTATTTCTTGCAGCCAATGGTGGATGTCGCTCTCCTGCATGGTCCGTTTTTCAACCAGATCGCGGGCCAAACCCTCCAAAATATCGCGGTGTTGTGCGAGTAAAGTAACGGCCCGCTGTTCCGCCCTGACCAATCTTTGGCGCACGCGGTTGTGAATGGCGGGAGTTTGCAGATGCTTGGCATCGGATGCGGCGTTCCAGACCAGCCCCTCAAAACCAAGGCCAAGGGTGGTTTCAAGCTGGAGGGCGGCGCGGGTTGCCAAGGCCAGATCCGAGGCCTCAGCTCCGCCCGCGCCAGCAGAAACCTCGCCCAGAACCAGCTTTTCCGCAGCACGTCCAGCAAGGGAATAGGTGATCGCGGCTTCGATGTCTGACAGCAGGCTCTCAGTCGGCGTGTGGCGGCGTTGAATTTGGCCACCGTTCTGGGTGATGACGATGCTTTGGGTTGCACCGAGGCCAAGCGCGGCCCCGGCAACGGCATGTCCTGCCTCATGCAGGGCGATCCGCCACAGCACATGTCCATCAGCGCCGGAGGTCTCAATTCCCATCTGTTTGTGCAGGATTTTGACGTTCAGTAATTTGCGGGCGCGGCGCGCATCGGAGCGGGCGGCGCGGATCGCGGCGTCAATATCGGCGGCGCTGCGACCCACGGCGAGATGGCTGAGCGCTTGTAACTCATCATCGGCGATGTCCTCGTGCAGATGATGTCGCAAGATACCGAGGAGCGCCTCGGCATCGGGCAGCGGCACCTGAATTTTATGATCCATCCGGCCCGCGCGGATCACGGCCGGGTCCATGCGTTCCGGGTGATTGCAGGTGCCAATCACCACAACGCCCTCATTTTGGGCGATGGAATCCATCTCGCCCAGAAAGGCGTTGATGACTTGGAAGCGGTAATTGGAGGCGTGGCGATCCCCGTCAGAGCGCGATCCGACTGCATCGATCTCGTCGATGATCAGCACACTGGGGGCCAGCTGTCGCGCCTCGGCAAAGCTGTGCTTCATCCCAGCGAGCAAATCGCCCAGATGGCCTTTGGCTTGCCAATCGGCAAAGCTGGCATGGATCGCGGTGATGCCCGCGCTCTGGGCCATCGCCTTTGCGAGATAGGTTTTTCCGGTGCCGGGCGGGCCGTAAAGCAGCAGCGAGCGGCTGATCTCATCCCACTGCGCCTTGCCGCGTTTCCACAGCAGCAAATCATCAACGATCCGCCACGCGGCG
>TARA_R110000850_G_scaffold130738_1_pt1 | contig 11010 bp, 5 predicted proteins | sample TARA_R110000850 | Tara Oceans TARA_R110000850 (sample SAMEA4397586) | marine metagenome | biome: Polar Biome; feature: [SRF] surface water layer (ENVO:00010504); material: water (ENVO:00002006), including particulate matter (ENVO:01000060) such as... | depth 5 m | reverse complement strand
ATACCACCAACTATAGCGTTAGTTGCATTTTGTCTTGCAGTATTTGCCGCACCTAATCTTTGCTGGGACATCCCTAGCATAGTAGATACTTTTTCGTTTTCTGCATCTCTTGAAATAAGTTCTCCTTTTTTCTCGTATAATTGTAAATTTCCGGCTTGTTGTCTTTCTGCTGCTTGGTTTGCTTGTTCTTGTCTTCCTATATCTAATGAAGCCTGTCTAACCTGCCCTTGCTGTTGCCCTGCTAAAGCTTGAGCCATAGCTGCGATTCCAGAACCTCCAGCAGCGCCCTTCATTGTATTCATGGTATTGGCTAGTCCTTGATTGGATTGTTCCGCTGCAAAGTTAGCTGCTCCTTGGTTAACCGTTAAGTCTTCCATGGTATTCTCCATGTTTGTGTAAACATTAGATGTGTCTTGGTTTTCAAAAGACGCTTTGTTTGTATTAAACTCAAGCTGAGAAGCTGCCTGCTCCCTTTTTCTTTTGCCACTACCGATTATACCGCTAGCTATACCCGTAAGTCCACCAACTATTTTTCCTATCATTTGATTTGTTTTATAGGTTATTATTACGTGTTATTTACTACTCTCAAATATCTCAGAACCAACAGAAAACAACTCTACTTCAGTCTCTGAATTATTTTTAAACTGCATTTCTGCATAGTACCCTTTAATACCGCTAGTGTTAACGCTAGCCGTTTTACTAAACATTATAAAGCTGTTAACGTCCGGCCTAATAGCGTCTGATGCAATATCGCAAGTAATAGATTTAGAGGTTATAGCTGTTACAATCCCAATCAAGGCTATCAGCTTACCATTCACATCGTTTGTGTAATAAGCCGTGTCCCCTATTTGCACAGACACATTTAAAAGATTTGAGAAAGTTAATGTTATTGAATCCATAGTTATTTATATTAGGTGCAATTACCGGTAGCTGTTACAGCTCCATCCACCACTGTTATGTATTTATTATTATCCATTATGTAATTCCCATCAGGGAGTATAAATTCCCCATTAGCATCTGAGAACACCCAATTATTTACCTCAGGATAAGTTAGCGACCCTGCATATTTTTGGGCAAAATAATAAGTTGTGTTTGCTGTGGTACACGTTGTGACACCTGATCCAACCGAAACTCCTTGGAAAGAAGGCAATGCTACCGGGCAATTAAAACTTAAATACCAGCCAGTGCCATTGCATGGCCCAAGCACCTCTACGGTAATTAAAGACGGTCCAGACAATACTTTTGGAATAACTATAGCACTATATTCACCACCGTTTCCTAACTGTATGTCACCAGCTAATACCTCTATACTTTTAGTGGAAGGGCTTCCAGCTAACCAACCTGTATTGTCATAGCCGTCATAGAAAGCGTATGAGTTGGTACCAATAGCACTATTTTGGCAAAACTGACCGGTATTGCCCGTTATAGTAAAATTGTCTGATGTGCCTTGTTTCAGACCTCCTGTTGGGCCTAGTAAGGCATTATAATATGTGCTATCGTAAAGAACCCTTATGCCATCAGGGACGCCCGCAGGATTAAAGTATATTACAGTTGCACCCACTGTAGTTCCTGTGTCAAACTCTAATTGATATACACCTGTTCCGCCTGAAGGGATTGACAGTGGGGTGCCGCAGGGTATATTAGCACTAGTACTGAAAGATAATATACTACCATAACCAGTTCCAACAGCACTAGTAGCATAAGCCCTTACGTAATAGGTGTCTCCAGGGGTGAGGTTTGTCATTGTACTAGAGTAATCTAAATTACCAGTTCCGTTATCAGTAGTTCCTAATATAGAAGAAAAGTTACTTGTTGTGCTCCATTGAACTCCTTTTACGGTTATCGGTTGCCCATCGTCATTTATAGATTCGCCCCCGGATAGTGCCTGGGTAGCATCTGTAGGGAAAGTTACAGCTGTAGTCACTACTGTAGGTATATTTTTAGGCTGAATAGCTACAAACGGTAATATTTGCCCATACCCAGTGCCTACTACGTTTATAGCATAAGCTCTAGCGTAATAAGTTCCTCCTGGCGTTAGCCCGGTTATTAAGCTATTGTAGTCAACATCTCCGCTACCATCCAAGGTAGTCCCGAGCAGTGTCGCAAAATCAGATGAAGCACTCCACTCTACGCCTTTTATTGTTATCACATCTCCGTTGTCTGAAATAAGTTCCCCTCCGGTTGTTGCCTCTGTAACGGTCCCTCCTGTTATTGATTTAGTACTTAAAGTAGGTATACTACGCACTCCTATTAAAGAAGATAAATCAAGCGCTGAAGTTACGTCACTACCCCCGTATAATTGCACAAATCCACTAGTTGTCAAGGTACCTGTTGTCGGAGGACTATTTAATGTAATAACCGCTTCTGGAAAAAATTCTGAACCTCCGTTTAATAAAGGGTCGGTATTACTCCAGTCAGTTGCTAACGGCTGGCTAATTATAAAAATTTCACCAGAGCCACTAATAAGTGTTGGCGTAGGGAGTAAGTTAAAGCTAATATCAATATTCCACGCTGCGCTGTCAAAAGTAGGGGTCTGGAAAGCAGTGTAACTTTTAATTACAGGTGTAACTGGTGTAAAATCACTACTCAGGCCAATATCAAATGTTATTTGTGTATCTGTAAATTGCTCTATGGTAAAAGGATTTGATTGATTAAACGGACTGGCTAAGTCGCCGGATAATGTTATAGTGTATAATGTATAAGTCGTTACTGAAGGGAAAACAATATCAAAGGAGTAGGATCCTGTAGAATCCATTACAGCTCCTGTTATCAAACTTGCTCCGTTCATGTCTATAGAATATCCCGCTCCAGTGTTACCGTACACTGTCATCGTTCTATAGCCGCCTGCCGTAGGTACATTAGCTCTATTTATTGTGTAGCTTGTTATTTCTACAACAGGAACATAAGTAGCAACTGCTGCAGCTGTTAAAGTTAAAACATCTCCAGATACAGAAGATTTACCAAAAGTGTATGATACGGTAAAATTAATTTGTACTAATTGTCCATTAGCATCGTACGTCTTTGTCGATGTTATATTGTATCTAGAAGCATTCCCAATTGCTAATTCTAAAGTCGGCTCTGTTGGAAAATATCCTCCACTTATAGGGGTTATTGCTTGTGTAAAAACAACCAAGGTATCATTAAAATCTCCTGATCCACTGTAAGTAACTGGAGAAGGAGGTGGCGATGAATTTGGTATAACTGTATTTGTTAAATTAAAGTTAACAATACCATCTATAGAGTACTTTTCTAACTCAGCATTACCTTGCAGACATAAAGAAACAAAAACGTCGAAGTCCGGCATTATAAACGGACTCGAAAAATTAACGGTACAGTATATATTAGCGAGATCTTGTGAAAATGTAACGCTAGATACATGAGTGGGTAAAGGGGTTACCGCGCTAAAATTTGCTGCGTCAATTGAATAGCCAGGATTCGGAGTTATTAGAAGTAATACACTTGGGTTGTCTACTGTTACCTCAGCCCCTGTGGCTACCATAAAACTAGCAACGCTTACTGTGAAATTATTTATTGATGTGATCATATTTATATTATATAGTATCTTAAGATATTACTTCTCCCGTAATAACATTTATGGTTAAAGCACTGTCGTTAGGCTGTACGGCGCTGTATATTTCAACACCAGCTTTAAATATTTGTAAAGAAACCCCATTCCCGTGAGTATTAAGTACTCCTCCACTATTATAAGTATCCGCTACTAAACCAAATGTAACAATTTCTGGGTCTGGTCCTGCACTATTAGCTACTATGCTAGCAGCTGTCTCAGCATTAACAGACAATAAGTTGTATCTATCGCGACTAGGGAAAAATGAATCAGAACTGGTTATATATTTTTGGTAAGGAGATACGCTGCTTAAAAGGGTGCCTGTTGTACCTTGTGCTACAGCAGATGGAGGCGTGGGAGAGGCTTCAACGTCTCCTGTGACACTATTAGCGTGCCCTTCCGCATCTAAAGTAAATGTATCAAAATACCCTAAGCTAACGTTGTTGCCTACATAGGCTCTTGCTATTAGCTGATTGTTACCGACTATTTTGTACGTGCCTCGGGCACAGCTATGGTTTGCATGGTTGGTTGCCTTCATAATTGTGGCTAAGCCCGTCGTTGGATCCGTGTATGTTCTTTCGGGTTGAGCAAATCTTGTAGTAATAAGGAATTCCAAATCAAGCAAAGCTTCTACCGCTGTACTGCCTGTTATAGCTTGAGTGCCAGTGTTCCCGTCAGGATCTTCTACAACTAAATTAAATGCTATAGGTCCTGTTCCTTCAGCAGGTACAACACTGTTTGGTATATACCAGTTGCCTGTTCCGTCATTTAAAGGAGCGGGTTCACTAATCCAAGTAGGTAAATCCACTACAGGAGTCTGTATAAACAACTCTGGAGTTGTATGGTCCGGGTCAGCCAGTCCTATTGGGTTATATGTCCAAGTGTCCCCTACTAATAAATTTAAAGCAGGATAACTTGTCGTAAAGTAAGGACTTTCTGCAACGGGAGTAATTGATATAGACATAGTAACAATACTACTACATACGCTTCCGCAGCAAGCTCTAACTGTAAAAGTACCAGCTGCTCCGTTGTAGTTTAAGTCAGGAGTAAAAGTCACAGTTCCATTCGGTAAAAAAGCGCCTAAGCTACCTCCTGTAACAGCGTCGTTTATTAATTCGAAAGTTATACCACTAGTACAATCATTTGTTTCTGATATTACTATAGACAACGGTGTATCCTCAATCCCTAAGAATGATTGCGGGACCAATACAGGAGCCAAAACTTCAACAAAACAATCAGGGTCAGCTGCTACTGTAACGCTGTGAGCAGTTGGTTCAATATCTCCGTCTATACTTGTGAATCTACCAATACCTTGTACACTAAATTCTCGAGTATCAACATTGTTGTCACAATTTGTATTGAAAAAAGTATTCAACCCTTTTATATAGTTGAATTTTTTTCCTTCTTTATCTATAAATTCTTTAATTTCACCTTCCTGCAAATCAGTTACTATAGAATTTGTATACCATCCTTTTTTAGTTGTGAAAGAGTCTGGTATTAATGATTGTGCTTGTATTTGTCCTATAGAAAAATTCTTATTCCCATAGGTTTCAAGCTGATAATCATATTGCAATGAATCTGACCCGGAATAATTAACCGTTTTAAATCCTTTCACAGTAGTTGGGGATTCGTTAAAGACAACATTAAACGAACTTTCATAGTAAGCTCCTAATGTTTTGTCGGATGGACCAAAATCATAAAAAGTGTTATGCAAAGCGTTTTGATAATGATGCCAAATTCTACCATGCTTAAAAGTGTAATATGAATTATTAAGCGAAATAGAGTTTTCTGGTATAAATGTTTTTCTACTTGTCCACCCGCTAACTTCTTCTTTAAAAGACACAGTTGTTGATTCTGTAGGATACTCGTTTAAGAAAGCTCCACAGGATTCATCTTTGTTTAATCTATCAACTTTACCGGCTCCTAAGGTTTGTTGCCAGTAAGGAGATAAAGTACTAAACGTTAGGTTATATTCTTGACTTTCTGTATCCCACCCACCAAATAAATTATTATTTAAAATTAAGTTATCACCAAAGAAAGAGTTCATTCCATTATTACTTATCTCGGTTAGCCCATCTCTAGATAATCTAAGGACAGCTCCTCTAGCTTTATCTGTAAAATACATTCTAAATCCGTATTCAGAAAATGATTCTGGATTTGTTGATATTCCAAACTCTCCAGCAAAAGAGGTTGCTTGACCCAATACGTTCCTGTTGGATGTAACGTTAGAACTGCCGTCAGCGTTGTATAGAGCATCCTTATCAGCTAATATAGTTATACACTTATCTTCACATAGAGCTATTAAATTAGTGTCTCTAGAGCGAAGTTTTTGTATTGATCCATATTCAGGTAAAAGATCTTTTGTTATAGCTTCAGCTTGTATAAATTGATTTAAGTTGTTAACTCCGGATGTAGAATTAAATATTTGTGAAAATATTAATCCTGTACTTTTTATTTCTTGTTGATATGGCACATCTAACGGAGCCGAAACAACAGGTCCTTTGTCAATAGTAATCGCATTGAAATCATCTCTTATTCTATTAGACTCAACTCCATTTCCGTAGGAATAACAATTGAACCAGCTAAGAGCTTTTTGATCTGCATATTCGCTTATAGGAAATGCTCCAGAAGCTTGGTAGTAAATATCTATATCAATAGCTTCTTTTGGTTCTGTTTCGAAAATAGCTGGATTTGAGGATGATAATATGCTGTTTGAATCAGCCTGTATTTCACGTAGTACTTCTATTCCGGTAGCTGTAAATGACGCTTCAAAAGGCTTATCTAATTCTACTCTAACAGCTTTCCTAGAGTTACTACCTGTTGTCTTTAAGAAACTACCACAGCCATTAAACCCTCTTCTACCCCAAAAAAGCTCAGCTTGCACTATTGTATATATGCCGCTTTTATTTCCGTTTGCATCAATAAATCTTATCTTAGTGTTAGTTGAGCTTAGGTAATCATCCAATAAAGGCGTTGTAGGTGTTCCTTTCTGTCTATTAGGGTTGCTTCCGTTTCCAAAACTTGACCAAACAACTCCAAACCAAGTTTGATTAGCTACAGGCTTTCTTATACGATTACTCCAACTACCTGCACAACTTTTAGCATAAGGATCTGTCCATCCAAGCCCAGCTGTTCCGGCAGTAGATGTACCGGGTCCTGCGTTTGGCACAGCTTCCGCAACATCATTAGACTCAAGTACTCCATATGATGGTTCAAACCCGGTGAATGATCCTATTACGTGAGTATCAAAGTTGGCTGTTCTATTTATTTTTGCAAAAAACCTACCTTCATACTCAGGCTTTTTCTCTACCGTTTTTTCTTTTATTATTATTTCGTATTCATCACCACTTACTAAGCTATCTAAAAATGCAGCTTCTTGACCTAAGGGATTTTTTAACGCAACCCTATACAGTTCGCCAGTTCCTACAGGACCTCCTGATGCTATTTCGTATTCATTTGTAATGTTACTTCCTTGGCTTATTACTATAAAATTGGTGGCAACAAGACCTTGACTAAAATTAATATTCTCGCTAGCAACAGGTCCTGTGAAATCAAATCCCAACGAATCTGCTCCAGGGTTATTACCTGTAGTTGCAGTAACATTAGAATCTGCTATGCTTAGTGTTGTTGTCGCTACGAAATCTGGGGCTTCGTTTTCTATAGATATAACTTTAAACTTCGTCTCGGTAGTAACAGCAATATCATTATCATGTTGTTTCTTCAGTATTAAGTAAGACTCTTCTGAAATTTTGTTTCTTTCAGACGATGGAAATGATAACCAAATATTTCCGTCTTCTGCAAAATAGAATCTATCTAATGCTAAATTATAGTATTCATTAGATGTTTCTTTTACAAAATATTTAAAATGAGTTGCAAAATCCGGTAAGGCTGAACCAGCTATGCTAGTTAATATTCTTGTTGTTTTTTCAGCGGAAGATACAGGTAGGTAAAAAGAACCGTTATTTGATGTAAATACAGGAGTTTCTCTACCGTACTTATCCATATAATTAACCCCTACTTGGTAAGTCCTCATTGATTTAAGTGAGGGCAAAGGCGTTCTTGCAAACTCCGTGTCTGTGTCCGTCTCTTGCTGTTGATCATTAGCCCCAGGATGGTCGTTTGTTTGTACAGTTGATATAGTTTTTGGTTCTACTAAATCGTACTGCTGAGTATAATTAGCGTATATTAATCTATTAGCAGTTATTTCTTGTCCTTTTGCAAACAAAGGCACGTTGTCATAAGGTCTTAATAGTTGGTTTGATTCAATTATAGCCCCAATAACCTCGTTTATAATTTCAAAAGTTGTTTGTGTTCTGTCTGTTATTTTGTCAACAACATATATAGCTGTAGAGTTCGAAGCTTTATACAATATTTCAATTTCCTGAACCCACTCGTCCCCCCAATCAATGTCTGAAAGTACAATCTTACGAGCATTATTAACCATACCAACATTATATCCATCACTAGATAAATATTCAAATTTGCTTCCAACAAAAACAGGTTCTGTAAACGGAGCTAATCCAGATATTTGGTTGTTAGAGTACTTCCATCTGTACGAAAACCGCGGAAAGTCATATTCAAACAACACGTTATCTTCAATAAGTAATACTTCCCAATTAAGAAGATCTACTCGAGGTATTATGGAGGAAATTGATTGTATTTGGCATGCTAATTGATTACCCGCTAGTAAGTTGCCACTTGAATCAAGAGGCCCAGTCACTAGTAATACTACGCTATATTCCGTAGTGTCCCCAGTTAAATCGGTAGTGCTTGTTGTTAAAGATATTTGATCACCTACTCTATAATTATCAGGGGCAGGTGTTGTACTAATAGTTATGCTGCCCAAAGCAGGATCTTCCACATATGTGGGCAAAGACTTATGTTCAAGCGGTAATAGTGGGTCTGGTATATATGTGAAGTTCTCATACTGCCCAGCTACTATTGTAGACAAAGGGTTTAAGCCTGTTCCAATACCTCCTCTACCGCTGTCATCAGCAAGTACAGATAGAGTGGTTATGGGCTTTTTCCTTATAACAGTAGTGTCAGATTCCGTAAAGTCTCTGTTATATATTTTAGAATGGGTGGTAAAATTTAGTGTAGAACCAACCCAATCTGATATTTTAATATTTTTTGGCTCAGTTTGATTATCTGTCCACAACAACATTCCTTCAAGTATATTTATACCTGTTATCAAGAAATCTTTATTAAACTTTAAAATGTTTTGGGTGTCAACTAGTAAAGGGGAAGTAAGTTTAGTTATAGTATTATATGATGCTATTACGCTAACGTTATCTGACGCTATAAACCAGTATATAGTTTCATTGGTACTATCAGAAATAGAACCAACACAAACAGGATTAGACAATATAGGTATGTATCCATCCGCTATGGATGTACCCCATTCGGAAAACACACCTGTAGACTGATCATAATATTCTTTATTTTGTTCTAAGTTACCTTTTACGTTTTGGAATGTACCGACTTGAGAAGTAGCAGATGTCGCAACTTGCAAATTCAAAGCATCTCTATATTCGCCGTTCGGAACTAATCGCTCGTCAAGGTCTTTGTTCATTCTCCCTGATTGGAAAACTCTAACGATCTCTGGCATATATTAGTGTTTTATAATCTTAGATTTGTTACGCATAACTTGCGTAATTTCTTCAATTTTAATGTTAGATAATCTTAATTTTGCATTTCGTTTTGCAGCCGAACGTTCTCTTTTAAATCTAGATACTAAATACTCTGGTGTGTTGGCTCTCGTAGATAATATTGCATAAGCTATGTATTTGTATAAAGCTTCTTCGGCAAATTTATGCACGGTCATATCCTCATCGCTACCTCCAATACCATCAGAAATGTATTTTAAAGTAACAATTTTATTAACAAATGAAGAGTCAAAGAATATAATTCCTTGTAATTGATCTATGTAAAATACACCATTAGCTTGAGCTTGTTGAGGTGAAAGTCCATATCTTCTACCATAACCTCTTTGAAAAGTTAAATCAGTAGGTACAATATTATCACCACTAGTTTGATTTGCTGAGCTAGGATTTTGAAATTTCTTTTGAGTTTCTGATGATTGAGCAGATATAATTTCTTGATTTTGCTCATCGAACAAGTACTCGTAATTAGAATCCTGTAATATTGGAAAAGGATTGCTTGTATTGATAGCCGGATATACAACTCTTTCAATTCCGCTGGAATCTGTCCAGGTAATTTTTACGTAGTTAACGTAATCTTTTGGTAATATAAAGTTTAAGTTTGGCCCAATTTCAATTTCTTGGCTTTTAACCGAAGGTAAAATATCAAAACTAAATTCTTGAATTCCTCGTTGAGCATGGAATGCTACATCTGTTCTTTTAGCTTTTGTTATAATTTTCTCTTCACCTACATATGATATAATGAAATTATTTATAACATCTTTTATACTAGTGAATTGATAACTACCATAATCTTCATCCCAGCTATTCCAAATACCATCTGGACCTAAGTAATATTGTTCATCTGTTTGTAATGGTAAGGACATATATTATGATTTATGTTGTTGAATTGTTTCTTGCTCTTCTGAGTTAGCTATTTGGTACAAACCAATGTCTTGCACTAGTATGCCTGCTAATTCTAATATTTTTATAACTAGTTCCGTTTCATCTGACGGATGTAATTCAAAATTTACAGTAGTGGAAGCATCGTACAAAGCTTCGTTAAATACCATTTGGTATCCCCATTCAACAGCTGCAGGCTTTTTTATGTATTGATAATCTACTAAAGTAGCACTGCTTATTTCAGAATTAGCATATACTTTTATACCGCTTGAATTTGAGGTAAATACAGGTCTAGTGTTTGTGGGTTTTGTTAGAGGGGAAGAATTAATATACAAAAACTCATTAGCATTGATACGCTCAGCTTCAATATGTTCTGTAGAAGATATACCGAATGAATTTGCCGTTGTGTTCTTATAAACAACAGCTCCTAACCGATACAAGTCTGTAGGAGCAATAAAATACCCTGTGTCTCTTGTTGGTGCTGCCGATGTTTCAAATATATTTATTTTTTCATTAAGTAAAGTAAGCATGTCCGAATATTCCGTATCATTTCCGGAAATTCTTCCGAATTGATTTATATCGTAAAAGTATTGCTCAAATAAATCTTGTTGTGCCTGGTTAGCAAATAAATTAAATTCCTGTGGGGTAACGTACCCTCGTTGTTCTTTATTAAGTATTGCTAATACTCTTTGATACACGGTATCTATATTTACAGCCATAATTTATTTTTTATTATTTATAGTAATTAAGCCACCTTTAAGATGGCTCAACCACTATAAGGTAACCTATTTTAGTTTCTTTAATATTGCTTTGTAAACTTCCATTCCGTCATCTGTCTTAAAGTAAGAAGCTAATGCCGAATAAGGATGCTCATCAAAAGGTATTGTCATTAATTTTCTACCA
>TARA_R110000850_G_scaffold118158_2_pt1 | contig 11058 bp, 8 predicted proteins | sample TARA_R110000850 | Tara Oceans TARA_R110000850 (sample SAMEA4397586) | marine metagenome | biome: Polar Biome; feature: [SRF] surface water layer (ENVO:00010504); material: water (ENVO:00002006), including particulate matter (ENVO:01000060) such as... | depth 5 m | reverse complement strand
TTAAGCGTGTTTCAATCCGCGCCCCTACGTGAGGGGCGATGAAAGTACGTGTGGTACTCTCCAATATTTCAACCGGTTTCAATCCGCGCCCCTACGTGAGGGGCGATGCTAACAAGCTGTTTAGCTGTGAGATAATTAAGCGTGTTTCAATCCGCGCCCCTACGTGAGGGGCGATGCTAACAAGCTGTTTAGCTGTGAGATAATTAAGCGTGTTTCAATCCGCGCCCCTACGTGAGGGGCGATGCTAACAAGCTGTTTAGCTGTGAGATAATTAAGCGTGTTTCAATCCGCGCCCCTACGTGAGGGGCGATGAAAGGCTGGTCCGTGGATGATCTGCAGCTTCGATTGTTTCAATCCGCGCCCCTACGTGAGGGGCGATGCTCCCATACCCTGCTGGCTTCCCGGCGATTTGATGTTTCAATCCGCGCCCCTACGTGAGGGGCGATGGTCCACATGGTTGCCACAAATCTAACGCATCGCATAGTTTCAATCCGCGCCCCTACGTGAGGGGCGATGGAGTCGGATGTGCCCCATGTATAAACGCCAACAAAGTTTCAATCCGCGCCCCTACGTGAGGGGCGATGTACCTGACCGCTACCGATTTGACTTCCCTTTTGGTTTCAATCCGCGCCCCTACGTGAGGGGCGATGCCTCTATCTATATCTCTCTTTCTCCAAAATGGGGGTTTCAATCCGCGCCCCTACGTGAGGGGCGATGTTTTACTAAGGTTCTTTGTGATAACCTTCTCGGGGTTTCAATCCGCGCCCCTACGTGAGGGGCGATGATGTGGAATGACAGCGGGCATCCAGAAACGAAAGAGTTTCAATCCGCGCCCCTACGTGAGGGGCGATGCCAAGCGGTTGAAGTCTGGAAACATGGAATCAGAGTTTCAATCCGCGCCCCTACGTGAGGGGCGATGGGAGACAGGAGCGGGCTATTCTATGAAATCATTAGTTTCAATCCGCGCCCCTACGTGAGGGGCGATGCTGTGTTGCAATTACTTTCCCATTCCTCGATATCTGTTTCAATCCGCGCCCCTACGTGAGGGGCGATGGTGTGTTGCAATTACTTTCCCATTCCTCGATATCTGTTTCAATCCGCGCCCCTACGTGAGGGGCGATGAGCATTCCGGCAACTTCCTGAACGTCAGACTCTCGTTTCAATCCGCGCCCCTACGTGAGGGGCGATGCGGCGTTTCCGACCTCAGTAAGACGTTTGAAAAACTGTTTCAATCCGCGCCCCTACGTGAGGGGCGATGCGTGGTCCGAGCACCCCATTAACGAGCTGGTACGGTTTCAATCCGCGCCCCTACGTGAGGGGCGATGGTTCATTATTTGACATCTCGTTTCATCTCCCCTTAGGTTTCAATCCGCGCCCCTACGTGAGGGGCGATGAGCGATGTTGTAAATCGTTAGCTGGAATGCGGCCAAATTGATTGATCCGCGAAACAACCGTTTTTTTGAATTGATTTACTTGTTCGCTATAATTCAAAATATCTAAACCTTTATTTAGAATCAAGTTAATAGAATTGCGAACCTATAGGCTTCAATGAGCGCGCATTAGGTTCGCAATCAGAAACACTGATGTCGGGAAAGTTTACATAATCAAGGGACCATCAATATTATAGGATGCTTTTGTCCCATGATGTTCTACTCTGCGTTCCCAGTTATTTCCCAGATTATAAAAGCGGAGACTGTCCTGGGAAAGGTCAGCAATATCTAAAAGCATTGCTTTATAAATAGTCCACTGGCCGGCATCGGCCTTGATTTCGAAAACCGAATTTTGGACGCGCTGACCGATATTCTCGCAAGCCTTGGCGATTCGACGCAGTCGTTTCTGGCCTTTTGGATCTGATGTGGAAATATCATAGGTGACAAGGACATACACGAGAATAGTGTCCTTTATTTCCAGAGAAAAGGAGGGTAGAGATCCAGATCACCTCTGAGATGACGGGCGAGCAGACGTGCCTGGATGAGTGGCAGGATTCCGATCGTGATCTTTTCATTGATAAAAGGATGGAAGATATCTTCACTTTTTCGCTGTTGCCAGGATGTGAGAATTGTGCGTCTGGCTTCTGGGGAGATGAGCACAGCACCGTTTTCCAGTGTCTGAAAAGCAGAAGCAGTGAGTTGCTGCCGATTGATTAAAGAGAATACTAAACGGTCTGCGAGCCAGGGACGAAATTCTTCCATCAGGTCGAGAGCCAGACCAGGCCTGCCGGGACGATCACGGTGCAGATATCCGACGGCGGCATCTAAACCAGTGGCTTCACACGCAGATCGTATATCATGTGTGAGCAGCGTATACACAAAAGACATTAGTGAATTGATTGGATCAAGGGGAGGTCGTTTAGATCGCTTTTGGAATGCGAAGCGTTCCTGAAACTGGGTTTGTAGAGAGTTAAAAGCAGAGAAGTACTGTGCGGCTGCTTCTCCTTCGATTCCGCGTAGTTCACTAATGTCTGAGGAAGTCGTAGCTGCTTCGATGGCAATTTTCATCCGAGTGGCTGACTTATCGATTGTCTGGACACGCGGTTCTAATTCGTTGGCATCTCGAATGGCTCTGCGTAAAACAGTCCGACAGTTGGCAAGTTTTCCCAAAACAAAAGCACGTGCCAGTTCAAACGTCCGATTTTCGCTATCCGCGGCCCGATACTGTTCCCTGCGAAGCAATACATTACCAGATGTAAATCCCTGGATCAAAGCTCGAAAACGTCCCCGTTCGTCGAGGAGTGAAATCGAAATGCCGGACTGGCTGGCTGCCTGCATTAATTGCGGACTTAATCCAATCCGTCCAATACAAATGATGCTATCGAGATTATGAAAGGGAAGACGTGCCTGAGTTTTGTGATCCAGGCGAATTGAAACGGTATCTCCGTCCTTGGCTAAGTAAGATCCTTCCGTTGTGACAAAGAGCGTATTTAAATGGGTTTTCATAATCAACTCACTGTCATTTCAAAGAATGATTGACCTGCTGGTTCAGCCACTGACTGACTGAGTTTTGTTGGAACGATTGTGGTAAACATAGATCGTAAAGTGAGCAACTTTGGCACTTCGGACCAAATTCAGCTTGTGGTGTGCGGCCGGATGTAATCAGGTCATGCATTTGCTGAATGGTATCGATAGTGGTTTGTCTCAGTGATTCATCCAGAACAACTTCATAACGGTGTTGCTTTTTTCCATAAAAAAGCAGACCTTTGCTGATTGATACATGTAACATTTCTTCCAAACATAAAGCCTGGGCACATAGTTGCACCCGGTCTGAATCATTTTGTTTCGGCTGACCACGCTTGTACTCAATTGGCAGTATTGTCCAGTCGGCTAAGGAACGCGTGCGATACTGATGAATGACTTCCTTGAGAGTTCCTTTGACAGCTTGAGATTCCAGATCAGAGGGGGGATGCCACTCGATAATATCAGCCTTGCCAATCAATCCATACTTCAAGCTGTGTAAAGGCAGATCCCGCGTAATACGAATGCCATCCCGGGTCGTCGATTTACCACTTTCAGCTCTCTTGTGCAGGAGATGTCCTTCTGCAGTCCACTGATTGTCAGCCCAGAGACGCTCGAGATGAATCAAGGCACATTGTCTCGGGCAGAAAATTAAATGCTGTAGCGCTGAGATCGGAACCAGATCATCTTCATTAAATGACATTAGTTGCACTCCAAACTTGAGAATGCAAAACCAGGTTGTTGAGACTGAATAATTTAAATATCCCCCCGGACTAAACGTTCGGGGGGAGTCATCTTAGATCTTTCTTTCGATTGAAATTCCGGAAGGGAGATCGGAGTCATCTACTGAGACCGAGTAATCACTAAACGAGCGGGGTGGTCCAGCTTCCCCGTTTGAGGCAGTACGTTCTATTTTGACACGACTAAAGAGTTTATGTGCTGGAGCATTACCCAAGGGGCTTTCATGCTGGAACACAATCAGCTCTTGTGGCGACATCTGACCTCGCGCCGCAGCACGATCATGATCAAACATATTAGCCAGTGCTGACCACAGAAGCTCCAGGTCTTCATCGTTGCTGTCAAAACCCGTTTGAGCAGCAAGATTGGCGTTAACAAAGCCGTGCATCCGGTAGAGGCCATAGGGGACTGTGAACTTACGTCCCATAGTGCGATTATCCCCCTGTTGTTTTTCTGCTTCTTTCTCGGTCGTAACTGCACAGCGTGTGATGGAGTGTTCCGAAGAGATTATCGGATCAATGCTTCGGCCAAATGTAAATTGAATGGGGCCGCGTACCTGACCCGCGTTAACTTCGGTGGTCATTACTGCGCCGAAAGCGCGAATGTCATAGAAATTCTCACACATCCAGTGCGTTATTTTTTGTGCTTCTTCAACTTTCTTGGGTAGTTTCTTTGATTCAGATTTCAGTTTTGAGGCCTGGTAGGCCCGTTCATGCTGCTGATTCAGCACTGCCTTTTCCTTGATATAGATTTCGAAAGGAGGCTGCTCCTCTTTTATGAGCCCCACATAATTTCGAATTTTTCGTTTGATACAGACATCGGTTACCAATCCCTGACCGGTTTCTGCATCCAGGCGGGGAAGATTGCCGGCATCAGGATCGCCATTGGGATTGCCATCGGTGACATCAAACAGATAAACAAAATCGTAACGGTGATTCATGAGATGATTCTTTCTTTTGTATTTAGTGAAGAGTCGCGTACAGATGACCCTGAAGAATGATTTCGATTCAGCTTTTGCCGCCTCTTGAGATATCAAGATCAAGCAGCATTGTCGTCAGTTTTAGCTTTGGTCTTTTTTGTGAAGATATCCTGACGTTGGTGGTAATATCCCAAGGCGAACAACCCCTGTTGCGACAAAGTCAGATGACTTGGGAATACATTCAGTTTCTGACAAATATCCTGAATCCGCTTTTCATGATAGGACTTTTTCGCAGGTTCCAGCTTTCCCAGGTGATGTTGATTCATGCGAATCAAGCGGGGAAAAACAGAAGCCGGTGTTGCCGATGCGGCGCCAAAGAAACGGTCTTTAATGGTGGCATTCAAGCCAGGTAAAGCGTCTTCCTGGGATTTTTCCAGTTCAGCAAATAATCGCCCCATGTGATAGGCAGGATCGGGGTATTCTGGGTTGAGGGACACGGAGATCTCCTTTGTTAATTGGAAATGTTTTTGTATGCGGTTTTGACGATTCAGACAGGCTTTTAAGAGGGATACACGACGGTAATTAATTTGACGATCCATGCGAATCCGTCGTAAAATACTGGAGTACAACATCTGTGGATAAATTTGGCCGGAAAGAATGGCCTTCATCACGGAACCAGCTAGTAACGGAGGTAGATCCTTAGTATCGCGTACTGTTTCCGCGAGTAATTGCCATAGAGGGGGCATCGCCAATTCTTTTTCAGGTTTCCCACAAATTTCCAGATCCTGCATATGCTGACTGAGGTGAGCAAAGATTTCTCCCAGCGAACTCATATACCAGAATCGAACAGAAATCCGGGCAGCATTGGGAGACAGGCCCAGAACATAAAATGGTGTTTCGGGATCTCCCAACTCCTGAGTCGGATATTGGCCACGTGCCACCTGTTTGAGCAATCTACTTAAGTTTTCTCGCTGCGATTCGTCTTCGGCTTTGAGATCAGGATCCATGAACGCGGAAAATAGATGTTCCATTGGTGAGGCTCGTTCTGTCCAGAAAACGACAGTCGCATCACCGATGGTAAAACTTCGTTTGTTATCACGCGACAAGAGATAATTTAAAGCTGTACAATATTGAAATGCGGCCTGTTCGCTCACCGGTGCATTGAATGATTGTTCCTTATGGTAGGATTCGTAAGCAGTTGCATTAAAGGAGACTATCGAAGCTCCTGCGGACTGTGCCCCGCGGACTCCTTTTATTTTCGGCTCATGTAACCGAGCCAGTCTTTGCCGTTTTCCGCTTACCAGACAAAACGCATTCACAACGTCCTTACTGTCTTGATGTGCTTCTAATTGCTGATTCCACCATGCTTTGATTTCCGCCGTTTCATGTACATATCCTTCCTCTCCGGATATCTGAAAGACCAGAAAACCAGTCGAAGCTTCTGCCAACTCCGCATGATTGACAGACAATTCAGGATTCCAGGACTTTAAGAAGTTACAAACTGCTGAATAGTTGGGATGATTGATTTCTTGTTCCAGACTAACGTGATAATCACGTGATGCTTCAAACGATTCTCGCGTGCGTTCCGGTTTCTGGTCGTCGGCCTTATAGCCCAGCAGGTAGCTGGAATTATCCCAGAGAAAACAGGGATTCAGACCAGAACCGGAAGGTTTAGCGCCGCCACACACCTGAATTTCCTGAGCTACCATTCGCTTGCCGGCTTCACGACGGATATCAGAAAACTGAATCAACTTTCCTTTTTTGTTAATGACGATGCAAAAGCTGATTTTTTGAGAACTGTAACCGTAAGGGGCGATCTCTATCTCCGGATCTTCAGCCAGCCTTTCATAAAATTGGTTGAGTGATTGCAAGATCACGACAGCACCTCATTTCCGTGAAACGGAGGAACTTCGATCACACCATCATTCATGACAGCGCGGAAAAATCGGGGAGTACATTCGTCATCAAAATCGATGTCGTGCAGCATGTAGCCCAACTCTTTCTGTCCCTGCAGGGACTCAGGGCAGGCAGCAACTTCTAATGGGTCAATCCATTCATAATCACAGGAGAATTCACGGCAACCCAGGTAGGGTTGTTGAAAGTGCTGCCCTTTCTCAACCCGTCGTTTGAACATCTCAAAATGCTTCTTGGGGTGTTCCGTTTGATCCAGAAGCTCGAAGTGGGCTTCAATGACATAATCAACATGACGCAGGACAATCGCCGCACGCTGTTGACGATCTTCATCCACATACAGTCCCAAATGTCCTTTACCTTCTTTCATGTACTTTTTGGGGCCATTCACAGAAATCTTACTTGCCACTTCATTTCGTCGAATATTCATGAAGCGAACTGGTGCCAGTACATGGATTCGGTCTACACACCAACGGATTTGTGGTTTCCAGTAGATCGCTTCCAGAACACCACGTGCCGCCGACGGAGTAATGACATCGTATGAGACCCGCTCCACTTTCATTTCAGGGCGGGTGAAACAAGCATAATCACCCCAGAGACGAAGTGAGATAGATGTATTTTTCATCAGTTGTCCTTTCATTCAGAATATAGATTGCGAAACATCCAGAATTCCTGCCTGCTGTGGCATAAATCCCAGATGATTAAAGTCATAGCAGCTTAGATTAATCAGTTCGAAATAACCCGACGGTTGTCCTTGTGCGTCTAATAGTTCAGAGATGTCTTTTCCCACCATGGTATGCATCGTAAATTGATTGAGGCCAACCGTATAACGCTGCAGAATTCGCAGAAGTTTACGTTTCTGCATGGTGGCGGTTGTCTGATCGGGGGACATCAGACAGGCTCTTAACTGAGAAAGTGACTGGCGAGCTTTTTCATCGAAGGGAATAAACACAGAAGTTTGATAATCATCGATCAGGCGAAATCTTTTTGCAGCTTCACGATAGTAAAATTCTGGAGTGCCTGTTGCCGAGATATAAAACTGATACATTATTTCGTGATCATCCCATTCATTCTTATGAATCCAATAGTTTGAACGGAAGTATTGTTCAATGGCGGGGAGAGATAACCAGCCATGCGTGTGAAGCGGACTGCACTCGTCGCGAATCATCGTCAGGGTTGTGGCTGCTGTTCGTTTGAGATAGCCTCGAAGCGGAGTCCAACCATCTCCCGTTGGTTCAAAGACATAGACGTCGGCTGAATCGAGTTTTCCTTCTCGGTTACACCGACCGGCTGCTTGCGCGATACTGTCCAGGCCAGCGATCGCTCTGAAAACGACAGGGAAATCGACATCGACGCCTGCTTCAATCAGTTGTGTACTGATTACACGACACGACTTCCCCTGAGCGAGCCTGGCTCTTATTTCGTCCAGTTTCTGGAATCGATGTACAGCACACAGATTCGTGCTCAGGTGATAGAGTCCTTCAGATGTATCCATTTCTTTCAACTTTTCAAATAATCTGGCAGCATCTGGTTTGGAATTGACAATACAGAGAAAACGGTCATGTGTTATCAGTTTATCCAGTAACGACTCTTGCGAAACAGGACCCAGTGACCGAACTTCGACCCGTTTCATTTGCTTCGACAGCGCATCCGGTGCCGGCATGATTTCTCTGACGTCTTTTAGACCAATGTCAAACTGCTCCCGATACGTGATAGCCGGCTGGGTTGCCGTACATAAAATAATGGTACAACCGTAATTCGTGACCAGTTCCTGTAACACCTTGAGACAGGGTTTTAAAAACTCAACGGGAAGCGTTTGTGCTTCATCAAGAATTATGACTGAATTGATCAATCGATGCAGCTTTCGACAGCGTGATGGTTTGGCTGCGAATAACGACTCTAACAGTTGGACATTCGTCGTTACGATCAGAGGAGCATCCCAGTTTTCTGTTGCCAGTCGGGAGGCATACTTTTCCTGATCAGGATCGACATTTGAGTGGTGTTCCAGAACGAGATCTGTATCCAGGTTATCGAACAGATTTCGAAACACACCGGCTGTCTGCTCTACAATACTGGTAAAAGGAATGGCATAAATAATTCGTTCTTTATGATGGCATCGGCGATGCTTCAGCGCGAAAGCCAGACTGGAGAGAGTTTTTCCGCCTCCTGTCGGAACAGTCAATGAAAAGAAACCAGGGGCTTCTTTCGCTTTTTCCAGGCATGAATTTAATATGTTTTGACGAATTTCTGAGACTTTGGAACGTGGCTGAATACTTTTGCATGTTAAATCCTGATGCAACGCCTCTTCCATCGCTGTCCATATCGCATTATCGAGGAGGACAGGCCGATAATTTGTGCGATCGGGAGACATGAACTCTTCCGTTGCCAGGTAATCACTGTCCACCAGACAGGAGAATAACATGCGATTCCAGAACGCAAGCTGAAAGGGGAAACCAGAATTTGACTTCATGATTTGAGGCATGGCAGGAGGCTGCATCTGATGTATCTGCTGAGGGATCTCTTCCAATGAAATTAGAGTCGATGTATCACTGAGACGTGCAGAGAGCGAAGATGCTCTACCCGGTTCTGCATTTTCGTCTGCATAATCAGGCAAACCGGCGTGGTGCCCCATAATGCAATACGCAAGCAAATAAGCCAGTGGCTTTTCATTTGGTGATGGGAAGCTTTGGATGGCATGCTGAGCACCAAAACTGGAATGGTTCACACGACTGGTCTCTTCCAGATGTGAAAGGTAACCATTGGCTTGCAGCAGATAAGCCTGAAACCGGGAATCATATTTTCCCAGATCGTGCCAATATCCCAACAATCTGCCCCAATCAGTTGCATTAAGTTTTTTTGAGAATTCCAGTGCATACTCTGTTACGAGTTCCAGATGTGCTTCTAATGGCTCCCATTCTTCAATAGGACGATCCTTCAGTGAATGGCCGAAATATTCAGTCATAGGAACGATCTCCCAAGGAATAAGAGTCGAGCATCAGATCCAGTTCCTCGCGAATCGTCTCCACCAGTTCCTCAGGTTCAAGTACACGGGCATGTCTTCCAAAACTGAGAAGCCAGGATCGAATTTCTTCAAATCCGGTCAATTGATATTCTGCAATCACCGAACCATCATTGTTGAAACTGAGATGTTGACTTGTATGAAATTTCTTTTCCTGCAAGATTCTTACTACAGGGGGAGAAAAGCGAATGCGAATGGTCTGGGGAGCACGTTCTTCAGCGAAGATACCAAATGAATGTTCCAGATATTTGGCGGGATGGAAATCTTTGGGCCTCTGAAAGGTCATCAGGTTCGGTTGCACATCCACTTCTGAAATCCGATCTACTTTAAAAGTCCGGATTGCTCCGTGATCCAGCGACCAGGCAATCAGATACAAAGCGCCTTTATGAAAAATCAGGGCGTAGGGATGGATGTCATACAAAGTGACTGGTTCAGTTGAACGGAGAGATTGATAAGTGATCACAGTCAATCGATGATCTTCAATCGCCAGCATCAACTGGTCAATCAGTTCAGCACGCTCGGCATAATTGACAATATGGTGATTTGTCAGATGGACTGCTGATGCCAGTTTTTCGAGAAAACGAACTGCAGGGTCACTGAGGGCTGATTTGATTTTCTGATAGGCGCTGTGAGATCCCTGCCAGAAGAGAGTGCCCGCCATCAGTTCCAGGAACTGTCTCCCCAGATATAGGGCTGCCGTCTCTTCCAGAGTAAACTGTAATTGGGCAATCCCCACATTTTCCGCAATTTTCCACTGCTTTTTACCATGAGCAGTGGTCACTTCTGATACGGGAAAGCCGACTGATTTCAGTACAAGAAGGTCGCGTGCAATCGTACGATTTGAGACTTCAGTTTCTTGAGCTAATTCCTGCAGCGTGACACCTTGTTTGCGATGAGAGAGGATCTGAAGCAACCTCCATTGACGCATCAGTTGAGCAGATTCAGCCATCTTGAGCCCTTACGTGGAATTGTGGACCAGGTTTCTATTAGACAGCAGTGTACTGGATAGTCTGGTCAGATCATGTCGCACGTAGCGCATGTTCATATCATGCTGGCGAAATGTGCAAAGAAAGTCAAGCGGATGCAAAGAGTTTTCAGCTTGGAAAAGGCTATACTTCAATAGGAATCTCAGCGTTTTGCATGTTGGCAGAGTTGAAGTGATTTTGCTTGAATTCCTATTCAACTCGATGAACCATTTGAAGGTGGGTAACAAAGTGTTCCCCATTCATCCTCTGATCCATTCTCAACATACACTTTTAAAAAAGTTGGCAGCAGGCAATTCAGCATCATACCACAATGCTTCAATGAAGTACGATTGAGTTTGCCACCGTGTGTTGCTGCACCGTGTATCAACTGGCATCGAATTAGGTATACGCGTTCCAGACTTCGTTCGAGTATTAAAGCCCACCGTTTTTCCAGGTACCAGGTGCGCGCATCAAATTTCGATTTGCGTGCTTGCTTTGCCCGTTTGGGAGAAGGTTCTTTCCAGTAGTAATTACTCAGATACTCGTTAGATATTG
>TARA_R110000850_G_scaffold178758_3_pt1 | contig 11067 bp, 14 predicted proteins | sample TARA_R110000850 | Tara Oceans TARA_R110000850 (sample SAMEA4397586) | marine metagenome | biome: Polar Biome; feature: [SRF] surface water layer (ENVO:00010504); material: water (ENVO:00002006), including particulate matter (ENVO:01000060) such as... | depth 5 m | reverse complement strand
GAGGGATAGCTTGATTTCTATCGGCTACATAGACCCCATCTTCGGGGCAGGCTTCAGTTGGACGCTGTTTTCCTTGCGTCTCTTCTGTTTGCCTTTGCTATTTTTGTATTTGGTGCCCTTTTCAAATGCACAAAGAGTCCAAGTGCCTAAATCATTGACATACAGATGCCCATGAAATGGAAGAAACTGCTCTATCGTTTCATCCGTTTTATTCTTACTAAGCGAGCGCTTTGTTTCTTGCTCCGTGTAAGGATAGGTAATCCATTGTCCGTTTAATGATTTGATTAACTTTGTTAAGTCGTCCATATTAATGTGCTCCTGTTTTATTCATTGATTTGTACTAATTCACACTGTTGATTAATACTCGAAGAGTACAGGGGATGCACATACGCCTCGGTTTTGGCTCTAAGGTGGTGCCGAGGGAGAGCAAGAGACTAACTCACGTAGTGATGTTCGACGGGGCGGTACCCCCACCACCGTTAAAACCGACGGGGTAGGTGTAATGTATACCACGTACTCCCATTCTCGGGTAATTTTTCAATCTTTTTTGGAATGACCCCCCACCCCTTCTTTTATATGGGAACTTGTTCTATCGGGATTTTATTTTTAGTATAAATATTAATATTGTTAAGGATGTAGTTATGTAAATATTTTATTTTTCTACTTGCTTTCTCTTGTTTTATGTTTTATATTTTTAGTAATATTTAAGTACGCTATGCTTGTAGTACTCTAATAGAAATCCCGTTATAACAAGGATAACGTATGTTCAGTAAATACTTAAAGGATGACAAAACATTAGATTATCAAGCAGTATACAACGATATGTATAGAATTACGGGATTTAACTCAAAGAGGAATAGAGAGAAATTATATGAAGATGTTACAGAATGGTACAAAGATTTTAAAGAAGCTAATGACCCTCACAAGACTAACATATGAGGTTGTTAAGTTAAAAGTAGGGATATGGTTATTGAAGTTGAGCTATTATGTTCACAATAACGATAAATCATAACGACACGGGTAAAACTGACTACCCAGTCTACTCTAAAGAAGAGGCTCTAGAAGAGAATATAGACTTTAAACATTGGCAGAAAGCTTTAGAAGGCGAGTATGCACTGACAGATGACGGCTATGTTGCCAAAGTCATAAAGATAAAAGAATACACAGATAAAGAGTCCAAAAGAATAAGCTTGTATTACCGCATGCCTTTTGGTTATATTATGTGGAATCCTAAATACCCCAAGAAGCAGTTTAATTGCGGGGGTAGACAGGCTAATAACACTATGAGTGGTAAGAAATGGTTAGATGTTATTAGTAAAAGCGACAATTACCGCGCATTAGCTACTTGGGCGGCTATCTCAGAAGATAGAGATGTAGCAATAGATAAAGTTTTTGGTCCAGTAAGCGCAGGTAAGAGGCGTAAACTACGAAGACATATGAGAACGGAGACCTTTAGGACGATGAAGAGAGAAGAATCCCAAAAACTACTAGCAGATAACTTTATGGATGCTAATTACTTTGTAGACTTGATGAAGCAGGGTATCAATATTGCAGTAGATAAGAAGGATGTCAATGGTATTAGGGGGTTTGTTAGTGACGGGATGGAAATTCATGGTATGAAAGACAAAGCGGTCGTCCGTACTACAGAGAAACTAGAGGCTGTACAGACTAGAAAGCTAATAGATAACATAAATCAAGAGGAAGAACGTCTAATCGCTACAAAGACCACCCAAACACCTGCCGATGAGTAGTGATTTTGAAGAGCAGTGGGCTCAACAGAACGCATTAAAAAAATTAAAGAACAATATAGGTCTTTTTGGTAAGACTATGTTCCCTACGGCACTGAATAAAGATGTGCCACCCTTCCATAACGAGATATACCAAGCTTTAAAAGAGCATGACAAGAAAAGAGTCCTAATAGCGGCTCCTAGAGGTACAGCTAAGTCTACAGTGACCTCTCTTATCCTTCCTTTGTGGGAAGTAGCTTTTAAACCTTCTGGAAAAGACTTGTTTATCGTTATAATCTCTGAATCTCAAAGTCAATCTATAAACTTCTTATCAAGGATAAAGTATCATCTAATCAATAGCAACAACTTTAAGGAGATGTTTGGAAACTATGGACCAGAAACAGCAAAAAGATGGACCAACAACGACATCGTACTCGCCAACGGAGCTAGGATTATTGCTGTTGGTACTGGTCAGCGTGTTCGTGGCTTTATTGAGGGTGATACTCGCCCTAACCTCATTATTGTAGATGACTACGAATCAGAGCTAAACGCTTTTACAGCAGAAGCTAGAGCTAAGAACCGTAAATGGATTACTGAAGCTGTCATACCTTCCCTTTCTGATGACGGGAGAGTTATAATGATAGGTACAGTTATAAGTGAAGACTGCTTTTTATACTGGGCAAAAGAATCTCCAGCATGGCATGTCCTTTGGTATAGTATATATAACGATGCAGGGGATAGTATATGGGATGAAAGATTTCCAAAAGAAAGAATTTTACAGATAAAAGCAGAGTTTGAAAGTGTTGGTAACTTAAACGGCTTTTACCAAGAATATATGAATGAAGCTCAAAGTCCTGATAATGCTCCATTCAAACCGGAATATATAAAACTACACCATTATACCTACAGAAGGACAGAAGAAGGTATTAATACTCTCTATAGAACGATTGATGATAAAGAGACTATTGTTCCTGTAGATATATATTGTGGTATAGACCCAGCATCTAGCTTGACAGCTAGGAGTGATTTCTTTGTAATTGCAGTTATTGCTATAGATAGCGAGTCTAACAAGTACATTGTAGATATAGTAAGGGAGAAGATTGACCCCGCATACCAGCCAGAGTCTATTATTAACATCTATAAAAAGTATAAACCTAAACGTATACGTATTGAGACTACTGGTTATCAGGAGGCTCTTAGAAGTAATGTACGTAAAATGATGTTAGAGCAGAAATTATACATACCCGGTCTAGAAAAAGGTATCAAACCAAGAAATAGAAAGAGTGAAAGACTTATGAGCCTAGTTCCAATGCTAGCCAGAGGTGAGTTTTTCTTTAGGAATGTAGATATAATACCTCAACAAGAGTTCCTTTCTTACCCAAGGGGTAAGCATGACGACGTTTTAGATGCTATATATTACGCAGTTCATAATGTACAGCCCGCAAGACTAAAAAGTCTAGATGGAGTTATCGTTAAAAAACAAAATAAAGTCCTTGACTGGATGACATTATAATAGGTATATTCGCGCAATGGCATACGTAGAAAAAGAATCTGAAATTGACAAAGACGTAGTACAGAACACTCAAGATTTATGGAGAACCTACAGTAATAAAAGAGAAACGTGGGCTAACCAAGCGCAGGAAGATGCTGAGTTCAGACTCGGTAAACAATGGACTGACGAACAAGCGAGAATATTACTTGAGAGGGGTCAAGCTCCACTCGTAGTAAACCGCATTCATCCAGCCGTTGAAGCCGCAAAAGCTTTATTAACTAGTACTAGACCTTCGTTTAGAGTGTCACCTAGAGAAGATAGCGACAATAAGACGGCACAAGCTTTCAACGGGCTTCTAGAATATATGTGGTACATATCAGAAGGTACCCAAGCACTACGTAACGTCATCGACGACTATTATACAATGGGAATGGGTGCTATGTGTGTTTATATTGACCCCTTAAAAGATTATGGACGAGGAGAAGTCTGTGTCCATGATATTGACCCTTTAGACGTTTATATCGACCCTAACAGTAGAGATAGGTTAGCAGACGATGCTGAGAATATAATTATTTCAAGACTCTTTACAAAAGAGCAAGCAGTGAGCATGTACCCTATGTATGAAGATGCAATAAGGAATGCGGCTGGTGATATGCATACAGACAGACCTAGTACTAATAGAGCTGGTAATGCAGGTATAATTTTCCCCGAAGATACAGAGACAAAGACTCAAACCTCCTATGGGGTTGATTCTGAGTACGTAAGAGGGTACGAAAGATATTACAAGTTATGGGTAAAGCGTTTCCACATTAAGAGTAACCTTGATGGAACGGAAGAGGTCTTGCTTGAAGAAGACGTAGAAGACTATCTAATGCAACCGGCTATGAGAGTTAATGGTCAAATATTTACTGATGCTGAAAAGGCTAATGGTATTATAAACCAAATTAATCAGCAGTACGAGCAAGGTAAGATGAAAGCTGAAATGGAAGATACAGACGTTCCTCCTTTACCTGAGATAGAATCTTTAACCTACCAAGATTTAGTAAACGAAGGAGTAATTGAGATAGTAAGTGTTCCAGTCCAACGTATAAAAATGTGCGTTGTTATAGGTGATACTTATCTTTATTCAAGGATTCTCCCTATAGAGCACTACCCTATTGTATTATTTCAAAATATACACAATAGAACTCCTTATCCTATAAGCGATGTAAGAATGGTAAAGGATATGCAAGAGTATATCAATAAAACAAGGTCTTTAATAATAGCGCACGCTACTACTAGTACTAATACAAAGATTTTAATTCCGAGTGGCTCTGTAGATATGCAGGACTTTGAACAGCGTTGGGCACAACCCGGTGTAGCAATAGAGGTTGATATGGACCAAGGTACTCCTCAACCTATCCAGCCTACGCCACTTCCTAACACTTTATATCAAAACGAGCAAGTTGCTAAAACAGATATAGACCATCAATTAGGTTTATACGAGTTAATGCAGGGAAATGCGCAAGCTGCTCCACAGACATACAAAGCTACTATCAGTCTTGATGAGTTTGGACAAAGAAAGATAAAGTCTAAGCTCCAAGATATAGAAACTAGTTTGGCTAGAGTAGCGAAAGTTGCTATCCCTTTAATGCAACAGTTATTTCACTCGGAAAAAATAGTCAGGATAATACAACCTAATAATAGTATTAATGAATACACTATTAATAAGAAGATGTATGATGATAAGAGTGGTGAAATAAGCGTTATGAACGATGTATCAAGAGGTGCTTTTGATGTTGTTGTAGTAACCGGTTCTACTCTACCTACTAACAGATATGCTCAACTTGAGATGTATATGGATGCATACAAAAACGGAGTTATTGATAATGTTGAAGTCTTAAAGAAGACGGAGGTATTTGATATGCAGGGTGTAATGGAACGTAAAGACTTAACTGCTCAGTTACAAAGTCAACTACAGCAGGCTCAGGAAGAAATTAAAAAATTAAATGGCGATATGCAGACCCGTGAAAGAGAAGTTTACCACGCAAAGCAAAGAGCTGAGATAGAAAAATTCAAAGCTGACTTAGATAGACAATCCTCTCAAACTAAAATGAGTGGAAAACTATTTGAGAAACGCCTTGATGACGTAATGGGAACAGTAAAATCTGGAATTAGAGAATCTAATAAACAGGAAAAACAATAATCCTCACCCCTACTTCCCAATGGACAGGATACAATAAAAGGAACTCGACATGAGTGAAGACCAAGCGGTCACCCCAGAACAGGAACAAGTTGAACTAGCTAATCCAGTAGAACAATTACTTTCTAGTATGGACACCGGTACACAGGAATCATCAAATGAGTTAACGCCAGAGAGTGTTTTTGAAGACACTGCTCCATTCAATGGATTTTCTAGGGTAAACAGCGAAGAACCTGCGGAAGCAGAACCTCAAGCAGTTCAAACCCCAGAGTCTAACGAGGAAGTACGATACCAGTACTGGCAATCAGAGGCTGACAAAGCTAAAAACGAAGTGGCTGAACTTAAAAATAGATTAGACTCTATTGAACAAGTTCAAGCACCCGTTGCTCAACAGCCTCAGCAAGAGGAATCAGAAGAACATTTTCCATCTCCTCCTGAGAAACCGGCACAGCCGAGAAATTTCTCTAGAGAAGATGCGTATAGTGACCCTAGTTCAGATTCTTCAGTTTATTTAGATTCCGTCGATGAATGGCGTGATGATATGGATGAATATAATAGACTCTACACAGAGTATAATATGGCAATCTTAGCTGAAGAAAAAGAGGCAATCGAAGAGCAAAGAAGAGCTATCTCTGAAAGAGATGCTCAGGCGCAAGAATATCAAACAAATATGAACAATATAGCTAATCACTTAACTACAAATTATAACGCTTCTCAAGAAGAAGTTAATAAGTTTGTAGAAGTAATGGATAAGCCAGAAAGTTTAACTGTAGATAACTTGTTTCAGCTTTTTAGAATGCAATCAGGGGGTAATGCTCCTCAACCGGCTGGACAGCCTATTGTAGACGCTCAAGCAATAACAAACAAAGCGGACAGCTTTGCTCAGCTAAAGCGTGCTCAACAAGTTCCTAGCCCTATGGGAGTTTTACCGAGTAGCAATACTCAATCTAGCGCAAGTACGGAAGATGGTATTTTTGATTCGATGGTAAATACATTTAACAAAAGAAACCCTTGGTAGGGTTCTTTAAAACAGGAGAGAGTAATGGCAAACTACTCAAATAGTACAGGTGCTACACCTTCAGGTGTAAGTATCAATGACTCTCGCCGGATTTTTAATTTTGGCGAAAGAGTAGCGGAGTTAGCTCCGCAAACATCACCATTCTTTGTTTACCTATCTAAAATTGCGAAAGAAGCTACTGATGACCCAGTTTTCAAATTCATGGAACAACGTCATCAATTTCAGCGTCGTAATTTTTCGATTAAAACAGCTTCAGGAGTATTGGCAGCAGCCGCTACAGTAACTGGAATGAAAGTTGTTTGTGGTTATGACAAATATGGTGTAGAAACAGCAACAGGTAAAACAGCGGCTCCACAATTTATTCTAGTAGGACAAGTCCTTAGAATAGGTGGAAAAGCGTTTAAAGTAACTGCTGTAACCCCAGGTACAGGTGTATCTTCAACATATGCGGCAGGTACAGCGGCTACATACACTGCTTTGAACTTAGTCGCTTTAGAAGCAGTAGCTGCAACTATTGTTGCTGATAAAGAAGGTCAAGTGATAGGTAGTGCATGGGCTGAGGGTTCAAATGACCCAGATGGTTGGAAAGATGAACTAAGTACTCGTGAAGGGTATTGTCAGATTTTCAAAACTGGTATTGAACTGTTCTCAGGTTCTGCTTTAGCTACACGCTACAGAGGAAGACCTGATGAGTATAAAAGAGTTTGGGCTGATAAGTTAATGGAGCACAAAATGGACATTGAGCATGCTATGCTTTTTGGAGTTGGTGCTTCTGACGAATCAGGCGCTGGACCAACAAGATATACTCATGGTATTGTTCCTTACACTGAAGCTCATGGTAATGTCTATAACTTTACATATGCTAGTAGTGATTATGATGCATTTATAGACGCAATGCAAGACTTTTTTGCTCCTGAAACTGGAAACAGTGGAGATAAATTAGTTTTAGCATCACGTAAAATCATGGCTTGGTTAAGCAAGCTTGGTTCCAATGGATTTTTGAATAACACTGTTACTTCTGACTCTTACAAGTTAGATGTGCAAAATATTCAAGGTGCATTTGGACATCAGGTAACAAAGGTTAATACATTGTTTGGTAATCTTCACTTTGTACCAGAGCCTTTATTTAGAAACCAAGATGATAATCTAGCAGTAGCTATTGATATGGCTAATGTTAAATATCGTCCATTAGTAGGTAATGGGACATCGAGAGATACTCATATTATCTCTAATGTTCAGAATAACAACGTTGACGGAAGGAAAGATATTGTCATGACCGAAGCTGGTCTTGAGATTAGTCTACCTGAAACTCATGCTGTTATGAAATGGTCTTAAACTAACTCGACAAGGACGGGGGGTGGTTTCGGCTACCCCCCATACTCTATATGGCATTTACAGATAAAATTTTACAATACACAGGTAGTAACACAGGTTTAAATATTCCTGACGCTATAAAGCAAGCTATTGACAACACTTTAGGTATAGTAAAAGCTAGAGCTCCTCAATTACTTCCTTTGTTTGCTCGGAAAATGACCGTAAGTGACTTACCTGATGCTGGTTATAATCTATCTTCAAAAAATGTTTTTGATGTACACAAAGTGGAAAGAGAATCTGGGACCACATTGTATATATGTCAACCTGTCCCGTCAGAACAAGCTCATGCAGTGTCTGACTCTAAGAGTATATATTATGCTCAATCGTATTCTCCAGTTTACGTAATAGACTTCGAGTCTAATCTAAAAATTTATCCAGTCGGTAATGATACCGACAAAGCTTATATGTATTTAATTTATAATAGTGATTCTAAGACTGTATCTGATAGTGCTGAAACAATCATAGATGTTACTGAAAACGCTAACACAGATGGTGCTGATGGTTACACAGGGGCTCAACATTTCCCTAAAGTGTGGTATCAGTATATAATACTACAAGCAAGCTCTATTCTTGTACAGCAAAAAATAAGTCTTTTCTTAAGTGATAGCTCTAATGCTTCTATTACTAGTATTGAAGAATGGCTAGCTGATGAAGACGAAGGAATGGTAGCTTCTACATCTCAAGCTATACAGTTATTTCAAAGTAAGCTTAGTGTTATAGATAAATACAAACAAGAGTTTCTAATGAGTCAGGGAATATCTGGAACTTCTGACGACCCTAAACTAGGACAGAAATCATGAAACTAAAAGAAATGGTAGAAAGAATCCAACAGCATCACCCAAATATGAATATAACCGAGATAACTAAAAGTTTAAATGACGCTATGAATGATATGGGTTTTAAGACAGAAATGGTTGAGTCTGCTGACCAATTTAATACAGTTGTTGGTAAGCGAGTATATCGGCTAAAGAAACATATTATGAGAGTTAAGAGCGTTGACTATGATGGAAAGTCTATAAAAAAACTTATAGGAAAGCCTTTAGAGAGAGATTTAACATGAGCTTAAGTATAAGTCAATACGTATGGTGGGTTGAGAGAGATTCTGTGTTAGTTGCTTATTATGACGGGAGTACAGGTAAGTATGTATCTCCTACAGAGATAAAGCCTGTAACATTGTTTTATATACAAAGACCTGATAAATTCTTATTAGCTGGAGAAAAACCAGAAAGAGACGGGTTTACAACTTATGCTACAAATGCTACTACAGGTTCATACTTAACCGATGGTCAGCTTGTTGCTTCTGGGAGCGATTCCGTTTTAAGTGAAGCTACTTTTTGGGAACAAGAATCAGAGATACCTGAACAATTTCATGAATCTCTTGTAGCTAGAGTTATAGGTAATGGATACGAAAGAGATGTTAATACAATAAAGTTGGCTAGTTATTTTCTTTCTAAATACGAAGCTGGGGTAAGAGAAGCTAAAAAGTATTCTAGACGAGGTAGAGACGGTTCTCAAATATCTATAAGACAACAGGATTTTTAAATGGCTTTAGTACAGGTTCCTCAGGTAAATCAAGAATCTAGTGTTAGAGTTACGCAGTCCTCTTTTACTAATACTTTAAAAGTAGCTAGTGTACCTGTTGGTGGGGGTGTAGCAACATGGGAAAATATAGCATCTGCTTGGAGCTCTATCCCTCAAACTTATTTAGGGATAACATTGAATGGTTATCTTCCAGTTTTAAAAAGCGTAGCAATACCGACAATATCAATTTTAAATACAGAGACAATAACTACAAGGATAAATAATGGCTAATCTAAGCTCAACTAGAGTAGTTGATACTTTTCCAGACTTATTACACGTGTATAGTGGCTCTTTAGGAGAAGGTATTACAAGTAGTAATAAAAGAGTATTTGATGGTAATGGAACAATGAGTCATTTTTTCTTATCAGACTCGGGGACAAAATTTACAGGGCTTACAACGATGCAAGGTAGCTTTGTACTAACGAATCAAAATCCACTTGCATTAAATACTGCGCCCGCTCAAGGAGAGTTAGCCTTTATTAACAACAATTTATACATAGGACAGGAGTAGAAAATGGCATCATGGAAAAAGATTTTAACAGTAGAAGATATAGGAACTACAACAAGTTTAGGAAGTTCTAATGCTGTAGTACCTTCTCAATTAGCAGTAAAAACATATGTAGATGCTCAAGTAGATACAGCAGATACTATAAATGAATTAGCGGACACAACTATTTCAAGTGTTGGTACTGGAGAGCTATTAAGATATAATGCAATTAGCCAAAAGTGGGAGAATAAAACTCTATCAGAGGCAGGTATTCAATCAACTTTAGGTGCAGGAAGTGTATCTACGACCTTATTGGCAAATGATTCTGTTACAACAGCTAAAATGGCTAATATGGCTACGGATAGTTTTATTGGTAGAGATAGTGCAGGTACTGGTAACCCAGAAATATTAAGTGCCTCAACTGTTAGAACAATATTAAATGTAGAAGATGGAGCTACAGCAGACCAAACTGTGGATGCATCTATGAGTAGTAGTAGTTCTAATCCAGTAGAGAACCATGTTGTCTATGACCAATTAGCATTAAAAGCCAATAAAGCAGGAAGTACATCGCAGCTTTTTTCAACAGCAAATTTAATAGTGGCTGGTAATTTAACAGTAGCAGGTGACACAACTACTGTTAATACTGAAGAAATTAATCTTGCTGATAATGCAATAGTATTTAATTCAAACCATGATGCAAGTACTGCTCCTTCTCAAGATGCTGGTATTACTGTTAATAGAGGTAGCTCAACAGACCAAAGTTTTTATTGGGATGAATCTGCAGACAAATGGGCTATAGGACATACTGAAACAGCTTCCAATGTATTTACTACAACGGGTGACGTAGCAATGATAAGAACGGGTTCTTATGTCTCTAGTCAGACACATGTAAATGGTTTTGGAGCAATAGGGAGCTTTCAGTTAAACGGAACATCCTTATACGTTAGAACTTCTTGATGTCAAAGTTTATTAAAAATGAAATTGAGGTTCAAAGTATGGCTAAAGGTTTTAATGTCAAAGAAACAGATTTCTTGTTAAAGCTTTTAATGAAAAGTTCTTTTCAAGGAGCTGAGCTAGAAGTAGCTTATGAAGTAATTAAAAAAATAACAGAAATGCATAGGGTAAAACTTGAAAGTTGAATTAACTGCTGATGATTTATTTATCATCAAACAATCTATAGAAGAGATTACTGTTAAAGGTAAAGAC
>TARA_R110000850_G_scaffold44002_6_pt1 | contig 11087 bp, 16 predicted proteins | sample TARA_R110000850 | Tara Oceans TARA_R110000850 (sample SAMEA4397586) | marine metagenome | biome: Polar Biome; feature: [SRF] surface water layer (ENVO:00010504); material: water (ENVO:00002006), including particulate matter (ENVO:01000060) such as... | depth 5 m | reverse complement strand
CACACTATCCGGACGATTACAGATGTATAAAATTAACCCTAGCTAATCGGGATCATTATTATTTCATTAAAGAAAAAAAACATCTACCCACTTCGGCTTTTATAGGCAATAAGGGCGGTATAATAGTATTTAAGGATGTTAAAAAACACCCTTATTTCGGTGTTGATTTTAAAATTAATCATATTGGAGAAAAAGAAATTGGTGTGACTGGGATTAAAGATTTCAAAACTTTATTATATGAAGATCATGAAAAAGTTTTAGCTCCTGCACAAAAAATATTTAAAGTAGATGCGATTGACTATATTCAGTTTTTTGTAGGTACGGATATTATTTATGAATAAAGAAACACAGTTACAAAATATTGCCATTAGTAAAGCGAGACTAGAAAGTAATAAAAATAAAAAATTTAAATATGATGTTAACTGGAACTCGCTTTCTTTTGAAGAAAGTATAAGATCTAGCTTAACCTTGTTTCACTTGGCCCAGATGCAGCAGATAACAGTTGCTTCCTTAAACAGTCAAAGAAGTCTAAAAAATTTAAATATTTCTGATCAAATGGTTGAATTATTATTTTGGCAGATAGCTTATACAGATTGTCCATTTTTAAGTGTTACGGCTACAAAAGAAATAATTAATACTTATGATTTTAATTATAGCCTGCAGGGCGTTTCAAAAATATTAACTAAATTAAATAGTATTGGTTTATTAGAAAAGGTTTTATTTAAAGATATAAACGAATATCAGCAGGAGATGACAAAAGAATATAAGCCCCCTGTTTATGTTTATACGGTTAATAAAAAAATAGCAGATTTTAATCTTGATACTTATAATAAGCTTGAATTAAAAGAATTTATAAACTCTACAACTAATATTGCAGAAATTGCCAACCCATTAGGTGAAGTATTAGAAAAGCTAGAAGAAATCTTGCTCTTATGTCCCTCAGATATAAGAGAGCAATTTGCAACACAAATTTTTCCAAACGATAAATAAAGTAAGTTATTTACTTGTGATGTTCTACGCGCGTTACGCTACGCACGTTAAATGATCTTATAAATCATGTTTGACGTTTTACATCACTTCATATTAGATAATTTTATGGGAGTAATCAATTTAACAGAACGGCGTGAAAAGCGCCTGTTTCAGAAAGTAAAAGATCTGAAGAATAAAACTCGCCATGAAAAAATTAAAAGATTTTTAGAGGTGTTAAAATGAATGAGGTTAATTTAGAGGTTACTACTATAGATAACGCTAAGATCCAAACTAAGGCGATTAAATTAAATCAAAGCAAAGAAGTAAATGAATTAATTGCAGCTCTTTGTAAGGCTCAAGGGGAATTTAAACCCGTAAAAAAGGATTCATCAGCTCATGGCGCTTATAGTTTTAACTGGGCTTCTTTATCATCTATAGAAAACTCTACTAAGGATGCCTTAGTTAAAAACGGCATTTGTTCTTATTTTATAACAGAGCCAGATCCTAGATCAGATAATAAAATTATTATTACCTATATGCTTAGAAAAAATAACCAGTTCTTATCAGCAAGCCTACCCCTTATCCATGAAAACTCAAAAAGTGACAATCAAGCTATGGGCAAGGCAATTAGTTATAACCGTAGGTATTTAAAATATATGCTTTTAGACTTGGCTGCAGATGATAACGATATGGATAACAGTCAAGAGCAAGTTAAACAACCTGCATACAACCAATACAAAAATGGATAATGGCATTTAAATTAGGATCTACCCTAGTAGGAATTAATAATAAAATTTATTTACAAAACAAGGCTAAGAAAATGGAACAGAATAGAAAAAAACCAAAAGAATATTATATCAACCCCTTAGAGTTACTATCTTTGTATATTAAAAGAAACTTTAGTGAGCAAGGCAGAAATATTGGCATAGAGTATCAGTCTTGTTTATGTGAAATTCCATTTAGATTTTTAAAATTATTAGCTGATCTTATGGGCTATAGACTTGTAGAAAAATCTGAGGGATCAGGAAAAGCCTCAATATTATTAACTGGTAAACTTTGGCTAAATGACATTGCTGATAAGTTCAAAAGCAACGCCCACCTCCAATTATTAACCCATAGCCCAGCAGATCTAGATTATATGGCTTCCAGAGAACAAAAAGACAGACTTAACATTGATCAGGGGGGCGTTAACTCTAGAGCTGCAGCTTATAAAAATAAAGATGATGAAAGGCAAGAATATAACCCAGAGGGATATAGCGATGACGTCCCATTCTAATAATGAGTTTTTTTCTTATGAAGATGAAAACGCCCAAATGAGTAGCGATGATGTATGTCGCGTTACTTGGAATAGAGACTATAAGAAAAGTAAAAGCGCTACAATGCAACGCCTGTATCGCAGAGTAAATGCTAAGACTTTCCCCCAACCAGTGCAAATTCTGGGAGGACCTAAAAGGAAAATTTGGTATTTTAATAATGAGGAAATCTGGAGATTTAACCATCTTAAATCTGGAGAAACAACTTATGAGAACTAAACTTTAGTAGGCTTTTTAAGCCTTGTATTTGTGAGCTAACATTGAACGTATTTTTATTAGCAGTATGTGTTTTTAATATTCATGGGGATACTGCGGAGGATTTAATTTTGATTAAAGCCAAAAATCAAACTGTAGGAGAGTACACCCTAGATGAATCTTAAATTTCAAATTATTTTTATAATTATTTTTTTGTTAGCCTTTTTTTCTGCAATGGAGATAACAAAGGAAAATTTTCGCAATCATAATAAAGTTATCGAGCTTGCTTGTGATAGTTAATCCACCCTATAAATTATATGAAGATGAAGGCGATAGATCTAATCAGCAGAACGCAATAGAGCTTTTAATGGATAAGTGGAACTTTGTCGCAGAAGATTGCGGCCCTCAATATCCTTTAGATTATATCTGCAAAAGAGATAATAGATATGTGGCCTTTGTTGAAGTTAGAGTAAGATCTTGCTCTCTTAATACTTATAAGAGTGTTATCTGTTCGCTAAATAAATATAGTTTCGGCTATGATAAAGGGAAATTATTTAATATTCCGGTTTTGTTTTTGGTTAAATGGCTTGAGTGTGGATCTATTGGTTATATTGATATGATGACTGTTAAGACTGATTTAGGAATGCAGCATAAAGACTATAGGAACGATAAGCGCGATGTAGGTCCTATCGTTCATTTCCCTATTAATCAGTTTAAACTTTTTTAAAGGGCAGCCCTTACATTACTTTTGCTTTCATCAGTTAATTTATAGTCCTGAATATAAATTGAAGCTGTTACCTGTTCATTACTATGCCCCAGTAGTTGAGAAACATCAGCTAAGCTAATTCCTTTTCTAATAAGTCTGGTAGCGAAATAATGCCTAATGTCATGAACTCTTAACCACTTATGGCCGCCCTCGCTTAAACTACCGAATAGATTTTTATTTGTATTGTTAAGAGTTCTATATAATGAGTTTCTTTTATCAAATTCACCAAAAGTATTAGGAAAAACTATATTATTTTTCTTTTCAATTAAAGGCATTGATTTTTTATAATCCATAAGATCTTTATATAGCTGCTCTGAAATAATTTTATCGCATTTTTTTCTGTTCTTTAATTCAGTTAATTTATTCTCTACAGAATGAAACTGTTGCGTGATTTTTATTTCCGGCAAGCCGTTTTGATCTAGAACAATTTTATCCCATGTAAGACCTGTAAGCTCATTACGTCTACAGCCTGTTTCAGAATAAAACCTCCACTGAAGATCTATTTTATTGGTTCTATATGCAGCTATTTCTTTTCCTCTGTTTTGATTGCCAACAAAATACTGCTTTAGCATCGCCTCGTAAACATACTTAATATGTTCATCAGTTACCCTTAATGCTTTAGAGTTTTTTGACTCTTCTTTGCTGGGTTCTGGGATAGGTTCAAAGTGTTCCCATATATCTCTCTTTTTATATTTCTTTGAAAGTTTGCGGCAGGCCATTTTTATAGTGGTTAAATATTTTTTATAAGTAGTATACTTTCTTGCCTTGTGGCTTATCTCGTCCCACTCAAAGCCGCCTTCTTGAATATTTCTATATAAGTCTCTAGCAAAAGTATCAACATCCAATTTATCAAATTCTTGATGTCCGGCAATCTCTACGAATTTTTTTAATGCGCAGAACTCAAATTCTAAAGTTTTTAAAGATGGTTTATTAAAAGTTCTATAATCATTAAATCTTATCTTAGCATACCAGTAGCCCAATGATGGATCTTGATCATTTGGAATAAGTTTTTTCTGGCCCTGATTACTTTGAGGATCATGAACTAACTTACCTACTCCAAAAAATTCTTTTATTAGAAAAATTCCATTATCATAATCTGGATTAGATTGACTAATTATTTTATTAGCGTGAGTTTCTACCTGAGATTTATTTTTTTTACTGGCTAAAATTTTAACTCTTTTAGATCTTCCAATTAAACCTTGGTTAACTAAATTATCTGAATGAGCATAGTACCTAAAATCTATTCTCCAGTAATCCTTATTCTTTTCATTTATTTTTTTTATTGTGTAATCCATTTTAAACTCCCGTTGATTACAAGAGTTATACTGCATGTGATGTCTTGCGTCAATTATTTAGGCATACTAAAGGCATTTAAAATGCACTTTATTGATGATAATGGCTAATTTGTGGGGTTTTTGGTTGTATCTGCATCTAGTCCCAAACCAGATGCGCTACCTAGCTGCGCTACGCCCCGAAGCCATTAATAAACCTTACTTTTGAAGCTCAGTAAGGATTTGAGGCTTATAACATTAAAACGAAATGAAATCTAGTATTATATGATGAAACGTAACGAAATAACTTTTTAGGCATACCTGAGGCATACCTGAGGCATTTTTTATAGTTTACTGAACTTGCTAACAAGCTGTGATTCTAATAATTTTTCATTAATATTTTCACCGCCAACCATTATTTCTCCAATAATTAAGCCTTCCATTATTCTAGTTTTTATAGAAAAATTCTTTGGCATAATGTTGATTAAAAATTCTTTAGCTCTTTCACCTTTAACGCCAGATGGGGAATCTATGTTTAATAATTTAATTTTAATATTTTGAAGAATTATAGAAAATCCAAGATCCACGTTACAACGTATAGTGTCACCAGATACCACCCTTATTAATCCCGCCTTATAAATATACATTTTATTTTTCTATTACTGTATTAGTTTCTAAATCAAATTTATAAGATTCAGTGTTATAAGATTTTTCTGTTGATACAAAACCAATACAATTTTTTCTAAATTCTAGTAAATCATTTATATTATTTAAATCTCCATAACCTAAATAATATTCTAATAACTCACCATCAGAATTATAAAAATATCCTCTTAATTTTTCAAATGCCATTATCTTTTAAGCTCCGTAACTGTTAAACCTGTTCCACCAAATATCCAATATTGACCCCCTACTTCATTTTGATCATATAAAAATAAAGCAAATTTAAAGCCTGTAGTTCCTGTTATATCAGTAGCTGTATCAATAAAACTTGTACTGTAATTTCCTTGAATACCTGAATTAGCACCTTGTCCTGTAACAGCATTAGTTCCTAAAAACATGCTATATGCACCACTATCTGAAGCTAATTCCCAATAAGAATTTGAAGGTTGTTTTTGTAATACTATTCCAAAAGAATATGCAGTTGTTGGCAATGTTCTTTTAGAAGCCATTGCATTAGCATTAATTAAAAAACCTACAACATTAGTACCAACTGTCCCTAAAGTAACTTCCGCTGCCATATATCCATTAAACGTTACTATGGATGATCCGTTGTAATAAGAAATAGAATCTTGTGTGCTACTTTCAGCATTTAAATTAGAAGCTACTACTGAATTAAAAACACCTGATACAGCATTTAAAGTAATGTCATTAGTATTAACTGAAGAAAAAGCCGCTGTAGTTTCTGAGGAATACCCTGAAGCTACAGCGCTAGTATTAACGGCCCTAACAGTAAAATAATATGTTTGGTTCTGGCTAAAAGTTATTGAATCATAAACTAGATTGTATTCTTGATTTGATGATCTTACAGCATCAATAGATCCTATAAGATTTTTAGTACCACCTGAAGATGTTGAATAATATATTTCTACTGATTTTAAATCTTTTTCACTTGGATTAGTCCAAAATAAAGTTATTGCTAAAGGATCGCTAGAAGCTGATAGGCTTGTTGGTGTAGTTGGAGCTGTAGAAGAGGCTGGAATATTTATTTGTTGTAGAGCATTAAAAGGGCTATACATTCCGGCCATATTTCTAGCTCTAACTTTAACATCATAGGTACGCCCAGAGCTTATTCCTGATATTGGTATTTTTGTCATTTTCTTGCTACACCCTTACTTTTTTCAAAACTTCTGCTAGCAGATAATCCAAGCATTCCTAATAAAATTGGATAAAGTATTTCTATATCAAAATTAGGAAATTGAATTTCATACCCTAAAGCAGAAAAAATAACTTCTAAAATTGGTTTTAAGATAGTGTGATAAGCTATTGATATAGCTGCAGTCCATCCAACAAAAGGCCGCCATCCAGAAACAAACAAACTAGGATTCTCTGCTTCCTTCATGTTTATTTCAATTTGAGCTTTATCTAAATCATGCAAGCTAGTTAGTATTTCATTCTCTAATTTCGCTTTTAGCGTCTTATCTACTATAAATTTATCTAATACTTTCTGTATGTTAGGCAATAAAGTTAATATATTCATGATTAATTAAAAAATGAAAGTTGAACTAATAAAGCTATAACTGCAGCTGTGCTAGTAATTATCATTGCCTCAATTCTGACTAAACGCATTTTTATATTATCGTATTTTTCCAAGCATAATTTTTCATGATCATTAACTTTTTGATTTATAGAACTAAGATTTATTTTATCCATTATACATCCCTTAATGCGCTTATTGTTTCAAAATTTGTTTCAGTGTTTTCTTTGTAATATACGTCATATTCTATTTGGTGCGGATCATTTGGATTATCTGTTATCGTAACCTCTAGAACATCCTGAATAGTTCCATCTTCCCCAGTAGTTGAAACAACTGTTATAGATGAAGCTGGAGTAGCTACATCCATATAATTAGTAGCTGTCGGTGCGCTTGTTTGAGTAAATCCTATCTCTTCAGCGCTAGTCCACCCGTATACTTGTGCGTCCGTTTCTTTTAAGGTTACTGAAACTCCTACCGCCTGCCCTACAGTGTCTAACTGCCAACCTATAACCTCAAAAGTTTTATTATTAAAACCCAGTGAGGGGAAAGTTACATTAACAACTTGTAGAGGCTCTAGTGCAAATTGCTTTAATGAAAGCTGCAAGCTTAAAACTATTTGCCTTCTGTTTCTCTCTAAATGAATTTTAGCTATTCTTTCACATTCTACAGCTGAATTAGTCATAGGTAATGGCATCTCTTTCTCTAAAACTTCTGAATCTTCAGAAACATAACCAGAATTTGTTATAGTGGGATAATCGGCGGGAATATTATCTGTTTCAGCGCCAACAAAAATTCCGCGTACAGTGTTAAACTGATCGCGTCTAGAATTTTTAGTGTGAATATCTACTGTAGCAATAAGATCAGATTCTGTAATATTTGCGCTTGGCGCTCTCCACTCTCCACCGTATAACTTAAACTTGCCTCCAGAATATGTTAAATTTCCTGCTAGTGCAGAAGTTAATGTTTCTAGATTATCCTGAAATGTAGACGCGGTATCAATAACACCATTGCAAGTATATCTTTTTTGCGTTGAGCCATCATCTAATGTTACTAACTCATCGCATAAATTAGCGGCGGAGCTAAAGGTTGTATCATCTATTCTTGCAGCTGGAACGCTTAAACCATATTGAGTATTTGTTAAATAATCCCTTATTGCTAGAGCTGGGTTATCGCTCCAAGATGTTGAATTGTCCCTAGGATCAAAGAGCTTAGCTCCCTTACAAGAAACCGTTAAGTTTGGAATGCCATTAACAAAAATAGTTTGATTATAGCCTAAGATCATAGGTATACATGCTATACCGTCGAAAGTATCAGCAGCAGTTAAATCTGTGTATGTAACAAAATTAGAGTTTTGTGTTTGTCCTGATTGTCCCCTCATGGATGTATCAATATTTGCATAATGATCGCCAGAAGAAGGATCTGGATAATATCTATTAGGCCCTTCCACTTGTCCATTTACTATAGTTAGGGGTTCTCCATCAAAAAAAACAGTTTCATAGGCCTCTACTTCGTGTCCCGCAATCGCTAACAAAACATAAAGATTTCCTCTGTCTATATTTCCCCCAAACTCTGATTCAGATATATATAGAATAGTTCCGCCAACTACAGTTTTTCCATAAATTATTTTTCTACTTTGTATAGGGCTTCTAATAGTATCAGTTCTGCCTAACATAGTTGCCATTTTAGGCATCATTGCTTGCGAAGCAAAATATAAAGGAACGCCTGTAATTATAGCGGTTGCAGTCCATGCTATAGCATTAGATAAAGCATAGCTTTGTCCTGCTTGTAACGGTCCAAACATTGCAGGGTTAATTCCTGTTAATGCTCCCGCTATCCAATTTCCTGCAGCAACAATAGCTGTTCCGATCGCTTCCATATTAAATCCTTAAACTTCTTACGTTAAAAAAATGCTCTCCAACATCTAAATTAAATGTCTTTAAACCTTCTTTTGATGGGGCTAATAATTTATTTTTATAATATACAAGTGAAATATCTTTAAAGGTTTCATCTACTCTGGCTGATTTACTTGTTGCCAGATCTCCATCCTGTAATTTATTTAAATTGGTATGTTGTCTAAATCGAACATCAAAAATATCATACATAGAATTATATTTTAATTTTAACATCAATTTTTTGACGCTTTCAGGGTTATCCCATACACCTATATTAAGAGCATGATCTATGCCTGTAGCAATTTTTACAGCTTCATTTGCAAATAAAATGCAGTCATTTTTTCCCCACTTAAAAGGCTCTAATAGTTTACGTTCTACAAAATCATCTAAAATATTCAAGTATATCTAGCTCCTCGTCTTATCCAATCTTGTATCTGTTGATCTACTTCTGCCTGTGTAGGTATTCCTACTTTTTTAGCTACTTGAGAATATGGTATTCCCCATAATATCTCTTTATTTTGTAGATCCGCTACATACCTTAATGATGTATCAGTATTGTTTGTTAAAGCTAATTGGTCTTCATTGGTGTACCTGCTAATTTTAGTACGCTTAAGATTTATTAAAGAAGATTCTACTGATAAAGATATTGAGCTTGTACTACCGTTTTGCGTAATGTTAAAAGTGTCCATTAAGCCAGTAAATATTTCGTATGGCTGAACAGTTAATTCACCGTTTACTAAACAGCCAAAATAAACGCTGCAATCTCTATTTTGATACGTTTCATAAACTGCGCTAGTAATTAAATTAGAAGGTATTCCAGTTAAAGATAATGAAATTCCCTTGGCTTCAATTTTATCAGATTCACCAATAGAGGAAATGCTGCCAAGCTCTCCAGATCCTAAATACTGCTGTGAATTTATAGTAATAATGCCGTAGCCTGTCCATAATCTTACGGCTGGATCAACAACTTTAATTCTACCACCCATGCCCGAATGATTAGCGCACTTATACCAGACTTCATCCGGCGCGTTAGCAGGAACAATCCATGTATTTTTAGCACCCGCACTTCCAGCAGTTCCGCTATAAATTTGTCCACCTACTAGAGTAGCGCCATCTTCGCTTGTTACAATAAATAATGGATGATTTGTATTAGAGCTATCCGATTGATCAAATATAACTGTATTGCCTCTCGCTACAGTAAAATCATATTGTTGTAATCCGTCTATTTGATATCTATTACCTTCTCCAGTTGCCATAACCTTAGTGTTAAAAGTTCTAGTAGAAGCTCCTGAAAAATCACAACTAACAGCATAAAAAGGCTGCACAACATCCTCTGCTATTTCTGAAGCAAAATTAATATTTCTAGACATTTTTTATTTCCTAATTTTAACTAATAGACTCAATGGCTGTAAAACCTAACCCATATAAAGATGCTTGATTAATATTATAATTAACGTCATTAGAGGCCATTCTAAATATACCCGTTGCATTATTAACCGTTATAACTTCAGAGCCGCTTAAGCTGGATCTAAGGGCTGGATAAATGTCTAATATTACATTCCCACCTGAATCCGTATTTGAGTTTGTAAGGACCTTTAATAGCTGTCTACTACTGCCGCTTAAAATGCTAATAAAGTCACCTGCCTTTAGCCAGTTTGTTGTTGAAGCTGTTGCCCCTGTAATTGATAAGGTTGTTGATTGAGCAGAGTGCGATCCGTTAATTGTTGGAGTACCTCCGGCGCTTCCTTGCGGAGTTAATGAATCTGGATTAGGTTGCATATAAAAAGTGCCTTGCATTCCCCTCAATGAAGTTAACCAGCTTATCCAGACCTCGGCAGTTACACGCTTCATCGGAACTAACATAACGTCAGCTTCCCAAGTCTCACCAGACCATTTATAAAATTGTTGCTGATAGGTAAAAGGGCTTTGAGACATACCAACGGTAGATCTAGCGGTTAATGTTACAGATTTAAAAGATGTAGTATCAGGTAAAGTTAGAGGATAAGTAATAGTCATTTTATCTCCTTAGTTGAGCATCTTGAACAGCTCCCTTTGATACTTGTGCAATAGCAGGCAATAAAGATAAAACCTCGCTTCTTACGGACGCTTGTATTCCTGTAGCAAAATTAACATTTTGAACAATGGTAACACCGCCGCCGCCGCCTAGTTTATGATTAGGTATAACTGTACCTGAAGAATTAGGAACAAATAGCTCTGGGCCTCTCTCTCCTACAATATAAGGAGTGTTTCCCCTTGCTGGGCCACCGGTTGCCAGTCCATCAATCATTCCTAAACCTCTAGCCAGAGGATTAACTAACATTTGCGCAACAAAAATATTTATTAATGAATTTAATATTACTTTGCCTAGATCCTTAAAGGCATCGCTCATTTTTTTAGTACCGGCAATAACTTGTTCCATTGTAGATCCAAAGGCAGTGCCAAAACCAACCAAACCTTTAGTCTTTAATTCCTTAAAATTAGTAG
>TARA_R110000850_G_scaffold269499_3_pt1 | contig 11123 bp, 6 predicted proteins | sample TARA_R110000850 | Tara Oceans TARA_R110000850 (sample SAMEA4397586) | marine metagenome | biome: Polar Biome; feature: [SRF] surface water layer (ENVO:00010504); material: water (ENVO:00002006), including particulate matter (ENVO:01000060) such as... | depth 5 m | reverse complement strand
CGGCATAATCCGAAGCTCGGCATTATGGGTCAGCTCATGCGCCAAAGTTGCATAATATGCCTCGGGGCTGCGGAAGGTCTCAAAATACGGCATCTGCACATGATCGCCGCCGCCACTGTAAAAAGCGCGATTGCCTCCGTGGCGGATATCGGCGCGAGTGTGACTGAAGAATTCTTCCGCATGATCGATCCGCGACGCTGGATCAATAATCGGTTCGGGCTTAGAATAGTAGTGCTGGGGCAAGCCTTCGATCTGCTCGACGTTGAAAACACTATAGCCTTTCATGAACGGAATTTTGCGCTCTTCGTCCTGCCCATTCTCGCCTTCCTCGGTCTTCGCGATTGTGTTGGCGTAAACCACCAAATTTCCGCGCTCGCCCTTTTTCACGTGCGCGCCCAGCTCCTTCGCTTGGCGGAATGTCATCCAGTATGAGGAAAGATAGCCTGCCTCAACACTCGCGCCCCACAGCATCAAAATATTGATCCCGTTATAGGGCATACCGTTATGCCGTAGCGGCTTGGCGATCTTGCCCTCAAGGTTTCCGCTGCTCCACGGCTTAAGCCAGCTAAGCTCGCCTTGCTCCAGATCGGCAATGATCTTGTCTGTCACTTTTTGATGAATGTCCTTTTTCATTTCTTTTTTCTCCTGTTATCGGTTGCGCATGCAACCGATCTGCCCCTCTGGCGAAGAGAGGGGGGAGACTGTCCAGACCGAAGGGCATGGGAGTGGTGCGGGCGCAGCCGAAGGCGAGCCACGGCCCATGGTCTTTGCCAGAAGCCAAGCGAAGGGCTTGGTCTTGACGGGTGATGGGGCGATCAGCCCCCAATTAAGGAAAAGGTGCTCGCGCGGGGGGCCGAAGCGCCCGCGCCCTGCCTCAAGGGCAGCGCCGCTGGCCGCACGCGTAAGGGATTGAAGCCCGAAGGGCCGAGACTACAGGCTCGGCGCGCAAAAGCCCGGCCCCGCCTTGGAGGGGTACGCCTGTCCAAGGAATGTTAAGTGGACTAAGGTGCCGCCGCTGCGCCAGGTGTTGCCGCTGCCGCTGCCGGAACCGCTGCTGCCGTCGACAGAGCTGAATAATGTTTCAGAACATCTTCAATTCTGGAAAGCAGCCCCTCAAAGCCTGAAAAGTTCACCGTTCCTGCATTCGCACGCACTACCGCTTCGGCAAAGATTTTTTTTCCGTACTCGGTGTGATCTTCATGTTCCTTCTTTGGATTGAAGCTTTTTCCCTTGAGGATAGTTTTCAACAGTGCGGGATCAAACAGGGACTCGATATCCTTATCGGCTGGCGGCGCTCCTTCCGGCACTTTCACAAGATAGAGGTTGAGCCCCAAGTGATAGAAGGGATCGGTCGTCGTTGTTGATACCGTCTTGCCAATCTTGGATTTGGCATTTTTGATCACGGATTTGAGCCCATCATCATTGTCGCACAGTATAATGACCGGATGCGCCATGGGCTTGTGCTTATACTCCTTGAGGACGTTTTCGTATCGAGAAATCAGTGCCCCTTGCCCAGCAGCGCCGTGGCCAAGGTTCAAGAGGTCTCGCGAAGTGCCGGACGATTTCAGGAAGTGCAGAAGCCTGATAACCTTGCCATTCTCCTCCTTTGCCAGCAGCGGAAACTTCTTAACCAAAGCTCGGATTGCACATTGCAGATAGGTGATGTCCGTTACGCCCTCCGTCACGATTAGCGGCGCAGCAGGAGCGGCAAAGTATTTGTAGAACAGGAACTTTCGGTACAATTCCTCCGGGGCGCGCGGCGGGTGAAACTCTCCTGCGGCCTTGGCGAGCTTGTTGATCTTTGGATCACGATCACGCCGCGCCTTGACGAAATGGATGTGCGAAAGCCTGCCCTCCAGCGGGCCTAACTTATCAGTGGCATCTGCCGGATCATCGCCGGGACGGAAATAATACCCCGTCTGAAAAAGCGAATTACACATAGCCCGCGCCGCGCGGTAGTAATCCTGATTAATATTGGCCTTGGCGTTCACCACCAGTCCTGTGACGGTCTGGCGAGACTGGCGCAATGACATGCGCGTTTTGGCGGGATTGATGAAGAAGCCTGTCTTATCGATTGTCTTTCTGAGCTTTGCGCCCACATCCCAGTCAGCTCCATGCACGTTCACGGCAATCTCGGTGGGAAAGAGTTTCTCATTTGTCGAGAAGGTCAGGTCATCAGCATAACGCGTGTAGGTGCAGCGGGCATCTCGGGCGAGCGCAAGCAGCCGCGAGTCCAGGATATTACCAATCAGGTTTGAGATTACAGGGGAACACGGGCTTCCCTGTGGCAATGCATTATCGTGGCAGGCAATCTGGGCGATGATCGTGGCGACCTTCGGCTCCAGTGAAAACATTTTGTCATGAATGAAGAAGCCGCGCACGCGTCCGAAATTTATCGTGCCGAAGAAGTCCGCCAGGTCGAGATTGAAGACGAACCGCCGCCGCCTGTGTATCTCGGCATTGGAGACGATGGTACGGCCCTGATGGAAGCCGTGGGAGGCAAACCAGAACCGCGCGTTCTCCTGCTTTCGCTCGCGCACACAGGCATAGAGCAATTCGGCAAGGCGGGTTTGCAGCAAGGCGAGCTGCGGCTCGGGGGCGTGAATGGTGCGGACGCCGCCTGATTTCTTGGGGATCTCGAAGGACCGGTACTTCTTTGCCGCGTCCATCTTGTAGAGGACGTAGCTAACGCCCTTCGGGGTGAATCCAAGGAGCTTGGCAAGGTCGGTGAGGCTTTGCGCCTTCTGTGATTTTTCTAACGAGCTCAAATGTCTATACTCTGGATTTGGTGCTTACGGGCACTCTTAAGCGAGCGTCGGCGATACACCGGAAAACTGGAAATACCGCAAGGGAACCTGAAGGTAAGCAGCCTGCCTACCGTCGTTGTCATTTGCCGCGATGCGCAGCAGGAAGTCTGCCCGTAAGCGTCTGAGAGTATGACCGATTTACCTTCTTGGAGCAAGCCCGTGCGTCTACATGAAGCAGCGAAAATCATATATCCGGTCGACCATCTGGGGGTTTTGCTGGAGGATGTCCGCGAAGGCTTTGGAATAAACCAAAGTGACCGGAAGCTTCTTGTAGAGAGTGTTGTTATTCCAGTCCATCTTGGTCAGGCCGAGTATCCCTGCACAGGTATCGTGCCAGCCGCCTTCGCCTGAGAATCGGCGAATAAGTACAGGCGACGGCGTCGGCTTGAGTCTACCTTCTTTGTAGACGTTGTAACGAACGTTCTGGACGTGAACTCCCTGAACACTGCCTTGCGTCCATAAAAGGGCTTCATTCCCGCTTAGTGGAAGATACGTCCCACGCTGAATGGGATAATTATGCGGCGAGGGCGGCGCCCCTTCGCCGAAGCGAACGCCCTTCCAGTCCACGCCCTTTACGATCTGAACCAGTTCAACTTCCGTACCTGATCGGAAGCTGTCAAAGGCTCCCAGAATTTCCTCGTCAGTAAATGGCGTGTTCTTGTGTATGGTCACTTTTTTTGGAGCCGCGCCAAGGTGGCCGCGCTGATAAATTTCAAGACTTCGAGAAAGAACCGATTGCATCTCATAATATGAGAGATACGGATTCTTGTTGGCATCTTCGGTGAAGTCCTTGGTGTCATACGCCACGAATTTAAAACCCGTCCCGTCAGGATCAAACACCTGGCTACAACATGTGCTGTAGTGCGTGCCTGTCTTCTGGTTAGTCTTCATTGCATAACTTATGCCTATGAACGCTTCATCGAGAGCAAGCCCTGTAAGTTTCCAGGGAATGCCTCCCGCCTTGGCATAGATCGCAACGCTGAGGCCCCACATGACATTTGCCCGGCATCTCCGATTAAAGCTTGTCTGCCGGACAATTTGTATCGGGATATCAGATGGGGCGCAGTAAGCTTTAAGATAGTCGTGAAAGTTGAAATTCTCGCCCTCAAAGCATGCAGCCCAGTCGTCGGGCAGCAGAACGAGGGCGACATCGAAGTTGCTCCGCAGCGATGATAATCTTGATATGCAGCGAAAGAGCCCCTGCGCCAGCTCTAGCTTCGCGCGCTTCTTGGCGAATTCGTCTAGCTCTTGGGGAAATTTGAGGACTAAGCTCTCATCAACCGTCGCAATGGATGCTCTAAACAGTTCTTCGAACCCTGGATACTCCGGATAATAGTTCTTTGCTTCAATGGGAGCTGCTTTCGTTTGAAGCTCGCCTATCAGGCGGTGCAGCTTGCCAAGCTCCCGCTCGGGAGCAACAAGCGCAAAACGGACCGAAGGCAGCGTTCCGAATTTGAGCCCGTAGGGTCCATAAGCCAGCAGTCCCATGAGAGGATGCACATGGGTGCGGCCTCCGTTAAAAATCAGCTCGGGCTCGGGAAGGCAGGTATATCCGGCCAGTTCACTATCATCGCTCATGGAAGCCTCCTTGAAAACGCCGTTCGGCTTCCGATTGTGAAAGTCGGGTTCTCGCTTTCGGTCCCGCTTGCAAAGGAGCTTACGTCAACCTCGGCGGCCCGTTCATTCGTTCCGAGGGCTATCTCGATCCAGGCATTGAGAAGAGCGTTGTATTTGTCATTGAAGCGGTCGGCTTTTCGTTTATCAAGAAAATCTCTCGCATCCCGCCGCGCCCTTGGTGGCCATATCCAGATGTCGGGATCGATTGTCAGCCAGTTTTGGCCTTCCCTTACTTCGAGCGAAATGCGGGCAGCTTCAGACCAATACACCTTCTCTTGCTCCGGATGGTCTTCCGTTGGCTCGGTGAAAAGCCCAGGGATCACGCCCGACGTTTTTCCAACAATGCGCTGAAGCGGAGCCAGGGCTCCTACGTCCTCGCTGTGCCTGTCGATGATCAGCCATGAGCCGGAGCGATTTGTTCGGGCGAGTAGCGGTTTGCCGCGTGCCAGAGCCTTCGAAAGAGCATCAGCGATGAACCCCCTCAGGTGCAAGACGTCCGCACCGGAAAGATCATCGGGCAGAGCGATGTCATCTATCGATGTGAGGGCTAATCCAAAGTGATTGTTGACGACCTTCCGTTCTCCCCAAGCCCAAATCTCGGCCGCTTTGGTGGTGACAAGCTGTCCGTCGGTGTCATGTTGCGCTTTGCGTAATTCAGCCCAATCCATGCGCTTAGAAAAATTCAGACGCTGGCAGTGCGAAGGCAGATTTCTGATAGGCAGGGCATTGAAACGCAGCAGAGGTGGTTGTGTACCTGCTTTGGACACTGGAATGCTGACATCGGACGTGTCGGATTTCCGGACTTTCCGGTCAAGCTCTGAGGATTTCCCTTCAACATTCCTCCATATTCGCGACAGCAATGAGTCAAAGGTCTCGATGGGCACATACTCAGCCGTTACGCCCTTCGCCTTTGCTTCACCGAGTATCGCTTGCACTGGCTCAATCGGTTCGCTTCCCTTCATGCCTGTCCAGAATAGGCCGTGCGGGAACGGATTCGCGGTAGCCAGCGCGCTTCTAAACAGCCCGATGACGCTCTCATCGCGCCCGCTGTATCCGGTGATCACAAAGCCGAACCGATTGGCGGCATTGACCATGCATTGCGAGAGCTGCGCGTTCTGTGCCGCTAGGTCCTCCGGAAGATTTTTGATACTATCGTATCGAAAGTCGCCGTGTAGCTTGCAATAGAGCGGATATTCTTCGTTGTTCAGCGAGTCATTGGCGGATTTGGCACCTTCGATATGGAAGGCCGCAAGCGATTTGCCAGCAACTTCTGCGACAGCCTTCTCTATAACGGTATCAAAATTGGTGGTGAAAGCCGCCCTCGTCAAGCCGGACGAGAGCATGGCTCCGAGCACGCGGTGTCCGATAGAGAGGGATACATGGTCTTCGGAGAGTTTTGCGGCAATGTATCTGCGCTGCCTCTCTCTGTCGTCACCGAATATTTTCTGAAAGCAAGCGGTATACTCTTCATCATCCCACAGCTTCGGAAACCCCTTCGACTCAACGAAAGCCTGAATCTTTGCTTTAATCGCGTCGACCTGCATTTCCTGACGGGAAATCTCCTGGTTTTCCTCGCGGCAGTAGAACTGCCTTTTCATGTCCCAAAGGAGGTCTGTCGCCGTTTGCAGCCCGGCAGAGCGTGATGCGCCTGCGCCCAGAAACCATGCAAAGTTCTGGGGACGGGAGCACAGCAATGCTGTTAGTTCGGATTGATCCATGCTTGTTCTAACCCGAATAAAGCGTTGCTTGCATAGCGCGGAAGGCGTCCTTAACTGCCGCGAGGCCACCGAGGTTTGCCTTGCCTTCGCTGACGCTACCGTAGCGCGCCGTCAGGAATGTTCCGAGTTTCTTGGTTGCCAGCTCGGCTTCGCCGCGTACTTCGTAAGCCCCAAGGATTGCCAGCAAGAGGTCTTTCATCTCCCCATCAGCATCCTTCATCCCGTCAGAGCGAACGTGGTCTGCCCTTTCGTGCCGTGTTCTAGGAGGATTCGTGAACATGATGTAGCTCAGCACATCGAAGAGATCGCTATCGGCGGCATCAACCAGTCTACGGATATCGTTTAAACGGTCTTTATCATAGCCACGATCCGACAGTTGATTGAGGAAGCGCTCGCGGTTATCCGGGTCGCTCCAAACGTCTCGAAGCTGGTCCTCATCGGTAACAATACCCTGAAGATCGCCGAACAGGCGCTCCAAGAATTCTGCCGCAGAGATCGGTTTGCCTTCGGGGCTCCAATAGGTCGTAGAGGCGATGTACTTGATCTTGCGCACGCTGCCATCCGAGAGCGTTACCACGATCTTCTCGCGCGGTGGTTCTCCCATGCCTCCACCCCCAGGCTCGCCCGGTTCGCCTGGTTCAGGTTCAGGTCCTGCGGAAGGTGTGCGTGGTTCGCGCGGCGGCTCGGGGGCAAGCGGTTCGCCATCCCATTCGGGATCATTGAAGTTTTCATGTGCCTTCACGAAGTCCCAGATCGTGAAAAAGTCTTTTCCTTCGTAGGTTCGCGTTCCTCGTCCGATAATTTGCTTGAATTCGATCATGGATCGGATTGGGCGCATTAATACAATATGCCGAACGTTTCTTGCGTCTACTCCCGTCGATAACTTTTGCGAAGTTGTCAGGATCGTCGGGATCGTCTTGTCGTTGTCTTGGAAGTCACGGAGGTGTTGTTCACCTATCGCGCCATCATCGGCAGTGACACGATGGCAGTAGTTCGGGTTAGTCCCGTCGTTCTCCTGATTGATCAGGTCTCGAATCAATGCCGCATGATCCTGCGTAGCGCAGAATACCAAGGTCTTTTGGCGTTGGTCTATTTGGGTCATGAACTCTTTCACGCGGCTTTGTTCGCGCTCAGGGATAACGATGCGTGTGTTGAAATCGCCTTCTGTGAACGTTTCACCAATTTCCACCTCACCCACTGCCAGGTCATCTGTGCCATCATAGACATATTCATCAATGGTACTGGCCATCTGGCGCACCTTGAACGGCGTAAGGAAACCGTCCTCAATGCCGTCGCGCAGGGCATAGGTGTAAATGGGCTCGCCGAAATAGGCATAGGTATCGGCATTGTGCTTACGCTTTGGTGTAGCCGTCAAACCAAGCTGGGCGGCGGGTTCGAAATACTCCAGCAAGCGCCGCCATTCGCTTTCATCCTTCGCCCCGCCTCGGTGGCATTCGTCGATTACGATGAAGTCGAAGAAGTCGGGCGGATATTGGGTGTAGACGGGCTCGCCTTCGCCCGTCATGAAAGTCTGGAAGATCGTGAAGAACAGGCTGGCGTTCTTGGGCGGCTTGCCGCCATTCTTGCGGATCGTGTCTGGGTCGATGCGGGTGACGGCATCGTTGGGGAATGCACTGAAAGCATTATAGGCTTGATCGGCTAGGATGTTGCGGTCGGCGAGGAACAGGATGCGTGGGCGGCGGGTCGGTTCGCCGGATAAGTTCCACTTTGCCTGGAACAGCTTCCAAGCGATCTGGAAGGCGATAGATGTTTTTCCTGTTCCCGTGGCGAGCGTCAGCAGGATGCGCCGGTCGCCTTTGGCTAGTGCTTCCAACGCTGCATTGACGGCTTTGTGCTGGTAGTAGCGCAGCTCCCACTTGCCGCCATCCGTTTCGAAATCTACGGCTCCGAAGCGTTCGCGCCAGTCGTTGTGGGTGGCAAAGGTACGGTCCCACAGTTCGTCGGGTGTGGGGAATGGCAGGGCTATGTCGGCCTCGGCCCCCGTGGTCATGTCGATCTGATACCAGTTCAACCCGTTGGAGGCGTAGGCATAGCGCGATCCAAGGCGGGTAGCATAATCCTTGGCCTGACCGACTCCACTTCGGTGGCTGATGCCTGCGCGCTTGGCTTCCAGAACAGCGAGCTTCTGGCCTTTGTGGATCAAAACATAATCGGCAGATAGGCCCTTGCCACGCGTGCCGCCTGACTGGATGCGCCCCGGACAGATAACCTCACGACGCACCTTTGAGCCATTCTGCCCCCAGCCTGCCGCCGCAAGGACGGGGTCTATGCGCTCGGCGCGGGTATCGGCTTCGGTTTCGTCGTGAATGCTCATCTTCTTTACTCGTTACGTCATGCTAATTCGCCCGTGAAGGCTTTCTGCAAAAGAGATTGGTGGAGGTCATTAATATCGTTGAGTTTGGCTTCAGTGTGAGCGCGGGCGCGGGCGAGCCCCTCAAAAGCCTCGTCTAGCACGGCAACAATTCGCTGTTGTTCCTCAAGTTTTGGAAGGGGAATTTCGACCCCCTCGACTAAGCCAATGTTCAAGTTTCGAACTGTGGACCCAGCCGCAAGACGATCAAACTGATCAAAGACTGTTCGCGACCCAAGGACATGATAGAGAAAGTCTTGATCTACCCTTTCGTAGTCCGGCTTTAATACAAGCCAGCCATCGTGAATACACCCGCTTGTTCGAAGTATGTATGGCCGTCCAAAACTCATTGAGTTTGACAGAAGAAATGACCCAGCTTCGACAAATCGCGAACGCGCTATACCTTCAGGTTTGATTTTTTCGGCAGTGGTGTCAATGTAGCGACCACCTTTTTTGGTATCGCCGATTTTTATCCAATTAACTCCATCCGGGTCATCTGTGATAAAATTTTTGATAGGTCGAGGAGAACCGCCCCGTGCGATTGAGCACAGGTCGCGAAGTGCAATAGTTGGCCATTTATTACTCATAGCATTCCTCGGATGTTCTCTAGGATGTCCGCTGTCTCAGCATCTCTTTCCAGAATGTCTTCAATAATCGCTTCAGGGCTGCGCAAGGCTTCTGCTTCGGGCACGTTAGGGTTCTTGACCGAGAGGGCGTGGGTTTCCTCGTCCAGATCGGCGCGGTTCACGATCCAGCTTTTCAATCCCGTGGCGCGCGTCCGCTGCAACTCCACGAACTCCGCTAGATCATCGTCGTTCAGCGGGTTAGTCTTGCCCATGCTGCGCCCCGGATCGAGCTGGTAAAACCAGATATCCCGCGTCGGTGCGCCTTTTTCAAAGAACAGCACGACGGTCTTGACGCCCGCCCCTTGAAACGTGCCTTGCGGGCAATCGAGGATGGTGTGCAACTCCGCCGCCTCAAGCAGTTCCTTACGCAGCGCAACGCTGGCGTTGTCGGTATTGCTGAGGAAGGTGTTCTTGATGACGACAGCCGCGCGCCCCCCAGCCCGCAGTTTGCGGATGAAGTGTTGCAGGAACAGATAGGCCGTCTCGCCCGTGCGGATCGGGAAGTTCTGCTGCACCTCGCGCCGCTCGCCGCCGCCGAAGGGGGGATTGGCGAGGATGATGTCGTGGCGGTCCTTCTCCTGAATATCCATCACGTTTTCATTAAGCGTGTTGGAGTGGACAAGGTTCGGGGCCTCGATCCCGTGCAGGACCATGTTCATGATGCCGATAATGTAGGCGAGGCCTTTCTTTTCTTGCCCGTAGAAGGTTTTGGTTTGCAGAGTCTCGTAGTCAGAGGCCGACAGATTATCGGTGCGCATATGGTCATAGGCTTCGCAGAGGAAGCCCGCAGAGCCAACAGCGCCGTCATAGATCGTCTCGCCGATCTTGGGGTCAGTGACCTTGATCATGGCGCGGATCAGCGGGCGTGGTGTGTAGTATTCGCCCCCGTTTCGGCCTGCGTTGCCCATGCGTCGAATGCGGGATTCGTAAAGCTGGGAAAGTTCGTGGCGTTCGGCCTGGGTGTTGAAGGACAAGCCATCCACGGTTTCCAGCACGTCTCGCAGGATATATCCGGAGCGGAACTTGTTGCGTAGCTCGGTGAATACCTCGCCGATCTTGTATTCGATGGTATCGGGGCCTTTTGCAGAGCTTCGGAAGCCAGCAAGATGTGGGAATAGTTTCTGATCGACAAAGGTAATCAGATCATCGCCAATGCGGGCGGCATTGTGATCGAATTCACCGTCTTTCTTTGGGGCGGCCCATTTGTCCCAGCGGAATTCGCCGTCAATTATTGGGGTGTAATCTTCGCCGTCGAGCTCGGCACGATCTGCACGCTCAGTTTCAAGATCGTGCAGATATTTCAGGAACAGAACCCATGAGTTCTGTTCGACATAGTCCAATTCGTTGGCGATGCCTTCTTCTGCGCGAAGGTCTCTCTCGATCTTGTTAAATGCGTTTTCGTACAATGTGTCCTCGACTCTCATGCTTTTTGACGAGATTAGCAGCTTGGCTAGTGTTATGCACCATGCGTTGCACAAGATGTGGACTTTTCCACAAAGGGCAGGCCGGCGTGCCTGTTGTGCTTGGTTCGGTGCCGGTGGAGAGGAATTTTTCCAAGTCCGGCGAGCTGGGTTCAGGGGCGGTGATAGGCCCATGGCAGTGATCCATCATTGGCAAGATGGCGGCATCCAATCCGCGCTGGGTTGGTCTCCATGAAGTGGTCAGGGATGCAAGGGGCGCGAAGGCTCCTGCTCTATGGGATGGTTCCAAGGTAAGGGCAGCTATAAAATGCTCACTTCCTTGGTCTCGATGAAGTCGCCTCCATGGCATGGTCAGGTTTTCAGAGGGCTGGAACGCCCTTTGATCGATGGGTGCAGGGAGAGCGAAGTCTCCCGCGAGTGTTTGACCGGTGATACGGTCTGCTGGCTCTGGATGGGCTTTAAGCCCTGATCTGAGGCACTGGCCGGGGGGATGCAACGGGGGCGCGCAAGACTGGAAGTCTGGAGCGGGCCCCCTTGCCAAGTTGTGAGTGGTACTACCACGC
>TARA_R110000850_G_scaffold136598_7_pt1 | contig 11135 bp, 9 predicted proteins | sample TARA_R110000850 | Tara Oceans TARA_R110000850 (sample SAMEA4397586) | marine metagenome | biome: Polar Biome; feature: [SRF] surface water layer (ENVO:00010504); material: water (ENVO:00002006), including particulate matter (ENVO:01000060) such as... | depth 5 m | reverse complement strand
ACGGGGCCGGTGGCTCGACGCGCGATAATACTAAAAATTTGGTAAAGCAGTTTAACGCTCTGGATGCGCCGGTGGCGCCGCACTTGTCGTTTGGCGGTGATGATGAGCAAACCATTAAACAGCTGCTTGGCGAATATCGCGATGCCGGCGTCGAGCGTATTGTCGCGTTGCGCGGCGATATGCCCTCGGGTGTGGGCGGCTCGTACCAGTTGGTTTACGCTAACGAGTTGGTGGCGTTTATCCGCGAGCACTTTGGTGATACTTTTGAGCTGGAAGTGGCGGCGTACCCAGAGATACACCCACAGGCAAAAAGCTACGAAGATGATGTCCGCTATTTGAAAGGTAAGTTTGATGCCGGAGCCGACAACGCCATCACTCAGTACTTTTATAACCCTGATGCCTACTTCTATTTTATGGATCAGTGTGCCAAGGTCGGTATCGATAAGCCGATTTATCCGGGCATCATGCCCATTATTAATTTTCGTAACCTGATGCGCTTCTCGGACTCTTGTGGTGCCGATATTCCCCGCTGGTTACGCAAGCGGCTGGAAAGCTATGAGCACGATGCTGAGGCGCTGCGCGACTTTGGTGAAGAGCTTGTTACCGAGCTGTGTGAAACCCTGCTGGAGGGTGGTGCACCCGGCTTGCACTTCTACACTATGAATCAGGCCGAGCCCATCTCGCGGATAGTGACAAATTTGGGGCTGGAAGAGTAAGCCCGGCCCATCTTGGTTAATAACATAGGAGCTAACCATGAAAAACTCACTGTTGTTGGCGGCCATAGGCCTGCTGGCAAGCTGCAGTTGGGTTGAGCTGGAAGAAGACGCCCGTCAGGTTACTCTGGCGGCGCCCCAGGATATCACCGAGTGCAAACAAGTAAGTCACGTGACGGCCAGCGTGATGGATGGCATGGGCCCCTTTACCCGAAATCAGGGCAAAATGGGCGAAGAGTTGGCCACCATCGCCCGCAATGAGGCGGCGCGGCTGGGGGGTGATACGGTAGTGCCATCGTCCAGTATTGTGGATGGTCGTCAGCACTTTACTGTCTATCTCTGTCAATAACGGGGCCGTAAGCGAGGGATAATCGCACCTGCCTGACTTATTTCTGTCATAATTTGGTCATATTCTGGGGCGATGTATTTTCGGCGCCCAGTGCATGCCTGGGCCCCAACAGGAGGTTGTTGTGTCAGAGCAGTTTTTCAATCGCGAGTTAAGCCTGCTGGAGTTTAACCGGCGGGTTTTATATCAGTCTTACGATCGTACCCTTCCGCTGCTAGAGCGCCTGCGTTTTTTGTGTATTTTTTCCACCAATCAGGACGAGTTTTTTGAGGTTCGGGTTGGAGGGTTGGTGCAGATGTTAGAAGTCGGCACCAGCGCTATCCCTTCCGACGGTTTGGGGCATGCTGATAATCTGGCCGCCATTGCCCAAATCTCTCACCAGTTGGTGGCCGAGCAGTACAGTATTCTCAATAAAGAAATCATTCCGCTATTGCGTGAGCGAGACATCTATATTGTCCGCCGGGACGAATGGGCCGAGGCGCAAATCGCCTATTTGCGCGAGTATTTTGCTACTGAGGTGCTGCCGCTGTTGAGCCCCATTGGCCTTGATCCGGCGCACCCGTTTCCGCGTATTTTAAATAAGTCGCTTAACTTTATCGTCAAGCTCGACGGTAAAGACGCCTTTGGTCGCAACTCGGGCCGGGCGATTGTGCAGGTTCCCCGCTCGCTCCCTAATATGGTTGAGCTTCCCGACGGTGTGGCTAAAGTGGGCCGCGAATTTGTTTTTATGTCCTCCATTATTCATTACTTTATGGGAGAGATTTTTGTCGGTATGGAGGTGATCGACTGTTATCAGTTTCGTTTGACACGCAACTCCGATATTTTTCTCGATGAAGAAGAGACCGATGACTTGCTGCGTGCTGTACAAGGCGAGCTGGTCTATCGCCAGTATGGCGATGAGGTTAGGCTTGAGATTACCGGCACTTGCCCGCCCGATATTGAAGAGTTTTTGCTAAGTCGCTGCGAGATTCATAAACGAGATTTATACCGTGTAGACGGCCCTGTAAATTTAAACCGCTTGTCGGATTTGTTCGACCTGGTCGACGACCCATCACTGTTTTTTAAACCGTTTGTGCAGTCGATGCCGAAGCTGCCGAAGCGCGCTGATAATTATTTTCAGGCGCTTAAAAAGAACGATATTTTATTGCACCACCCGTTCGACTCGTTTCAGTCGGTGGTAGACTTTTTGCGTGAGGCCGCCGTCGACCCCCACGTGTTAGCGATTAAGCAAACTCTGTATCGCACGGGGTCTAATTCTCCGGTGGTTGATGCGTTGGTGGCAGCGGCCAAGGCCGGCAAAGAGGTAACCGCTATTGTCGAGTTGCGGGCACGTTTTGACGAAGAGCAAAACGTTGCTCTGGCCGAGCGCTTGCAGCGCTATGGCATTCACGTAATTTATGGTGTGGTGGGTTATAAAACGCACGCTAAAATGCTGTTGGTGGCTCGGCGCGAGGAGAAAAAGCTGCGCTACTATGTGCACCTGGGTACGGGTAATTATCACCCTAAAACCACCAAGCTTTATACCGATTACGGTTTAATGACGTCCGATACCGATATTTGCGCCGATGTGTATCGTATCTTTATTCAGCTCTCCAGTATGGGTAAAGCGTCTAAAATGAGCGAGCTGATGTATGCGCCTTTTACTCTGCATAAGGGGATGCTCAAATACATTCAGCAAGAAACCGAGAATGCCCGAAAGGGCATCCCGGCGCGCATTATTGCCAAAATGAATTCGCTGTATGAAGAGCAGCTGGTGCTCGCCTTATACGAGGCATCTAACGCCGGGGTGCAAGTCGACTTAATTGTGCGCGGTGTGTGTCAGCTGCGCCCAGGCGTTCCGGGCCAGTCCGAGAATATTCAGGTACGTTCTGTGGTGGGCCGTTTTTTAGAGCACACCCGGGTGTTTTACTTTGAAAACCACGGCAGCCCGCAGGTGTTTTGCTCCAGTGCTGACTGGATGATTCGCAATATGTTTCACCGGGTAGAAACCTGTTTTCCGGTTAAAGTTAAAAAAATTCGCGATCAAATTATTGCCGATCTGAAGCTGTACCTGGCCGATAATACCCACTCGTGGATTTTGCAAAGTGACGGTAGCTATGTCCATATGCAGCCGGAAGAGGGACAAGAGCCCGTTAACGCACAGGATAAACTACTCGAGCAGTGGACGATGGCCACCTAACCGTGGCTTTGGTTATCAGGGAGGATGAACATGGGATTATGGCGAATTGGGGCATTGTTGATAGGCTTGGCGGCAGTGCAGGCGAGCGCCGCCATCTATCAATGGACGGATGAAAATGGCCGGGTGCGCTACAGTGATAAGCCTCCCGCCGGTCAAACGGTTGCCGGTCCTCCCGCGGTACAGTCTGCTGTCGACTCAGGTGTCCAGTCTGATATAGAAGCTATAACGCTGCCGTCCAAACTCTCAGCTAACCCAGAGACTATTCAATATACCCGCCCCGGCTACAGTGACAGCCTTATGTTGCGACGCTTGTTTCGCGCGCGCGACTTTGACCAGTTAAATCAACAGTTGCACCTGAGGCAGCAGGAAGTGCAGGCGGATATCGCGTTCGAGCATTCACTGCGCGGGGCTTACTACGCGTTTCGTGATCTCGCCGGCGATGATGTCGATAAGATCTTTGAGCAGTGGTTGGCGCACAGTCCTAAAGCGTATCAGGCATATCTGGCTCGCGCGGCCTATCGCAATGGTTTAGGCTGGCAGGCCCGCGGTGGCGGCTGGAGCCGCGACCTGACGCAGTATCAACTGCGTGAAATGAGACGCTACTTTGCCAAAGCCCTGGAAGATGTATCGCAAGCGTTAGCGCTTAACCCACAGGCACTGATGGGTTACTACCTGCAGCTTAATATGGCGATGCCGGGCCACGATATGCCCTCGGCTAAAAAGGCCTTAGCGCGAGCTAATGACTACTACCCCAATAACTATCTCGCCCGGCGCTATTACCTGGACGTGCTAGACCCTATGTGGGGCGGCTCGGTGGCAGAGATCCGGGCGTTTCTGGCTGAGTCAGAGTTTGATGTCGGCGCCAACCCTAAGCTTACACAGCTGCAAGGCTTTGAGCCTTTTGTGTTGGGCAATGTGCTCTATCACAGCGACGAATACGAGGCGGCGATAGAGGCATTTAATTTGGCGCTGGAATCTGGCCCTAACCCGCCCGTTTTTTATATGCGCGGTAAAGCACATTATCGGCTGGGGTTATATCGCAAGGCGGTTGATGACTTTACCCGTGCCGATTATTACCAACCCGATACTTCCACCTATCTTTACTGGCGGTCTAAGTCCCTGTACTACACCGGCGGGCGCTTTAGCGATGCGCTGATTGATGTTGAGCGGGCGTATGCGCTTGATGGGACAGATGAGTATATAGAGCGCTTTAGGGCCAGGCTCTGCGCCAAAACCACTCGCCCGGATTTTACCGGCTTTGACAAAGAGCAGGCAAAAGTCATCACTCAGAGTCAGCCATCGCTGTATGACGAGCAAGCACTGTTTAAATCCACCATGGCGCATTTGGCGCTTGATGAAAACAGCGAGGCGGAGGAGTTGCTTATCGCCTTAATGAAGCTTAAGCCGGATAATTTTCGCTACTTTGAGCTAATGGACTTTGCTTTGTTCCGTCAGGCAAGGCTCACCGAAATCGTGAGTTATTGGGATGACTTTATCGCCCGTAATCCAGAAAATCGTGAGGCCTATTTAGAGCGTGCTGGCACCTATTTTCATTTGCAGGATTACCCCGCCGCCATCCGCGATGCAAAAAAATCGGCCGAGCTTGGCAATCTGAATGCGGTAAACTTTTACCAAAAGCTCGCCGCTTATACGCGATATTAATCGTCGGTAACGATTTGCAGCTGGTAGCCTGAGTTACTTAAATAATTGGCCTCAGACTCCAAGTCGGCCAGTGCCAGTGGGTTGGCCTCCAGCCATGGCTGCGGTAAATGCAGGCTAAGCTTTTTCTTTTTCTTGGCGCTTAACACAATGCCCTCGGGCAGGCTGTGGCGGCGGGTGCGATTAAAGATAACCGCCAGCCGCAACAGCATGGCTAAGTGCAGTAAGTCGTCGCCGTGCTCAGACAGCTGTTTGCCTGGCAGGCTTTTGCGGTGGGCGCGCGCCAGCAGTGCTAACTGGGTTTGCTCGGCGCGCGAGCAGCCGGCAATATCCACATGCTCGACAATATAAGCGCTGTGTTTGTGGTAGTCGCTGTGCGAGATGTCGAGCCCCACCGGCGCCAAATGCGCGGCCCAGCTTAGCATCTTACCGGCATCCACCGGCTCCAGTGACCAGTCGTCGCTGACTTGGGCTAACAGTTGTTGCGCGGTCAGGGCGACCCGGTCGGCCTTTGCCAAATTAACATGAAAGCGTGTGGCTAAGCCGGCGATGCTGGCTTGGCGGATATCGTGATCCTCGAGGCGGCCTTTTAAATCGTACAACAACCCTTCGCGCAGGGCCCAGTCGGAGGCCAGCATGGTATCGATGTCGAGTGTTTCAAACAGCGCGGCTAAGACGATCACACCGCCTAAAAAAACCGGTTGCCGGTCATCTGATACGCCGCTCAAGGTTAGGTCGGTGGCGCCGTGTTTGGCGTAAGCGGCAATAATTTTATCGAGCGATTTTTTGCTAATTTCCCCGCTGCTCCAACCGGCGGCCAGACACACATTGGCGACGGCCTTAATCGTGCCGGATGCGCCTAGCACCTCTTGCCAGGGTTTCTCGCTGTACTCGTCAGCGACTGGAGCGATTTCCTGGCCGGCGGCAATAAGGGCTTTTTTTATGGCCTTGTCGGTTACCTTGCCGTCGCTAAAAAAGCGTTTGGTCATGGCAACACAGCCCATGCTTAGGCTCTCTTTGACCGTGGGTTGCATACCGGTCCCGACGATGACCTCGGTGCTGCCGCCACCAATGTCGATAACCAGCCGGCTCTTTTCGTCCGGCGCAATCGAGTGGGCAACACCCAAATAAATCAGGCGCGCCTCTTCATCGCCCGAGATAATTTCCACCGGGTGGCCGAGCTTTTCCTGTGCGAGGCGTAAAAATTCTTTGGAGTCGCTAATCGAGCGCAATGTTTTGGTGCCCACGGCCCGCACGCTACCCGAGGGAAAGTTGCGCAGTCGCTCGCCAAAGCGCTCCAGGCAAGCCAGTGCCCGGTCGCGCGCCTCCTCGTTCAGGCTGCCGTCCGCTTCCAACCCCCAGCCCATTCGCACGGGTTCGCGCAATTTGTCTTGCAGGGTAAGCTGTTGGTTCTCCCAGCGGGCTATAATCATATGAAAGCTGTTGGAGCCTAAATCGATGGCGGCGATTTGGCTCGCCCCGGACTCTAGAATACGAGAGAGGTTAAACATTGGCACTAGCTCTAATATAAAGAAATTATAATATCCCGTGAGCGCCGCAACCGCATGCTTTGCGCGCTTTGGGTACCAGAAAAGCCCAACTATGAGTATACGCAGGTGTGTTGCCGTTTGCCGAGGGGCACTCATGTTATAGACAAAAAAAAGCCCACAGCAAGCAGTGGGCTTTTTAAGCAGCGGTGCCGGTCAATTAAGCGTCGGTTTGAGCGCTTTCACTCGCGGCCTGTTGTTGCTGCTTTTGCTGTGCAATCGCTTGCGCAAATACGGCGTCGAAGTTAATTGGCGGCAGCATCAGTGCCGCAAAAGTGCCGCGCGACAATACGCTATCGATGGTCTCGCGAGCGTAAGGGAACAGAATGTTTGGGCACGTAGAGTTAATGGTTTGAGCCATTTGTACGCCGCTCAGGCCGGTAATGTTAAACACACCGGCTTGTTTTACCTCGATCAGGAACGCGGTGCGATCTTCGATCTTGGCGGTGACTGTCAGCAGCAATACCACCTCGTGGTGGGCTTCGTCGATTTTGGTTACTTGCACGTTCAGCTCTTGCTCAACCTTCGGCGGTTGATTTTGATTGAACGCCTCGATTCCCATGGGGGTTTCAAACGAGAGGTCTTTAAGGTAGACGCGTTTGATGGCAAATGCCGGGCTTGCTTTTTCTTCGCCGGCGGCTTCTGGAGTAGGGTTTTCTTCTGACATAATTCTGTCTCTTTAGTCTGCAAATTTGGGCGGTTCAGGATGCCAGTAGCAAATCCAGTTCACCGCGTTTATCCAAGGCCCAGAGATCGGTAAAGCCGCCGACGTGGCGCTCGCCAATCCAGATCTGTGGAACTGTGTGCTGACCGCTTTTGGCCATCATTTCTTTGCGCCTGGCCGGCTCGCGGTCGACGCGTATTTCGTTGATATTGTTAACGCCTTTGCTCGCCAGCAAGCGCTTGGCGTTGACGCAAAAGGGGCAAATAGCCGTGGTGTAGATCACAACGTTAGCCATACTAGCCCCGCTATTTTACCAGTGGCAGACCTTGATTCTGCCACTCGCTGATGCCACCGCTCAGGCGACGCACATCAAATTCTTTACCGCCCAGCAGGCGGCCCACGCTACCGGCGTGCTGGCCGAGTTTGTCGACCACAATAATGGTCTTGTCGCGGTGTTTGTCCAGCTCGGTTACGCGCTCGGCAACTTTGCCGTGCGGGATGTTGATGGCGTCGACGATGTGGCCGGCGTCAAACTCTTTGCTCTCACGTATATCCAGCCAGATGGCGCTGTCCGCGTTAATTAAAGCCGTGGCTTGCGCCGTGGTAACCGGCTGGCCGTTTTTGACCCGCTCGCGCCACCCATAAATAAGAATAAGTGCTGCCAATGTACTGACCAGCATCCACTCCTGATTGAGAAAAGCAATAATCTCCACCGAACCACCTTTGGTTATCGAGCTCATGATTGCCTCAGGGCATAGGCCCCTATGGCGACAAAGGCGGGGAGTATACACCAAGATCGCCTATTTTCTCAGCATCCGGCGGCCTCCCCCATAGAGTTGTGGCCCCATAGCGGTTAGAATAATGTCCTTTAGGGCGCTCTGTTACACAGGGTCGCCTCTGGCCCACAGGGCTAACTGAGCTTTATGCCTGTCTAATTTGTACGATACATAAGCGACGACTACCTATGACTGCCAAGAAAAAACCTATGGTTTTGCTGATCCTCGACGGATTCGGCTACTCGGAAAACACCGAACATAACGCGATCTACAGCGCCAAAACGCCTGTGTGGGATCGTATTTGGAACAATTGCCCCAAGAGCCTGATTGGTACTTCCGGCTTGGCGGTAGGCCTGCCCGAAGGGCAGATGGGCAACAGTGAAGTCGGTCATATGACCCTGGGTGCCGGCCGCGTTGTGTATCAGAACTTTACCCGCATCAATAAGGCGATTGAGGACGGCGAGTTTGCCACCAACGCCGCCTACGCCAACGCGATCGATAAAGCCACTGCCGCCGATAAAGCCGTGCACATTATCGGCCTGCTGTCCTCCGGCGGGGTGCACGCCCACGAAGATCACATCTACGCCATGATCCGCGCCGCCGTTGGTCGCGGTGCCAAAGAGGTGTACTTACACGCGTTTTTAGATGGCCGCGACACGCCGCCGCGCAGCGCCGAGCAGCCACTGGCAAAAGCCGAAGCGCTGTTTGCCGAGCTGGGCACCGGGCGTGTGGCCAGTATTTGCGGCCGCTACTTTGCCATGGACCGCGATAACCGCTGGGACCGTGTCGAGAAGTGCTACAACGTGATGGTAACCGGTGATGCCGAATACGATGCCGAAACCGCGGTAGCCGGTCTGGAAGCCGCCTATGCCCGCGATGAAAACGACGAGTTTGTAAGCGCCACGGTTATTTGCGGCGAAGGCGAAGAGGTTGCCACCATCAACGATGGCGACTCGGTGATCTTTATGAACTTCCGTCCCGATCGCGCCCGCGAGATTACCCGCGCTTTGATCGAGCCCGAGTTTGATGGCTTTGAACGCAAGCTGGTGCCGCAGTTGGCCGACTTTGTAATGACTACCGAGTATGCCGCCGACATTAAAGCCAGCACCGCCTTCCCGCCGCAAGACTTGGTTAATTCGTTTGGCGAGTATATGCAAAATCAGGGCAAGACTCAGCTGCGCATTGCCGAGACCGAAAAATACGCCCACGTCACCTTCTTCTTTAACGGTGGTAAAGAGGCGGTATTTGAGGGTGAAGATCGCATTCTGATCCCGTCACCCGATGTCGCCACGTACGATTTGAAACCCGAAATGAGCGCCCCTGAAGTGACCGATAAACTGGTCGAGGCAATCGAGTCGGGTAAATATGACGCGGTTATTTGCAACTACGCCAACGGCGATATGGTGGGTCACTCGGGCATCTTTGAGGCCGCCGTTGCCGCCGTTGAGGCGGTGGATGAGTGTGTCGGCCGGGTTTTAGAGGCCGCCGAAAAAGCCGGTGGCGAGGTGCTGGTAACCGCCGACCACGGTAACTGTGAAGAGATGTTTGACCCGGACTCCGGTCAGGTCAGCACTCAGCACTCGACGTTGCCGGTGCCGCTGGTATTTGTCAGTGCGCGCCAGGGCGCTATCGCCGAGGGCGGCTCACTGGCCGACGTGGCGCCCACCATGTTGCACCTGATGGGGATGAATCAGCCCGGGGAAATGACCGGTCGCAATTTGATTACTCTTAGCGAGTAACCCGGCTGAGACCGCCGCGTTTCGTGTGTATGCCTGTGCCAGTCTCCAGAGTGAGCACCGAGCTTTTGGCGCCCGTAAGCCGGGCGCTGGGAGGCTTGCTGCTCGTCTGCCTGATGGCCCTGATAGTGCCGGCACAGGCCGCTGATGATGCCGCCGAGTATCAAAAAAAGCTCGAGGCATTGCGCGAGAACATCGAAAAGCTTAAAACAGAGCTGGACGACGTCAAAGGTCAGCGCGGCAAGCTGCAACAAGACCTAGAAGCCTCCGAAACCCAGATCGGCGAGCTGGAAGAAAAAGTCGAAACCATCGGCGACGAAATCAAAGCTCAGGACGCCGACTTGCAAACACTGCAGCAAGAGCAGCGCGAGTTGCAGCGCAGTCGTCAGGCGCAGCGCAGTCAAATAGCCAGCCAGGTGCGTAGCGCCTATCAATCCGGGCCGCAAAGTCCTTTGCGGCTGTTGCTAAATCAGCAATCCCCCGAGCGTATTACCCGCCTGAGTAAATACCACGACTATTTACTGCGAGCGCGCAACGATAAGCTCAAATCTTATTTGGCGACACTGGAAGAGCTCAGTGAGCTCGAACCTAAAATTGTCGCCCAGCGCGATGGCTTACGTCAGCGGCGCGACCAATTAAGCGCTAAGCAGCGGCAGTTGCAGCAACAACAGCAAGAGCGCTCCAGCACCCTGGCCAAGCTTGGCAAAATCATCGACAGCAAAGACGCCAAACTTGTGGCCGAGCGGCAAAACGGCCAGCGGTTGCAGGCGCTGCTCGACGAGATGACCGCCACCATGGGGCGGGCGGCTCCGGCCGGCGCCGCCTTTAGTGGGCTGCGAGGCAAGCTGCCCTGGCCGGCCGACGGCAAGTTGCGGCACAAATTTGGCAGCGACCGGGTGGGCAACCAACTAAGCTGGGAGGGGGTTGTTATCGATGCCCGCGCCGGTAGTCCGGTGTTGGCGGTGCACAGTGGCCGGGTTATTTTTGCCGAGTATTTGCGCGGTCAGGGTTTGCTTATTATCGTCGACCACGGTGAGGGCTACATGAGTTTGTATGCCCACAATCAAACCTTATTAAAGCGCCCCGGCGATCGGGTTAACGGTGGCGAAGTGATTGCCCGGGTCGGTAATACGGGCGGGCAAAGCTACAGCGGCCTGTACTTTGAAATACGCCATAACGGTCAGCCCACCAACCCCAGCACGTGGCTGGCACGGGCGTGAGTCGCTTACCTTTTAACGCAAAAGAGCCGCACGCTCATCTGCAGGAGAAACACATGCTGTTTGCCAGTTGCCAACGATTTGTCAGCCTGTTGGCTTTGACCGGGCTATTGTCGCTATCGGCAATCGCGCAAGAGCCAGCTGCCGAGCTGGCTGATGATCAGGCCGAGCCGCAAGGGTTGTTGCCGCTGGAGGACCTGCGCACTTTTACCCGGGTTTACGATCACATTCGCAACAGCTATGTTGAAGAGCTCAGCGACTCCGAGCTGTTGGAGTATGCCATTAAGGGCATGATGGC
>TARA_R110000850_G_scaffold1602_6_pt1 | contig 11143 bp, 11 predicted proteins | sample TARA_R110000850 | Tara Oceans TARA_R110000850 (sample SAMEA4397586) | marine metagenome | biome: Polar Biome; feature: [SRF] surface water layer (ENVO:00010504); material: water (ENVO:00002006), including particulate matter (ENVO:01000060) such as... | depth 5 m | reverse complement strand
AGTGGCGGCGTTATTCCTGCTTTTGCTTGTGGCTTTGCCGCTTTTTCTGGTGGTAGTATTACGGCGGCGGGAGCGATTACAAAGCCCGATTCATTAGCTAATGTAGGAACGATAAAAGCTTCAGCTGGTGGCTCGGCAATTACGAGCGTAAACGCAAATACAGGATCAACGGCCCAAAACATTACTTTATTTTTTGATTTAACAGCCCCCCCAGGTTTTACGAATGCAGGTTCTACGGTCGAATGTAGTTTTGTATTAAGTCAAAAAGGAACGGCGGCGGCTGCCTTTAGTTGTTCGACGGCGGCGCTTTATGGTCAACAAATATCGAGCAAAGGACAAATTTCTGTGGGTAGTGCAACAAAGGGAACTATAGCAAGCTTTGACCCTTTAGAATTTGACCCCGTAGACACTGCGACACCGAGGACCGTCAATTTTACGATTACGATACCCTCGGGCTATTCAAATAGTGGGCCTTTAATTTGTCCCGTAAATATAACACAGCCCGCAACCTTACCATTATGCGGATCAAATTCATTTAAATTAAGCGGCGGAAAAACTGACCCGTCTGGATTTTGTACTGGTATTTTTTCAGTAGTAAGAAGCATAACAAGCACAATTAGTGGAGTAACTACAAATCTAGGCGCTCAAATATGCGACAACAATTCGCCATTAAATGGGAACAACTTTTATTATGCGGTGAGTAGTAATGCTACATCCGTAGGGCCTGGGACGGGTTCCTTTTACATTTGGCAAATAGACAGTAATGGAATAGTTACAGACGTATTAATTAGAAATTGCCCAACCGACGGAACTGGAAACGGTAAAGGTAAAGGCGGATCATTATAAAATAAATAAATTATGGCTTTAGGTAGCGTAAGATTAAGCTTATATGTATACGATGGCCTTGTGGGTTCTTATACGGCGAGCGATTTAAAATATACAATTAACAAAAATGTAATAATAGGCGAAGAAAACGTCGTTTTAGAAATTGCAGAACTGACCAGGGACTTTTTGACTGTAAGTTTTAACGACGATTATATTTCCTATACAAAATGGTCCACGGCGATAGTAGAATATTTTGACGAAAATCAAACCCCTTTTACTTTTAGCAATCCGCAAACATTTAATTTTTTAGCGTTTGACGCTTACGGCTATTTTGAAGAAGGTGCGAACCCCATATTATCGACAGACTCTTTAATTAGTTCAACCGAAGTTTATCACTTAGAAGATACAGCGGGCAAATTTCCAATTTATGCCGAGGGTGTGGGTAAAGTTGTAATCGATTCAACAACTACACAAATCACAGATAATGGAAACACAAACCAAAAGATTCAGTATTTAAATATTCCTGCAAATAGCTCACAGATTAAAATTTATGCTCTTGACGACAGCACACTTTTAAAGACTATAAAAATTACAAATATATGTGAACCTAAATTTACGCCTTATAAAGTTACTTTCTTAAATCGTCTAGGGTCCTTACAAGACATTTTCTTTTTTAAAAAAACTACCGAAACAATGAGCGTTACAGACGAAACTTTTAAAAGGAATATAATCAACCCAGGCGCTCCGACCTATTTGACTAATGAAGCTCAACAAAACCGATATAACGTAAACGCAAAAACGCAGATTAAACTAAATACAGGGTTTATATCTGAAAATATGAATCAAACAATCGAAGAACTTTTTTTAAGTGAAAATGTTTGGATAAGATACGAATCGCAAACGCTGCCAATTTTACCAGTTACCAAAGAAATGACTTTTAAAACGAGTTTAAACGACAATTTAATCGACTACACTATACAATTTGATTTTGCATTTAACAAGATTAACAACATACGATAAATGTTAAATATACAGCTGTACATTGAAGGGAAACGGGTCGAACTTTTTAAAGACGAAAGTGTCACTTTGACCCAAACGCTCCAGGATGTTACGGACATAAAAAAAGTTTTTACAGATTATAGTCGGACGATGTCAGTCCCTGCCAGCTCGCAAAATAATAAAATTTTTAAACACTTTTATAATTATTTTATTGATGGTTTTGACGCTCGCAAAAAGGTAGACGCTCAGTTATTTTTAAATTATAAGCCTTTTAAAATAGGTAAAGTAAAACTAGAGGGAACGACTTTAAAAAATAATAAAGCCCATACTTATAAAATTACTTTTTATGGAAATACTGTTTCTTTATCTGACAAATTAAAGGACGACAAGATTACAATTTTAGGTGAGCTTTCAGCGTTTGATTTTTCCTATACTGACACTAATATTTTATCTTATATGACCGACGGTCTTGACGCTGATATAGGAGACGAAACAATCACAGACGGAATAATTTTTCCTTTGATTACTCACACTAGCCGTTTAACATACGATTCCAGTACTACGGCTTTAAATAATATTTACCCAAATACTAGCGGATCTAATGGAGTTCCTTTAGGAGAATTAAAGCCAGCAATTAGACTTTATTCAATTTTAAAGGCTATGGAATTACACTACAGCATTAATTTTAGTAGGGATTTTTTTAATACAACAAACGAAGCCTTTTACGGGCTTTATATGTGGTTACACGCTAAAGAGGGTGAAATATTTGTCGAACAAGGCGACGCACACCAAGTAACGGGCCTTGAAATCATAGGTACTAATAAAACTGTAAAAGGTGTAATTAAAAAAAATAGCAGCTTTAACATTGATGCTCCTATCCAAAACGGGCTTTTTGCACAGCATTATCGACTAAGGTTTTCGGTAGGGCCTGCCCTCGCCTCTGCTAAATATAATTTAGTGATAAATGAAAACGGTGAGGAGTTCAGAAGATTCGAAGACCTCACGGGAACGACAACAAACGGACAAGCTGTTTCGGGTGACATCGATTCTATAAAGGTTAAAAACGGAGACTTTACCGTCTTTTTAGAATCCGAAAGTATTACTTCTTTTGAAGTTCAAATCGGAATTGAAAGGCGAGGCGTTGGGTTAAATATTAGTTCACTTTCTGACAATCGAATGTTATTAAAAGCCACAACGACAATTGTTTCAGATAAACCCATTACAATTTTACAGCATTTGCCCGACATAAAATGTATTGATTTTTTAACAGGCCTTTTTAATACTTTCAATTTAACGAGTTTTATAGACGATAATAATATAATACAGGTTAAAACCGTAGATAATTTTTACGCTAGTTCAACACAATCCTGGAACTTAACCGATCACGTAGATTCAAACACTTCACAAGTTGATAGCGTTATTCCTTATAGACAAGTTAATTTAGGTTATAAGGGTTTAAGTACTTTTTTAGCTGAGAATTTTAAACAAATAGCGCATAAAGAATGGGGTACTTTACAATTTGAAAGAACCTCTAAATATGAAGGTTCAACTTATTCAATCGAGTTGCCATTTGAACACGCATTATTTGAAAAGCTAAACAATGCAGCTAATGGAGACGAAACGCAAATCCAATGGGGCTGGGCCGTCGATAAATCAAAACAACCTACGGCAACCCTACCCCTTTTGTTTTATGCAAATAAGCCAACGTCGGCCCAAATAACAGTACAAAAAATTTCGGGTGATCGGGTCCTCGTCACGAATCCCTATTTGCCGATGAATAGTTCGGGCTTTTTTACTGGTTTTAATTCTTCAAACAAAACGCAATCTTTAAACTTTCACGCTGAAATTGACGAATACGCCTTAACACCAAATCAAAATACACTCTTCAAAAGTTATTACGAAGATTATATCGTTGACCTTTTTGACGTTAGAAAAAGAATTACAAGTCTTTCGGCCTTTATACCGTCAAACATATTACAAAGATTAAGCCTTGCCGATAAAATTATCGTGTTTGATAAACAGTATAGGATTAATAAAATCACAACAAATTTTACGACGGGAAAATCTAATTTACAATTGACAAACCTTTTAGAAAGATTTGTTACTACCGAAAGAATCGCAGACGTTCAAATCGATATTGATGACGAATCAATCACGGCGGACAATATAATTATTACAGTCGACAGAATGGGAACGACGGCGGACGGTTTCGACATACCAATTCAAACGACTGAAATACCAAACGTAATTCCAACAAATAACCCAACGCCAACAAACACAAAAGTAATTGTAACCCCTGCAATAATTGCAGAATATGAAAATCAAATAGAAAACACCTCGATCAATTTCAAATATGAGATTATAAAAATGGGGACGTTTGACACGCAGCCAAACATTGACGAATTTGGATTTTTAATTTCAGATACTAGCGGACCACTTAACGCATCAAATGACATTGATGTTTTAAAAGCCGACTCAAACATTACAGATATTGCAGTCGTCACCACTAAAGCCATTCCAAGTTTACAGCTAGGAATTAAAAACGTAGTGATTAACAGTCTTAGCGCTGGGACTATAAAACATGGTCGGTTTTATGTGAGAACAAATACAGAGGTCGGATTTGACAAATCTGACGTCATTTCGCCGCTATTTAATGCGGTCACTCCATCGATTGCATTTTCAACAAGTGTTACAGATTTTAGAGTTCGACAAGCTGGGTTCGGTGCTAAATATGGCTATGATACAATTCCAACCCATGCACAAATTAGAAACAGAATTACGGTTAATAATTTCGGTACTGATTGCGGAACTGTCACCACTTATGGAATTATTAATCATAATGGACAATATTCTTTACCAGGATTAGGAGACCGAGTAAAAGTAACAGACCAGTTTAAAGATTACAGCGGCGGATCAAATTCATGGCCCAGTTACTACGCAGGAAATAAATATTTTGCCCTCGCTGTTTTTGATAATAACACAATAACAAAACATATAGTCGTAGAATTTTCTAATGCTACGGTTGTAGCAATATATAGCTGTTCATGATAAAAAATATAATTGAAATGTTAGAGCTTTTAAAAAACGATCCTAAAAATTTAGGCGAGCTTTCAAAAATAGCATTAGGAAAAAACAAGCTACCTGGTAGCATTAAAGAGGGCATTAAATTATTAAAGTTTAAAATATGAGTACTAATGTAAACATGAAAATAAACGCCGATGTCAAAGGTGCGGTCAAAAACATTGACAAAGTAGGCGACGCAATTGAAGACACTGGAGAAAAATCCGTTGCAACTTCTGCGGATGTTTCACAAATGGGTAATACCCTTGACGGCGTTGCGGGCGGAGCGATAACAAAATTTAGGGGTTTAACGGGCGCCCTGGGCGGAGTAACCAAAGGATTTAAGACCATGAAAGGGGCTATTATATCCACGGGCCTTGGGGTTTTAGTTTTAGCAATAGCGGCGATTATACAAGCTTTTAGGTCCTCGGAAGAAGGGCAAAATATGTGGGCCAAAACCTTGGGCGTGATTTCTGTGGTGGCTGGTAATTTTACTGATTTACTTAGTGATCTAGGTCTTAAACTTATTGAAATATTTACAAGTCCCTTAAAAACATTTAAAAACTTTAAAGAATCATTAAAACAAAACATCACCGATAAAATAGATTCTTTACTTGAAAACGTCGGTTTAATGGGGACGGCTTTCAAAAAACTATTTACGGGTGATTTTACAGGAGCGGCCAAAGATGCGTCCAGTGCTATAATCGGAATTAATAGAGCCATAAACCCCGTAGTAATTGCAGGCGAAGCGTTAGCAAATGGAGTAGATAACATATTTACAGGGATTAAATCTATAGGCGAAGAAACTGCAAAAGAAATGAAGCTTATGGCGGGCATTGCAGACGATCGAGCAAAGGCCGAAGTCATAGAGCGGGAACTAATAACAGAAAGGGCCGAAGTAAACAGAAAAAGGGCGGAGCTATTAAATAAAGTGGCCGACAAAACCAATTTTACAACTAAAGAAAGAATTGGCTTTTTAAAAGAAGCGGGCCGAATAGAAGACGAAATTACTGCAAAAGAAATGAAGGCCGCAACCCTTAGAAGGGACGCCATTATTTTAGAGAATACGTTATCGGCATCGGACAAAGACGCATTAAAAGAAGAAGAAGAAGCAAAAGCAGCATTAATAAGATTAGAGGCGGCAAAATTAACTAAAGCGAAACTAGTCACGGCTCAAATTACAGGACTATTAAAAGCAGAACAAGCGGAGCGTCAAAAAATTATTGATAAAAAAATCGCCGATAAAAAGATTGACGACGATATAAAAGCGGCTGACTTAGTAGCGGACGAAGCCCGATTGGAAAAAATTAAAAAAATAACAGAGCTTGAAGTCCTGGTCGGTTTGGATAAAATAGCAAAAGATAGAGAACTAGCCATTGCAGAGCTTGAACTTTTAAACGCTACGGAATCGGACAAAAACAAAGTCATTGAATTTTATTCACAAAAAGAAAAAGACTTTAAAAAGGATGCGGCTTTAGATGTTGCAAAAACACAAGAAGAAACGGCGGCCCAAAATAGAGCGCAAATGTTTGAAACCTTGGACGCTGTCATCGAAGTCGCTGGCGCTGAAACTAAAGTCGGTAAGGCTTTATCTTTAGTAAAACAAGGTATAAGAATAAAAGAACAAATCGAACAAGCAAAAGCGACGCTTGTCGAAATGGGCTTATTATCCGCAAAAGCCACGGCCGACATTGCAGGAGGGGCGGCATCAACGGCCTCGGCTGGTTTACCAATTAACATCCCTCTTTTAATTGCGTTTGCTGGTCAAGCGGCGGGAATTATAATGTCGGTTAAATCGGCAGTAAATACGGCCAAAGGAATGGCGGGCAAAATGGGCGGTGGCGGCGGTGGCGGCTCGAGTGCAACAATGCCATCAATCCCAGCGGCTTTTAATATTGTAGGCCAAAACTCACAAAACCAATTAGCAGAGGCCTTGAGCGGCCAAGATAAAATTCCGCTTAGAGCTTACGTTACCTCTGGGGATATTTCAACAGCTCAATCATTAGACAGATCAATCATTACAAATGCATCAATAGGATAAAAACCAAAATATGAAAATAATAGAATTAATACTAGACGAAGAAAACTTAGATGACGACAATGGAATTACAGCCGTTTCGATAGTTTCTGAACCTGCAATTGCTGAATCGTTTATTGCCTTAAAAAACCAGGAATTTAAATTTGCCGAACAAGACAAAGAAAAAAGGTTAATCCTAGGAGCTGCCTTAGTTCCTAACCGTCCTATCTACCGACGCTCAGAAAAAGACGGGTCAGAATTTTACATTTTCTTTTCAAAAAGCACAGTCCGAAAGGCCAGCGAATTATTTTTTATCAAAGGCAATCAATCAGAGGCGACACTAGAACACGATAAGACTTTAAAAAATATGACAATTGTTGAATCCTGGATTGTAGAATCTGAGAAAGACAAAACAAGACATTACGGTATGGATGTCCCTGTCGGCAGCTGGGTAATTTCAATGAAAGTAAATGACGATGACGTATGGAATAACCAAATTAAAAATGGTAAGGTTTCTGGATTTTCTATTGAAGCTTTTATGGTGGACCGTTTCGCTAAAAAAAATGATAGCAAACTTAAAAAAGAAGTTGAAGCCGAAAACTTAATTCAAAAAGTAAGTAAAATATTAAAAGAAACAAATGTATAAAGAAAGCAAAGCCACAAAAACAGTAAGCAGAACATCCCCGAAAGGTGGAAAACGGGGTTGTCTTTGTAAGGACCGAAAAACATACGATTCAAAATGTTGCGACGGGTCAATGTTGGCCCAGGGAATCGGTAAAGTTTAAAATTAATCTTAAAAATGTGACCGTATTTTTACACCCTATCCGTTTATAGTATATAACATTTTAATAAATGAAAGCAATAGAAATTTTAAATCAATTAAAAGACACTCTAGGAATAGAATTGTCCGAAGAAAATGTCCAAATGGCAACAATGAAACTTGAAAATGGAACGTCCATTTCTTCGGTTGAATTTGTTTCGGGCTCAGAAGTCTTTATCGAAGGCGATGACGGTTCGAAAATAAGCTTACCAATTGGGGAATATTCTTTGGAAGATTCTAGGATTTTAGTAGTTTCTGAAGAGGGATTAATCGCAGAAATTAAAGACGCTGCTCAAGAAGCCCCAGCCGAAGAAGCTGAAGCCGAAGTCGAAGCCGCTCAAGAAGAAGCGCCAGAATCAAAAATTAAATCAAAAACTGAATCGACACAAGTTGTTTACGCAACAAAAGAAGAAGTTTCGGAAGTTAAATTAATGATCGAGGAGCTTAAATCTATACTAGAAAAAAAGGAACTTAGTAAAGAACCCACTGAAGAAGTTGAAGACATTAAAGAAGTTGAATTAAGCGGTGAAATTGTTGAGCCAATTGCGCACAATCCAGAAGCTGTCAACGTTGCTCAAAATATCGAGCCTCAAATTAATGATACTCACGTCGACAGAATACGAAATATGATCTATAATAATAAATAATAAATAAAAATGTCACAAACAAATTTTACAAGTAACGACGTCCTAAGAGCAAGGTCTAAACAAATTACGGTTTCAGACACTCAAGACGTTAGCGCAAACCAGGCAGGCGGCGAATTTAACGTTGCAATTGATGCCAAAATAATTACACTTCCGAAAATTGAAACTAATAATATCGGAATGGAATTCACATTTAGAAACACAGGAGCAGACGGCAACAATATTATAACATTAAGCCCTAATGCAGCCGATGCAGTCAATGGAACTGTGGCCGCTGTTCAAGCTGGCGGAGTAGTAAACAAAGATTGGATCAACACCAAAGCAACGGCTACGACTGGCGACTGGGTTACTCTTAAAGCTGTCGAATTAACTGGCTGGTATATTACAGGCGGCGATGGTGTTTGGGCTAGTGAATCATAATAATTAAAACATAAAAAATAAAACAATGAAAGTAAACTTAGCAACAACGCACAATATCAATTCTTCGTTCTCTGGCCTCGCAGCTAAAGGGTATCTAGAAGCGGCAACCCTTTCGGGAGATTCATTAGCTTCTGGAGCTATTTCAATTCACGATAACGTAAAAGGAAAAGAAGTAATTCAAGTTCTTTCCGCTGATGCGAATTTAATCAAACCGTCCACTTGTGATTTTTCGGCGTCTGGGACACTAAACACAACCGAAATTGTATTAGAAGTTAAAGAATTTCAAGTTCAGATGGAATTGTGTTCAAAAAACTACCGAAGTGGCTGGGAAAGTATATACATGAAGGGAATCACTTCAAAAATGCCCCAGGATTTAGGTCAGCATATGCTTGAAATTGCTGTTAAAGAAACAGCAGCTTCTTTAGAATCTAATTTATGGACGGGAACCGCAACCAATGGGACAATGGCATTTGATGGATTTGAAACATTAGCCGCAGCCGATGCGAGTGTAATAGACGTAGCAAAAAGCGCAATTACTGCTCAAAATGTTACAAGTGAATTACAAAAAGGATATAACGCTTTACCGAATACCATTTTTGGCAAGCCAGACGTATATTTTTACGTTCCTACGGCCATCTATTCAGCTTACATCATTTCTTTAGGCGGTTTCGCAAGTGTTGGAAACGCTAACGGTACGACTGGGGTCGATGGTAAAATGAATGCTGGCTTTAGATTTGGAGAAGATTTATATTTTGGGGGAATAAAACTTATTCACTGTCCAGGAATGACGGCAACAGATTATTTTATTGGTAAAAAAGAAAATTTCATTTTTGGAACTTCTCTTTACAGTGAATTAAACAATTCTGCTTCAATTATTGACATGGGGCCGATTGATGGTAGCCAGAATTCTCGAATAGTACTTAGAGGATCCGCAGCGTGTGCGGTTGGAATTGGAGCCGAAACGGTTTTCTACTCTTAATAATAAATAACAGTTTGGGGGGGTAAAACCCCCTTAACTACTTAATAATCAATAACTTAAAATAAAATCATATGGCTTGCCTTATAACGGCTGGAAGAGCGATTAATTGCCTCGATACCCTTGGCGGCGTAGATGCTTTGTATATAACTAACGGGGTTAATCCTTACGGTACTATTACAGAAGCTTCAGACGCCATTTCAAATATGTCGGGTACATTCGTTGCATTTAAATATGCAGTAAATGGCGCAGGAAATTCATTCACTACTACAGCTACAGTAAATAAAGACACGGGGACGACATTTTTTTCAACAGTAATCTCAATCACATTGCCAAAGATGTCAAAAGAAGATTCGGCACAATTAAAGCTGATGGCTTTTGGACGTAATAGTATCGTTATACAAGACCGCAATTTAAATGCGTTTTTAATTGGACGGGAGCATGGTTGTACCGTTCAATCTATCTCACAAACGTCGGGCGATTCTCGTGGCGACATGTCGGGTTATGTAATTGAGCTATTAGCAGAAGAAAAAAGCAGTCCAGAGTTCATAAATGGAGCTACAGCTGGTAATCCTTTCGCTGGCATGAGTTCAGCATCGCCGACTATTACAGTGGGCACAAACTCTTAAAAGGGTGTTTTGTTGGGCGTATGCGAAGTGCTGCGTCCTAACAAAACTAATTAAATAAAACAAAATGAAAAAAGACAAAACACAAATTACGTTCAAGCCTTTTGATAGTATTGAATGGCTAATTATTGACGAATCTAAAGCCTTAACCGTTTTAGACGAAAATCAATTTAAAGAGTTAAAAAAATTAAAGCATTACAACGTACAAACGGGAACTTTTAAAATAGGTTAACATGATTGTACTTAATAGAACACAATCGACCCACACTTTAAACATAATTCCCAGAAGTTACACACCGACAGGGGCCGCAATCTTTAAATTTTTGATAACGAACGAAGAACAAAACACCGTCGTACATTCTGCAACGGTTTCAGCTTTAACGGCTTTAAAATATTGGTATACGTACACCGCTGCATTAGGTTTAGACAATACAAAAGATCAAACCTATCTTTTAGAAGTATCTAATACAGCAACCAGCTCGATATTATACCGTGATAAAATTTTTGGTACTAACCAGCCAGCGTCGACATACTCACCGAATACGGGTAAGTTTGTTTCTAATGCGAGCAGCTCTAATGACTATTTAGTTTATGAATAGCGATTTTCACGTCTTAAATTTAGCGGCTTACTCAACCCCCGAAATATTTGAGGACCCACACCAGGATTATGTTGCTTTCGGTAAAAATAATGATTTTTATTCCGAAATAATTGAGGCTTTTTTAAATAGTCCGACCACTAGCAGCGTAGTACAAGGG
>TARA_R110000850_G_scaffold136597_13_pt1 | contig 11144 bp, 7 predicted proteins | sample TARA_R110000850 | Tara Oceans TARA_R110000850 (sample SAMEA4397586) | marine metagenome | biome: Polar Biome; feature: [SRF] surface water layer (ENVO:00010504); material: water (ENVO:00002006), including particulate matter (ENVO:01000060) such as... | depth 5 m | reverse complement strand
ATTGATGTGATCATAGCTACTGATTGTATATCTGAAGGTCAAAACCTGCAGGACTGTGACTATATGATCAATTACGATATACACTGGAACCCAGTTAGAATCATTCAGCGTTTTGGTCGAATTGACAGAATTGGATCAACTAATAACACGATTACCATGGTCAACTTCTGGCCAGACATCACGCTTGACGCTTATATCAATCTTAAGCAACGCGTAGAGAATAAGATGCTCATTACGAATATGTCAAGTACTGGTGATGATAATCTGCTACGTGTGGAAGAGCAAGACATGGAATACCGAAAGATTCAGCTTCAGAAGCTTCAATCTGAAGTTATTGACTTGGAAGATCTAAGAGAAGGTGTAAGTATAACCGACCTTGGATTAAATGATTTCCGAATTGACCTATCCAATTACTTCAAGACCTACGGCGAGCCCAAAAGCACTCCTCAGGGACTTCATGCAGTAGCCGCTTCTAAGCTAAACCTACCTCCTGGGGTCTTGTTTGTACTAAAGAATATTAATTCAAGCGTCAATATCGACAAGCTCAACCGCTTACATCCTTACTATATGGTTTACCTATCCAATGAGGGCGAGATCATCTTCAATCATGTAGAAGCAAAGAAAAACTTAGATTCCTTTAGGGTCTTAGCCAAAGGAATAAGTGAGCCAATATCAGTTCTATGTGAAGAACTCAATAAGGAAACTGGCGATTATAATGAAATGAGTAAATATTCTGATCTCCTTAAAAAAGCCATCAGTAGCATTCTCAAAACCGAGGAAGAGAAGGATATTCTTAGCTTATTTAAATCAGGTGGCACCACGGCACTTGACGATAAGATTAAGGGTATTGAGGACTTTGTTCTGGTTAGTTTTCTAATAGTGAAATGAGAATACCTATAGAGCAACTACCAGCCCAGACCCAATTTAACCGCATAGTGAGGAAGGATATGTTTGATTCCTATTCCACTACTCAACAAAGGAAACTATTCACGGATAATGTTGAGAGAATCCGTTGGACTCACAAACTGTTTGATAAGACCACAAACCTTTCAGGCACTGAAGTAAAGGAGATAGAAATCTTCCAGCTGGATCTTCGGAAGCAAGAAGGAATAGAAGAGCTTGTTGCAATAATAGATAAAGCTATTACCTATCCAATTCTTTTCGTTTTGAACTACAAGGATCACCGAAAATGGATGATCTCAAAAAAACATTCAAACCCACAATATGAGAACAGTGCAGTCATAGACTGGGTTTTTCAATCGGATTGGCTCACAGATAAGAACAACATTGGAGTTAATCTAAAGTACAGTCTTGACGAGGTTTTTAAAGACCTTTGCCTTCAGCTAAGCCCAGAGCGAACTCGAGAATATGAAAGCATTGATGAACTTATCACACACAATCGGGAAGCTCTAAACCTGACCAAAAAGATAGAAAAGCTTAAATCAAGAATTGCTAAGGAAAAGCAATTCAACAGAAAGGTGGAGCTGAACATGAAATTGGAAGAACTGGAAGTTGAGATTGCTCTATTAAAGACAAAGTGAAAAGTATATTGAATGTAATGAAATAATTGTTCGAACGGGATCATTCCTTCAGGCCCTTATGGATACCATGAAAAGGATGACGGGAGTTTAAAGACATTCATGATATGAAAAATTTGAAAATTGTAGCAAAAGTATTCGGGGTGATTTGGATGATTGCATTTGGACTTGCCAATTCATTTACTTTAATAAATCAGACATTCGACTTTACCAGCACATACGGGTTGGGACACTTTTTCGGGATGGTAATATCCATGATTCTTTTGATGTCAATTGGGTATTTTGTTTATCGTTGGGGTATGAGTAAACCAAAAAATGCACAGGTTCAACAAGGTAAGTTGGATTAGCGATTCATAAGAAAATCAAAAACCTAATGACAATAGAACAACAAAAATTCCTTCATCTGGCAGTTGTAAAATGTATTCCTTATTCAGAGATCGAACAGGAATTGGGAATCTCAAGGAAAATATTTTCTCCCTGGTGGAATGAATTAAAACAAGAGAGACTTGAGCTCACTAAGATTAGGGTAATATGGAAGAGTAAATGTCCGGAGCTTTCATATGAAGATTTTTCTCATTGGTATCAAAATGCAGATAAGAAATGTTTCTATTGTGATTTGACTGAGGCTGAAATGCAAATTCTTTGGGAGAAAGTCCCTGCACTAACCAAGCGAACCAGAGGAAGGGTGTTGGAAATAGATAGGGTGAGTCCGAATAAGGATTATTATGATTTCACAAACCTCGTATTTGCCTGTTACTGGTGCAACAATGCTAAGACAGATACATTTACAGGCGAAGAATTTAAGAAGGTTGGTAGGGTATTCGCTGAAATATGGAGAGAAAGGCTTAAGTAGTTTTTTTGCCTGAATACTAAGATTCTAAAGAGCAACCATTTACTGTCAATTAGTGACAGTACTCACTAATTATGCAGGAAGTAAACTATATTTGAAAACATTCTCTATTTTACAGCTATAAAAAACTTTTTCATGAACATAAAAGTGATCAATGTGCTTCAATGGTCTATTGGACTGTTTTTTATGTTCATTTTCTCAGCACAGTCTACTGCTCAAGAACACTTAGATTTTTTGGAGATTTCTAAGTTCGTTGATGGTGATACATTTTGGGTCAAACATCCCGGTGGAGAAGATGAGAAAATCCGCTTCATTGGTGTTAATACTCCAGAGGCGAGAAATACAGGACGAACTCAAATCGAGTACTTTGGAAAAGAAGCTTCTGCATACGTTAAAGAACTGCTAACAGGGAAAAAGGTGAGATTAGAATTCGATGTTCAACGCTTTGATCGCTATAAGAGAACACTTGCTTATATCTTTCTGGAGGACGGAACATTTTTAAATGCCCACTTAGTCAAAGAAGGCTATGCTTCAGTAGCCACCTATCCTCCGAATGTTAAGTATGTTGACCTTTTTGTAAAACTTGAAAAAGAGGCAAGAGCTAAAGAAAAAGGACTCTGGGGAGACCACTAAAATTAATAAGTAACAGGTTAAGGTCATTTTTTTATGGTAAAAAAGTTGTTTCGAGGGCTTACTCTCAGTATGTTTTTCATAGGACTTATCGTTGGTTCTTTCACGATCTTCGGTGCTGAAAAGGGTTGGTTCAACCTAAATCCTTTAATGCTTTTGAAAGCAGGACTTGATGCTCCAGCAGCAGGTTTTACATTTACTCCAGATGGTAATTGTGCTAATGTCCCAATCAAATTCACTAATACGTCTACAGGAGATGGATTAACCTACGAATGGGATTTTAAAGATGGGACAAAGTCCACTGAGAAAGATCCGACACATACGTTTTCTACGGCTATAGGAAATGGTACAAAAACCTACACTGTAACACTGAAGGTTACAGATCAGGATAAAGTTACCAATAGTGTATCAGAGACCGTAACTGTAAAAGAAATCCCATCACTTAAAGTAAGTAGTGATCAAGAAGAAACGACTTTTGAGAACTTACAATACTATATCATTTGTCAGAATCAGCCTTCTGAATTTACTTTTTACAATAAAAAAGATGGGAATGAAAACAACACGAATTATCAAATTGATTGGGGAGATGGTAGTGCTCTATACAATGGTACGAATTGGACTGAGCTAAAGCACACGTATCCTGTCGGTATTTACAATATCATCTATACTGTCACTCCAGCAAATGGTTGTAAGATTAGTCGCAAGTTCGGTGTCTTTGTTGGCTCTAATCCAGCAGTAGGCTTAGGCAATCCCGGAAACACCAATGTTTGTGTAGGAGAAACACTTACATTTCCTATTAGCGGCACCGAAAACAATCCAGCTGGCACCAAGTATACTGTTACTTTTTCAGACGGATCAACTCCACAAGTATTCACTCATCCTCCTCCGGCATCTGTTTCCCATGTTTTCACCAAAGGATCATGCGGAGAAAAAGCAGACACTTTTGATAATTCTTTTTCTGTTAAAATAGTTGCGATAAACCCTTGTTCAGCTTCTCAAGCATCAGTAGTTCCTATTTATGTGTCAGAGCCTCCAGTTCCTGTAATTAAAGTTTCTTCAGAAACTGTTTGTGTCGATGGAAGCGTTCGAATTGAAAACATTACTGATTTTAAGACAGAGGTAAGCACTAATGGTCAGTGTAACATTAACAAGAGATTCGTCTGGGAGATTACCCCAGCGACTGGATGGACATTACCTGGAGGAAATTTAGGTTCACGACCAAACCCTACCTCACCCAACTCTTGGTCTTCTGGCTCGGAAATACTTAATCCCAAGTTTACTACTCCTGGCACTTACACGATTAAACTCATAACAGGCAATCGTTGTGGTATAAGAGAAGAGACAAAAACAATTGTTGTAATACCAATACCAGACCCATCCTTTACAATTGTATCTAATGAAGTATGTGGTCCTGCTACTGTGAAGGCTACAAATACCTCCAATATTTTAGGACATGATGGTGATGGCACTTATGTCTGGACAGTAAGTTATTCTAAAGGCAGTTGTGGTACTACTTCAGATTGGAAGTTTGCATCAGGATCTGATAAGAACTCTGAAAGTCCAAGTTTCCTCTTAACTAATCCAGGTATTTACACCGTTACCCTTACCATAAAGGCCAGCTGTGGCACGTTCACTGAAGTTCAAAAGATTACAGTGACTGCACCTCCTTCAATTTCTATAGCGGCTATTCCTTTGACTTGTGGTCCGACGACTTTTACCCCGAAAGCAACTGTAGGAGTTTGTGGAACGGATACTCCCACATATAAATGGACATTTGAAGGTGGTACTCCTTCTTCTTCTACTTCTCTTGATCCAGGGCCAATAGCATTTAATACTGTTGGTCCTAAAAAAATAACACTAGAAGTTACGTCCGGATGTGGCACCACCAAGGCTGAAAAGACATTTTCAATTGCCAACCCTCCGAAGATAAATATCGGAGAAGACCAAGAAATATGTAAAGGAGAAGAGATTACCCTAAAGGGATTAGTAACCGAAGGAAGTGGGAATTACACGTATAAGTGGACAAGTATTCCGTCGAGTTCTATCACAGGATCCACTGGTGCTGATATTACAATCAAACCTACTCAGACAACAGCCTATACCCTTACAGTTTCTGATAAAGACACACAATGTACTTCATCAGAAGAGGTAGTTGTAACCGTTATTCCTGCACCTACTATTCAATTTAGTATTCCAGACCAAGAAATATGCTCAGGCGAATCAACTCAACTGGCAGTATTGACAACTTCTCCAATTGGCGAATCTATTACATGGACATCAGAAGCTAATGGAGTCACCGGTGTATCAGCATCAGGAACAAATGAAATCCCTGTACAAACGCTTGTGAATACAACTGGCAAACAAGTCAAAGTCGTTTACACAGCATTAATCCCTAATTCCAGTCAGGGCAATTGTAACGTTGTTCCTGCTAAATATACGATTACAGTAAATCCTGAACCTTCCTACGTTGATGATAAGCTTACAATTTGTAGCGAAGAAGTATTTGACTTTAAGCCTGGAGGTATAGTTTCAGGTTCTAAATTCACTTGGACTGTTAATTCTCCAGCAGGAATAACTGGAGCTTCAAACTCAACTCAAGAAGAAGGTTCTGTTAAACAGCAGTTAAGTAACTCTACTAATGGACCCCTAAATGTCACCTACACTGTTACACCAGCAATTGGTAACTGTAAAGGCGATGATTTTACTTTAGTCGTAACTGTTCAACCTGCTCCTTCTATTACATTTTCACAAACAGATCAAAATCTTTGTACAGGTTCAGATTCCAAAGAGGTGAAATTCACTTCAGATGTGCTTGGAGCGACTTTCACGTGGACAGCTAACCCAAAGGGAGTACAAGGAGTTACAACGTCAGGAACCAACGCTGTGATCCCTGTGCAGAGCTTAATAAATCCAACCAGCGCTCCCATTACTATAGAATACAAAGTAAATGTCAAAACAAGCTCTGGTGGAACTTGCTCAGGCGTTCCGAAAACCTACAGAATTACTGTCAACCCATCTATTGCCGTAAAGGAAGAGGTATCAGAATTCAATGGTTATCAAATAAGTTGCTTTGGTGCTGGAGACGGATTCATTAAACTCAATCCTACTGGTGGGAATGGAGTATTTACATTTTCATGGGCTGGCCCGAATGGATTTACATCAAGCAATAGTAGTATTGATAAACTTATGCCAGGAACTTATCAAGTTAAAATTGAAGATGAATTTGGCTGTTCTGTTTCAAAAACGTTTGATATTAAAGAACCTAAAAAGCTTATTTCATCCGTGATTTCGACTACCAAAGTACTTTGTGCAGGTGATGAATCAGGAGCAATAGAATTAGCAGTCTTAGGAGGAGTAGTAGGAGCGCCATACCAATTTGAGTGGCTAAGAAATGGTGTGTCATTTCCCGCTACTACCCAAAATCTTTCAGGAATCCCTGCAGGAATGTATAGTGTAACTGTTATAGATGTGAATGGCTGTTCTTCAGTTATCACAGGAATAGAGATAACAGAACCAGCTGCAGCAATAGTAATCAACTATACTAAAACTGATATCAGCTGCTATGGAGCTAATGACGGATCTCTTGATTTAGATGTAAGTGGTGGTTTGCCTCCTTATGTCATTAACTGGTCATTTGGTTCTAATCAAAGTGGCTTTGATAATTTGGGGCCTGGTGATTACACTTTGACAGTGTCTGATCAAAGTGGTTGTATTCGGTCTCAGACGATCACCATTGAAGATGCTCCTTTGTTTAAAGTTGAGCCTGAGGTAAGTAATATTTCCTGCTTTGGATTAAATGATGGATTTATTAAGCTGAATCTTCAAGGTGGAGTTGGTGCTACGTCTATTAGATGGGATAATGGTAAACAACTTGAAAATCTATTCAATTTAACCGCTGGTTTTTATGCAGTTACAATTAAGGATCAAACGGATTGTGAAATAAGAAGTGAATTCAATATCGTTGAACCAGCGCTATTATCCTTAGAACCTAAAGTGACAGACGCTTTAGATTGCTACAATCCGCAGAGTGGTGCTATCCAATTAGGTATTTCTGGAGGTACACCACCATATGCTATCAAGTGGAGTAATGGGGAAACTAGTGCAGATTTGACAGGAATAACCTCAGGACAATATGCGGCCTCTATCACTGATGCTTCAGGATGTACGATCAACAAGGTGTTTGAAGTTAAAAGACCTCCTGTCCTCGCTATTACAGCATTCCAGAGTACTAAAGTCCAATGTGATCCAAGACTTGTTGAGAATAAGGTAAACATCACTATATCTGGTGGCATTGCTCCCTATAGTATTTCATGGTCTGGTGGTTCAATATCTCCTGATCAAAAAACAATTACAACCACGGAGCCTGGTTATTATGAAGTAACCGTTGTAGATGGAAAAGGGTGTGTGACCACGCAGTCATTTGACATTGAGAATACAGAGACCATAGCCAATGCAGAAATTGAGTCAGCTGCCTTTGATCAATACAATTCCTACTTGGTCAATTTTGAGATTCAGTTTTGGAATAGATCCTTTGGTCAGATATTGACATACCATTGGGACTTTGGTGATGGATCCGAAAGCTTTGAGGAGCATCCTAAGCACACCTATGAAGCAGAGGGAGAGTATGAGATAGTATTGACTGTTACTGATGTGTTTGGATGTCCTGTGGAAGTCAGGAAGAAGATAAATGTCTTTGACTATTATATAGTTGTTCCAAATATATTTACTCCAAATGGTGATGGCATCAATGACTACTTTTTTCCAAGGTTCGTAGGGATTGAGTCCTTAGAGTTTTGGGTGTTGAATAAGTGGGGAGAGACTATTTACCATACCAAAGAGCTGAATACCCAAGGCTGGGATGGTAAGCTTAATCATGAAACAGCTATTCCAGGAAACTATGTTTATAAGCTAAGTTTTAAGACGCTGGACGGAAGAACTCAAACAATGACGGACCTTTTTATGCTACTGAAATGAGAAAGCTATTGTTATCAATCATCCTTGTGATAGGATTTGTAATTCGTAATGAGGCACAAGATTTTCATTACTCTCAGTTTTACGCTGCTCCCTTGTACCTTAATCCTGCTTTGACAGGAAGTACAGAACTTTCACGAATAGGAGTTAACTACAGAAAGCAGTGGCCTGGTTTGGATCAGGACTTCAATGCTTACTCAGCATACTTTGACCATTACAGCTATGACCTAAGAAGTGGGATAGGTATTTCTGTTAATAGTTTCCAGGAGACTAACATGAAAGTCAATACTTCAGATGTGTCATTCTACTATGCTTATAACTTACAGATAGCTGACAATTGGAATTTCAGAATGGGGACTCAAGCATCCATTGTAAGAAGAAGTGCCGCTTTAGATAATCTTGTCTTTGGCGATCAGGTAGATCTATTTAACAGGACTATTAATCCTAATACGATGGATAATGTCCCTGATTTTGACCCGTACTCGTATTTTGATCTCTCATTTGGAGGTTTGCTTACTAATGAGAACTTCTGGTTAGGATCATCCTTTCATCATGTCAATGAGCCTCATTTGAGCTACTATCCTGATGATGAAAATGGATACCTACCAATCAAATGGAGCATTCATGGTGGATGGAATTTCCCTTTAGGTGCTAATCAATACTTCGGGTCAAAGTTTGATAACATGGCATCCATAATGGCAAATTACAAGAAGCAGGGAGCCTTCCAGCAAATCGACATTGGTACTCAACTACTGTACAGGTCTGTTATTTCAGGAATAAGCTATAGAGGTATTCCAGGACTAAGAGATATGCCTAATCAAGACTCTATCATATTAATGCTGGGAATAAAGCTTGAATCAGGAATGGTCATAGGATATAGCTATGATTTCATGGTATCCAACATTGGGTCTCAGACCAAAGGAGCTCATGAGATTTCTGTTAGGTATCAGTTCTTAATCGGAGAGCCGAGGTATAGAGGACAGCGTAATCGAATACTAAAGTGCTTTGATTTTATGATGTAGTGTAGAGAGAATTAAAAAGGCACTCCCCAGCGATAATGCCGAGGAGTGTGTAACATATTATTCTTCGAAAGGAATATCCCATACAGCTAAGACGTAGCCGATGAGAATAACATCTTCATAAAACTGAGTTACTTTTTCCTTAACGTAGTAGGTGTTTGATGGAATATAATCAGGAATAATCTATTAAGTGCTTTCCCTGATTACCAGAACAGGTTTGATTGTTTTATGCTGTGGTTTCACACTCTCTTCCTCTTGATTGATTTCATCTAATATCAATTTTGCAGCGAGTTGCCCCATTTCAAAGGAGGGTTGAGACATTGTTGTCAGAGAAGGAGTGACGAATCTGCATATATCATCATTCCCAAATCCTGCAATTGCTAGATCTTCAGGAATCCTTATTCCTAGCTTTTTACACGCTTTTATTGCACCAATAGCTAAAATATCAGCAAAACAGAATAAGGCATCTGGCCTTTCTTCTCTTTCCCAAAGTTCTGTTAATGCTTTTTCGGCTTCTTCATAGGTGAATTCATTTGTTTCTAAAATGAGATTTGGGTCATATGTAAGCATATTTTCTTCATGGGCTTTTTTGAACCCGGTCAGTCTATCTTCACATACACCTAGTGACATTGGTCCACTGAGATATGCAATTTTTCGTTTTCCTCTATCGATTAAATGTTGAACTACTTCTTTGGAACCGTTAAAATCATCAGTAATCACCTTCGATGAATTTATTTCAGAACACACTCTTTCAAAAAGTAATACAGGGATACCCCTGTTCATGATATTTTGAATGTGATTATAGGTATTTGTCTCTTTTGATAGAGCTAATAAGATCCCATCCACCCGGCTATTTGCCAGCGTTTCTACAATTTCAACTTCCTTTTGAAATGACTCAGCTGATTGAAAAATCATCACCTTGTATCCTAAACCATAAGCGACATTTTCAATTCCAGAAATGGAGTTTGACCAGAACTGCCTATTAATAGTAGGAACGACCACTCCTAATATTTTTGATTTCTTACTGCTCAGACTACTCGCTAATAAATTAGGATGGTAATCCATTTCTTTTGCCATCTCTATAACAGCCAGCTTTGTTTCCCGTTTGATGTCAGCGGATCCTCGAAGTGCTCTTGAAACAGTCGCAATTGAAATATTGAGCCTTTCAGCTATGTCTTTGATTGTAGTTACTTTTTTACTCATAAATAACCTTCCGGGGCTTTAAATCTTTCCAAGATAAGTAAACTAGCTAGTTCAACAACCTTATCCTTTGAGGCATTTAGCTAGTTATGTGAAGTTTAGCTTTTATGCCATTATGGATATTACAATGATTCGTGTAATAAATTATAAAGAAGATAATTGATAACGTTTCCGATAACGTTTGCGGCATAAAGTTTTGAATATTATTGTAATGGGCATGTTTTATTTCGTTTTCAATGAATAAATTGAGTGAAAATTTACCAAAAGACCATGATTTATAGAATATTTACTTTCCTGTTATTCTCAAACTTCTTTTTGCAATTTTCTTTCTCCCAACGTGTATTAATTGAGGCAGAGAGTTTCGATGATCCTGGAGGCTGGGTTGTCGATCCTCAGTTTGTAGAGCAGATGGGATCACCTTATTTGATGGCTCATGGTATGGGTACTTCAGTTGCCAATGCACACACAAAGTTTAAACTTGAAGAATCTGGTGAATATAATATTTGGGTTCGTTCTAAAAATTGGGCACCAGGAGATTGGGAAGCACCTGGTAGGTTTCAAGTAGCTATTAACGGTCAGACTTTGCCTGAGGCATTAGGTAAAACTCCTGGTTGGTCCTGGGAATATGCCGGGAAAGTGAATCTTAGTGCTGGAGGTACTGAAATTGATTTGATCGATTTAACGGGCTTTAATGGTAGATGTGATGCCATATTTTTCAGTACGGATATAGAGGCTCCTCCGAGAGGAAATTCAGAATTGGCAACATGGAGGATGAAGGAGTCGAATGAAGCTTCAAGTCCTGAGGAGATCTTGGAATTTGACTTAGTAGTAGTTGGGGGAGGAATTGCAGGTTGTGCAAGTGCAATAGCAGCTGCTGAACAAGGATTGAAAGTTGCATTGATACATGATCGCCCCGTTCTGGGCGGAAATGCAAGT
>TARA_R110000850_G_scaffold112512_16_pt1 | contig 11224 bp, 9 predicted proteins | sample TARA_R110000850 | Tara Oceans TARA_R110000850 (sample SAMEA4397586) | marine metagenome | biome: Polar Biome; feature: [SRF] surface water layer (ENVO:00010504); material: water (ENVO:00002006), including particulate matter (ENVO:01000060) such as... | depth 5 m | reverse complement strand
GCAAGAAAGCAGCCTTACCATAGCGATAGATGTTGTACTGTCGATTATTAACACCGCAGAACTGATCTTACCCCGCCACCCACAAGCAGGCCGCCAGGGCCGGGTTAAAAGCACGCGTGAACTCGTCATCGACGGCCTGCCCTTTTTACTCGTCTATCGAGAAGCAGCTAGCAGAATCGACGTGCTTAGAGTTTTGCATAGCTCGCAGCAGTGGCCAACGGCATAGCCAATTCCCGGTTGCCAACACCACCGAACAGTGGCACGATTTACCTCATAGTGCGTAAGGGTTATGGTTGAACATCAGGCTTGCCAGAGGGCAGGTCGCCATAACCTTAGATTTAGCCAGTCAGGAAGGTGAGATAATAAAGGGCACGGCCCAGCGCGGTAAGTATTTTCTCTTCTCCTTTCAACTTGTCAGATCACTCGTGAGAAATTTAATGTAGAGCGGGATGGTTGATGCATTTCATCGTGCGAAATGTAAGCCCTGTAGTCTGTGTTATGCCACATGCATTTCTATAACTTGCTGACGTCAGTGGGTTTTTTGTTGCGTGTTGGGTGCATAAAAGACCTCAGTGGGTCTCGTTAAACACAATGGCTTCTTTTTACAGTGATAGTCTGCGCAAAAAAAGATAATCTAATTGATTGATTTTTATGATATTTTAGGCGAAATAACCGGCAAATAAAGTGGTGGTTTCGTGTTGTTTAAACGAAATTCCGCCTAATATACTGTTAGAGGGCACCCCTAGTTCATTGTGAATCATATAGTTTATTGCAACCATAAAAAAATTAGTGAGTAAAGTTGATTGCTAACAAACCTGAACTTTCAGACTGTTTTAAAGGATACTTAAATTGATAATTGAAAAAGTAAGTCTTGAAGGCTTCAGGAACTTCCGAGAAGCTACTATTCGGTTTACAGACAAGACACTAATGATTGGAGGCAATGATGTTGGTAAAACAAATTTGCTCTATGGCATCCGTTTGCTACTCGATAAGTCGTTGTCAGATAGGGATATTGAGCCGGAAGCTACGGATTTCTTCATAGATAGCGATGGAACTCAGGCAGAATCTTTCTCTATTAAAATCTATTTTTCCGATATCAATGAGGATGCTGTTCTTTCTGCGCTAAAGGGAAGTGTGAGTGATGAAAGTAAGACCGTGATTGCTCTTACAGCAGATAGAAAGACACTTGATTACGAGATATCTATTGGATGTTCGGATGATGAGCTTGAGCTTGTTCCATCAAGATTCTATTTAAAACAGTTAAATTTTCGATATGTAAAATCCCGAAGAGACCTTCAAAAGTTCATTCAAATTGAGAAAAGAAAATTACTTAAACAGTCCCAAGACAGCCTTGAAGACGAAGAACTCGAGCATGACCAAGTTGAAATGGTAGCCATCTCAGCCAAATTAAACGAAGTTAATGAAAAGGTTGCGGAGCTTAACTATGTAAAAGATGCTACTTCAGTAGTTAATGAGGAGTTGAAAAAACTATCATATAAAAATGATAACTATAGTGTTCATTTAGGTACTGGGGCTATAAAAGTAAATCAGTTTATTGAAAATTTAGAATTAGGTGCATCCACATCTGGTTCAAAACTAATGCTTGGTGGTGATGGTCGAAACAATCAAATATTGTTAGCCTTATGGAAGGCAAAAAGTCAAAGAGAGTTTGATCCTGACCACGAGGTTACATTTTATTGTGTTGAAGAACCTGAAGCTCATTTACATCCACATCAACAACGAAAGCTAGCTGATTACTTAATTCATGATCTTCCCGGACAAACTATAATTACAAGTCATTCCCCTCAAATAACAGAACGATATAAACCAGATTCAATAGTTCGAATTCTCTTAGCTGAAAACGGTAGTGTAGCAGCCAACGGTGGCTGTTCTGCATGCATTTCCGATGCTTGGGACGACTTAGGTTATAGGATGAGTATTCTTCCGGCTGAGGCTTTTTTTTCTAGCTGTGTTTTTTTAGTTGAAGGACCATCAGAAAAACTCTTTTACGAAGAGTTGGCAAGACAGATAGGAATAGATTTAGATTTTCATAATATCTCGATCCTTAGTGTTGATGGAATTCAATTTAAAGTTTACAGCAAAATTTTGGATGCTATGGAAATACCTTGGGTGTTGAGAACAGATAATGATGTTTCAGGTATTAAAAATAGTGTTAACAAAAGAGCTGTTGGCATTAATAGATGCTTATCTTTGGCTGGCCTAGCTAATGGCCCGGACTATATTCCAACAACAACTTCGCAAGGCTTAGTTGATTCAGGAGTTTGGAAAACGACTTCAGATCAAATAAATCCACACGGAATATTTCTTTCAAAGATTGATCTAGAAGCTGATCTGGCTTTAGAGCTTCCGGCTGAATTGTTAACTTATTCTGGAAAGACCGATATCAATGATGCAGTAAAATACTTGCAGAGTAAGAAAGCCATTAGAATGCGAGAATTTTTGTCACAAAATCAAAAGGCGATTGCAGGGGTGAGTGGGGGTGAGCTAGCTAGACCATTGCATCATGCTGTTAAGTTGGTAGGCCAATAACATGAGTGATTTCGACTATACGCCGGATCAAAGAGCAGCGATAAGCTCAAATTCAAATATGGTAATTACTGCTTGCCCAGGAAGTGGAAAAACCACTGTTGTTGCAGAAAAGATAAGAAATGAAGTTAAAGATCTTCCGCCTTATCGAGGTGTTATTGGAATTACTTTTACTGTAAAGGCCAGTAAGGAATTAAGAAAACGATGTAAGAAGAATGCTTGCGATACTAAAATGAGCTTTTTTGGCACTATTGATCATTTTTGTTTGAGTGAGATTATACATCCTTTTTTAGCAAGGGTTCTTGATAGGAAAAAGAACCAGTTAGAGTGTATTAAATTCGATGAGATACCTGAATGTGTTATGGGCAAACTGAGTGTAATACCTCATTACAGCGATGAGGTAAACTCAACTTCATTTAAATGCTTAGAAGATGATATTGGCACATTATTCGATCATGGTTTTGTCTTGCTCGAACTGCTTGGTGTGATAGCCAATCATGTCATAACGGAATCTCATGCTTGTCAAAGATATATTGCAGCAAAATACAACTCGGTATACATAGATGAATATCAAGATTCCTCTGAGCCACAGCATGTACTCTTTCTCAAGTTACTAGAACTGGGGCTGGTAGGTGTTGCAGTTGGTGATGTACAACAATCTATCTATGCTTGGCGTGGGAGTGATCCTGAGTTTATTAAAGAATTAACAAACAAACCTGATATCTTCGAACATCATATCGTAAATATCAATCATCGCTGTCACCCATCAATTACAAATTATTCTAACCGACTTTACGACGCTGAGTGTGATTTATTACCAGCTAGTGATATCAGAGTATATAGGCGCAACTACACAGGTACTCAAGTAGATGTAACTGAAAAAATAAATGAGTCAATTGAACTTGCATTTAAGAAAAACCTAGTAGAATCATACTCGCAAATAGGAATACTTGTAAGGAATAACATATCTCTAGAATTTCTTAGTAATGGATTAAATGTACCGTTTCGAATCTTTGACGAAGACCCATTGGCAGTCAGAAACACAAAGGTTTGTAATCTATTTTCCCAGCTTTTAAGGTTTCGATTCGACGAGCATCATCGTTTAAATGATGTTGTTGAGTATATACAGTCATTTACTCCAGTTTCGAAGAATAGTTTATCTGTATTACGTAAAACGATATCAACTATTGGTGATAAAATTCAAGATGAACTATCACGTGCAATTGTGGATATCACTGGTCAAGTCTTAAATATCGATATCAGTGCTTCAGATAAAGAGTTGATCAGTACAATATGCTTGGAGTCTAGGTTACTTCAGCACTATAAGCCGATAAATGAGAATGAAGTTCAAGTTATGACGCTTCATAAATCTAAAGGGCTAGAATTCGAGATTGTCTATCACTTGGATCTATACGATTGGATTCACCCTAAAAGAAAGTTTGTTCGAGGTTGCTTCGATGTAATATATGATAATTGGGAGCAGGAGTTGAATTTACATTTTGTTGGGATAACTAGAGCGAAAAATTACTGTGTTCTAGTTACAAGTAATAGTCGTCTCAATCGAGACTATGAAACCAAAACAGGAAATCCGTCTCAATTCTTTGCGTTGCCTGGATTAGATGGTTTGTATCGGTAGCACAATAAATATGCTCTTTCGTCATAGTGAGAAAGACTGTTGTTAACTCGCAGCATATTACTCTTTGCCCTCTAACAAGTTGCTGCACACGGAAAAATTACTCGCTGTGCTCCTAATTTTCCGGTGAGCAAGGCGTTCTATATTTCCAAGTTGCCCATGGAAGTCATCGGTTTCAGGCCTTACATTTCACGCGCCGCCACTACCGGGAAAACTAGAATGTCGACCTTAGTAAAGCTCTACGGTCAGTAATTCGGCGTCATTGTCCTTGCCGTCGAACCCGACTTTTTACCAAATATACAATCATTCGCTCGCCTAGAGATACCGCTTATAAAACAGCACAGCGGCTCTGCCTCCTCGCCTCACCTTGCTAGCACCAAGACAAGAATGTGATACTAAAGCTCAACGTCTGAACCTCTTAAATGTTTTAGCCCTATGTCTGAATCCGAGCAAGCGCTTGCCGCTATTATCGACAGTTGCCAGCCCAATACGATCGTCGCGCTGGGTGACACGGCGCAGCAGCTGGCGCAGCGGTGGTCTGAACATCACGAGTGTGAGGTTACCCGTGTAACCGCTGATGATACCGAAGGGGCATTGTCGCTCTCTGGGGGTCAGGACCTCGGCTTAGTCTCCGACACCTTGGAGCATGTGAGTTTCCAGCAAGGGCAGATACTGATCGGCCAGTTGCGCAATTACGGCACCCGCCAGATTGCGGTGCTGGTAAGGGATCAAAGTGGTTGGGGTTTAAATGATTTTATCGCTCTGGGCTTTAAAAGAGAGGCGCGGCTAGAGGCAGACGGCGGCGAACCCTCGACGCTCTATACCTACAACATCAGTAGCTATAACCACCAGCGCCCCTGGAACAATCCCAGGTTTTGGGCTAACCCGCACATGTGGGGTAAGGCGCGGTGGTAAGGATGCTAGATCGGACTAGTTGCCCGGCTAATTGTTTTAATAGCGGTACGCAAATTAATGGTAAAGTCGGTTAGATTGGGTCTATCATAATAATTCTAAGATGTCGCTCTGCACGATGGTTTGATTGTTACTAATAAAAAATAAGAGATACACTATGCCATTTTCCCAAGAACAACTTAGTGAACTTAACCTGCTCGCCACGTTCCATTCTTCGTCTTCGCAGGAGGGCATTAAAGTCCATCAACACTCCGCCGAGCCTGCTACCGTGGCCGCCGCGCAGCGTTTACACCAGCGGGGCCTTGTCACCCAGCCCGATGGCGGGTATCTCACTCCCTTGGGTAGTGAAATTACCGAGCAAGTCCACAAAATACTGTCAGTGCTAAGCAGTACCCCTTAATCGCACTCCAAGCCCGGTTCAGGGCGTCTGGCGAAAGGGTTATGTGTTTCTGTCCGGCGCCCAGATTAGCTCATCTCTGCTAAGAGGCTGCTGGGTGCAGCCGGCGGCCTGCCCTGACATTACCCATATTCATTGCCTCCGGTGTCATCTAAACCCCGCGTCTACGCGTATTCTTTTAAAAGGGAGATACCATGAGCAATCCACTGACAGGCCAACTGGCCAAGCAAAACTCAAAAGCGTTAACCGCAGACAGCAATAACGGGAACCTCGACCCGGCATCATGGCGGCTCCCTTGCCGGGGGTGCATGAAAAGCTGTAAAAACTATACCACTTGTGGCGGAAGGCCTTGGCAATTGGCGGCAGATGTTTCTGCCAAATACTAGGCGTTTTGCATCTACGGCGAAGCAGGCTCCGCATGTAAGAAGCAAGGGGGCCGGGCTTTGGCCTTTCAACGGTTTGTTATAAAACGCCTCATTCCTGATATAGATCAAAGCCGCATCTAGATAAAAGCCTAAAATTACCCCTCACTCCAGGGGGTAATATGGCTTATAAAAAATTAGCGGGCACATCGGCGGTGTTTATTGATGAGAACTACCGCAATAGTTCGGCTCAAGAGCGCGATGGCCTGACATGGACGGCGGCAGAACTGCATTTAGGCGACATTCCCACCCAATTAGCCCGCAAAGAGCCAATGGCGAACAGCTTGGCGCTGGAAGGGCTTGAAGACTATGACCCGCCAGAGAGTGGGGATGTGCGGTTGGTGCAATGCCTTAACGCCGACTTTGTGTATGTGGCCTCAGCTAAAGCGTGGGTGCAGTACAACAATTAAGGTTAAGTGGGGTCAGGGCCCCTGACGCTGAAAAGCTTTGTATTTAGCAGCACTGACATCATTGCCCCCGACCTTTATTGTGTGGGCGGAATCCTCGCGATTACCTTAATTTCAAAATCAAACCCCGCTAGCCAATTTACGCCCACAGCTGTCCAGTTTGGATAGGGGCGGGTGTTGAATGCTTGTGCTTTCACGTCCATTATCGTGGCAAACTGATTTTCGGGGTCGGTATGAAAAGAGGTAACGTCGATGATGTCCTCTAAGGTGCAGCCGGCAGCGGCAAGTACCGCTTTTAGGTTCTCAAAGGCTAGCTCTACTTGTTGTTTAAACTCCGGCTCTGGGGTGCCGTCTTCGCGGCTTCCTACTTGGCCGGAAACGAATAGTAAGTCACCAGACTTTATGGCTGCAGAGTAGCCATGGGCCTCGTATAGGGCGTGTTTGTTTGTGGGGAATATAGCTTCTCGTTGCATCATGATTTACCTTTTTGGTTACGTTAAATAGTGCTTCAGCGTCATTGCTGAGCCTGCGTATGCGTCCCGAGGTGGATGCTAGCCAATTCCTGCATACGTATCGTATGTGAAATTACTCCACATACGTGGCGTATGTCAAATGCGTTGTGAGATAAATGAACGATGAATAAGCGTGATAAAAGTGCTCGGGAAAACAGAGTAAGGTTGATTGCGGCGGCCCGCCAAGCTTTTGCTGAGCACGGCTACGCCGCCGCCTCTATGGATGATTTAACCGCGGCGGCGGGCCTTACCCGCGGTGCGCTGTACCACAGCTTTGGTAATAAACGCGGGTTATTCGCCGCCGTGGTCGAGCAAATGGATTCAGAGATGGCCCTGTACGCGCAAACGGTGGGTGATAAATCCCAAAGCGATTGGGAAGGCTTATTGGCCGAGGGGGCGGCATATATCGAAAAAGCCCTCGACCCGGAATTTCAGCGTATTGTTTTGTTAGATGGCCCGGCAGTATTGGGTGATCCATCTCAATGGCCCAGCCAAAGCAGCTGTTTGCAGGCGACTATCGCTATTGTAGAAAAGTTGATTAACGAGAAAGCGCTGAAACCTGTGGATACTGAAGCGGCCGCAAGGTTACTAAATGGCGCTGCCCTGAATGCGGCACTGTGGGTCGCCGCCAGCGAGACCCCGCTAGAGGTTTTGCCAAAAGCCATAGAGGCTTTTAAGGCATTAGCAGCGGGCTTACTGAAGCTTCCCGTAGCGAACGGCGTAGATTTGTAAGTTGCTGTTAGTTAGCGAGCCTGTGGAGGTATCTTGCGAGAACTGTCTGGTGCGAGGGAGATAGTTACCGTGATGCACAGGCTAAAGCCGTTGCCACAGGTTGGGGGCAGCCGCGTACGGCGGACACCACATTTAATGGAGTAGGTTTTATGGGGCGGCATCAGTGCGGTCATCTCAGTTGAGTGAGATCGCTGAGGGTGCTCACCACACGGGCCTCTCATCGTACTCGCACAATGTGGGTGGCAGGCTGGTAATCCCACTTTAACTGACTGAGCGTGGAATTACCGTGGCCTTAGGTGTTGAGAAAACCTTCGTGTACTATTCAGTTGCCATTAATCGCGAGGGCGCGGTCAATCATAGCCCGAAGGTAGGCTTTGTCTGACTCTTTAAAGCCTGCATGAACGAGTGTGGGAACCCCATCGGCATCGAGTAAAAAAGCCGAAGGAAGGCCGACAACATTCAGGTGTTTAAGTAGCTGACTGGAGTTGTCGTGCGCAACCGGGTAGTTAACTGGATGCTTTTGCAAAAAGCTCAGAGCGTCTGCTTTATTCTGATCGACATTGACCGCAAGCACCTCAAAGCCTCTGCTTTTAAACTCGTCGCGCAACGCATTGAGGAACGGCATCGACTTTATACAAGGACGGCACCAAGAAGCCCAAAAGTCGACGTAAACAATCTTCCCTTGGTAGTCTTCAACCCTTAGCTGAGTCGTGTCGTCTCCCTCAGCGAGCAGTGGTAGCTCCCAGTGCATTGGGTGCGGCTCGCTGGCCTGGGCCGACCCGCCGAAAAGCGGGCCAGCCCAAACGATGAGCGATAGAAAAAGCAAAGACTTTAGCTTAATCAACGGGGGTGACCTCAAGCAAAAGGTGGTCTGTAACGTTAATCTCCAGAGTTGCATCGCTACCGTCCACCATGCCTAAGGTGCGGTCGTTTTCATAATCCCTTACTTTATAGCGACCATCTTTTAAGCCTCGCAGCTCAACACGGCCCTGCCACTGGTCGGCGTAGAATGCGTAGTACATCTGCCCATTTTTAGAAATCGCATGGGTTTCTGGCGCATCAAAACCGATGTCGTAAAGGCTGCCTTCGTAGACGCCTTTAGGTAGCATTTTCTCTTTGTAAATATCAATCCAGTGCTGGAATTCACGCTCTTTCTCGGGGGTGAGCAAAAAGCTCTCTTTGTTGCTTCCGTCCTTGGGCCAGGTGAATTTGGTGCCGATCACTGCACCGATGCCCACTGAAGACGCAAAGTCACTGGCATCATCGCTCAGTTCGACATGATCGCCGTAGTACGGAGAGGAGGCGCCCATTAAGGCTTTAAGCGTTTTGCCTTTATGGCGAATTTGCCACGAGCTTTCTGGGTCGGAGCTGACCGATTGGTTCATATAAGGCATGTTATGAAATGCGTAAGAGGTACCGCAGGGGCAGATTTCAACAATCGCATTACTGTTGATTTCCAGAGCCGTATCGTAAATCAGTTTCCAAAACTCCTGCAGCTGCTCTACAGACTCTTCAGGGTGGTCGTGGTTGTGCGCCGGATTGTAACAGGGCGGGACGCCGTTCAAATGCTGGCCGTCAATTTTCAGTCCTGCATAACCCCATTGGCCCATCATCTTCTCGACTAGTTCTTTGCTGTATTGCTGTGTTTTTGCATAGGCTGGGCAAAGGTAGTAGCTATCCCACCAAGTGATATCCACGGGGTTGCCGTCTTTATCCAGCAAAAGCATGTCCTCGTGCTCATTGATTAAGTCGGTGCCTGGGTCGACAGCAAGTGGCGCCCACCATAATTTAGCTTTTAAGCCGGCTTTATTGATGTCTTCAACCAGCTCCCGCATGCTTTTATCGCCTTCGGGAAACTTACTTTTGTCCAGATACCAATCCCCTTCGGAGGTCTGCCAGCCGTCGTCGAGAACCGCCCAGGTTAATCCCATTTCTTTTGCTTTTGGTAGCGTCTGTAAAACCTCTTCAACAGTAAATTTACGGTCGTACCCCCAAGCGCACCAGATTGGCTCGTAACTCTCTTCAGGGTATTCCGGGGCTTCCATCCCTTTGGCTGCCATAATGTCCTTGTAACGCACTAACGTATCGTAATAGTCCCCTTGGTGAACTGTTACAAAGGTCTCAAAAGTTGTCAGGGATTCACCTGGCTTTAGCGTAGTGGGGCGGTCATATTCAACGGCTACGGAGGCAGCTTGAGCGCCTGTAGCATAGTTGATCGGGAGCGATACGAGCTTAGGCGTGAGCTCTACATGGCCGACACCTATTCCTGCGTCGGGCGTCCAGATATCAGACACAGGGGTTCCGCTACCGTAATCCGATGAGTTCATGCCCATGAAGTTTTGTTGGCTATAGCCCGGTTCAACGGGCTGGACCCAATCGCGACGATCGGCGAATGAGGCCCCCTGGAAAGACCAAAACGCAGGCGTTGACTGCTCGCTGGGAGTTAGGCGGTAGTGATTGTTCACCCACTTCAATACCCGCACAGATTCGTCAGTATGATTGGTGTATTGGACTGACATTAAGGCGGTATCTGGGTGGTTATCATACAGGCTAACCGTTACCTGCTTTTCCATCCCGTCGGCTGTGCTGCCGGTAATGACGTACTCCTGTCCTGCCCCAAGATCATTTTGAATTGCATTAACAGCATATGACTCGGCTTGGAACGCGCCGAGAGTTCCGCTTTCCAGCACAATGTATTCGCTAGTTTCGAAACTCTTTTGTAGCGGGGTAGATTGGCCGTTTTGTTTTCTAAAGACTTTGCTTTGCAGCTGCTGGTTAAATTCCAGCTGTAAGTCGCCGTTTTCCAGGGTTAAATCTTGAGTTAAAGGCTTGAGGCTATTCTTTGGTGTTACTTGGCAGCCAAGCAAGGCGACACAGACAAATCCTGTGGTTAGCCAAGACAAGGATATCTTTCTGATGTTATTCACGTCTTGTCCTCTTAATGTTGTTCTATAAGTGTTTTATTGAAAAAGTTTTTTTTAAAAACCCGTTCTGCATTGGTGCGGTAAATTTTGTTGATTACTTTCTTGGGTAGCTGCAGGCCTCGGAACTCACCCTCAACGAAACTGGATGTCAGCATGTTGTCTGTGGCCAGGTAATCCCAGTCGGACTGCCAAACGTCCATTGCTTCTTGCAGAAACTCTGCCCCTGTCTGACCCTTTGAGAGTGTAAGGTCGGTGGCGTAGAGGATACGATCTTGGTACTTGATAAAAAAGTCGCGTACTTTGGCGTAGTTCTCCATTGATTGGTGTTGTATTTGCCCTATGCGGGCGGCCATGTCTACCACGGCCTTCGGGTTGTCCTCCAGAAAACTGGATAGCGCCTCTACGCTCCACTCCAGGCTCGCCATATGAGCGCCAATAAAGGTCAGTGATGGATGTTGGTCTAGCATCCGGTTACGGCTGTTCATCTGCTCTTCGTAGCTGGGCATCTCGGGGTGGAGGTACATGTGGTAATGCGGGTGTTCTTTGAAGTACTTTTTGTCGTTCAGTACGGTCATTTCACTGACAGGTAACCAGCAATTTTTGGGTTCGCCCTGGTGGCCAATCAAAGGCAGCTGTTCTTTTTCTAGGTAGCTGAAAATAGGTGAGAGTTTTTCATCGTTGACCATGACCAGTTCGTCGGTCTCGTTGCGAAATGACATGCCTATGTTTTTCCATACC
>TARA_R110000850_G_scaffold29359_8_pt1 | contig 11229 bp, 10 predicted proteins | sample TARA_R110000850 | Tara Oceans TARA_R110000850 (sample SAMEA4397586) | marine metagenome | biome: Polar Biome; feature: [SRF] surface water layer (ENVO:00010504); material: water (ENVO:00002006), including particulate matter (ENVO:01000060) such as... | depth 5 m | reverse complement strand
GCATGCAAGAGGTCGTCGGTTCGATTCCGTCTGGCTCCACCATTTTCTTCCCCGCCCGATCCGGGCGCCGCGAAGACCCATATTTCCTGAACCTTGCATGAATATTCAGGCCCTGACGCCGCACACTATCGTGATGCCGTGCCTCCAAGATGCCCCAATCCGGTCCTTGAACCGGAACCTTTATCCCCCATTTTTATTAGGAACAGTGGAACAGATCGTTCCGAAGTTCGGCATGTCTGTCTCTTGTGACGGAAAGGATTGGAACGATGACAACAGACCTGAAAACGAACCCGTTTGAAAGCGATGCCTTCGTGTACATCCGCCATCTTGATGCCGGAGAGCTTTCGGGAATTCTTCCCGCGAATGCGATCGACCAGATCGACGAACCAGAAGACTTGTTCGTCGTGGCATCGGCCGACGGAGTCCACCTGGCTGTGGTTCAGGGGCGCGAAGCCGCCTTTGCCGCTGCCCGGTCGCACGATCTCAAACCGTTGAGCGTGCACTAGGACGCATTCCAAACTAATTCTTGCCTTTCCCTCCCCTTGGGATGAAATTCCTTCATCAACCAAGGGGAGGGTTTGATTATGAAGTGGACCATTCTGGGCTCCGCCTGTCTGAGCATGGCCTTTCTGGCCTCCTGTGGCCAACCGGCCTCAAAGGAGGATGCGGTCGGACCTGACCTCCCGGGCCTTGTGTCCGTCGAGGGCGACTTCGCAACCAACCTCCAGACCGCCCTGATCGAAGCCGAACCCGGCAGCACGGTCCGCCTCCCCGAAGGCCATTTCCAATTGGAGACGGGTCTGTCGCTGGATGTCAACGGCGTGACTCTGATGGGCGCGGGCGAGGACAAGACCATTCTCGATTTCGCCGGACAGACCGGCGCGGGCGAAGGCCTGCTGGTGACTTCCGATGGTGTCACGCTGACCGGCTTTGCCATTCGCGACACCAAGGGCGACGGGATCAAGTCCAAGGGAGCTGACCGGATCACCTATCGTGACCTGACCGTCGAATGGTCGGGCGACCCGGACGAGACCAATGGCGCTTACGGCGTCTATCCGGTCGAATCGCAGGATGTGCTCGTCGAAAATGTCACTGTGCGCGGCGCCTCTGATGCGGGCATCTATGTCGGCCAGTCCAACAATATCATCGTCCGCAACTCTCTCGCCGAATTCAATGTGGCCGGCATCGAGATCGAAAATTCGATGCATGCAGACGTCTATGGCAATACGGCCCGCTACAATACCGGCGGCATCCTTGTCTTCGACCTGCCGGACCTGCCACAGACAGGTGGGCATTCGACCCGCATCTTCGACAATGAGATCATGGACAACAATACACGCAATTTCGCCCCCGCCGGCAATATCGTGGCCGGCGTGCCGTCCGGGACCGGTGTCATCATCATGGCGAACCGCAACGTGCATGTGTTCTCCAACACATTCTCCAACAACCGGTCCGCGCATGTCCTGCTGACCGCCTATCCCGAGCCATTCAGTGACGAAGCCTACAATCCGATCCCGCGCGATGTCGTGCTGACCGGCAATTCCTATTCGGGTGGCGGCGATGACGCGCAGGGTATGCTGCAACCCATCGCCACAGCTATCGGCGGACAGCTTCCGGCCATCGTCGCCGATGGTGTCGCCACCTGGGAAACGGGCAGTGTTCCGACCACCAATATTTCCGTTCAGGAAGACGAGTCCGTCGGTTTCCTCGATCTCGGCATCGGCAAGTACCCTCTCGACCCGGCCAGCATTGCGCCGTCGAATCAGCGTCCAACCGCCATGCCGGTCGAACAGCCAGCAGCGGTCGTTCTGCCACAGGATGAAAGCTAGCCCCCGATCCGATGATTGCGCGCTTTGTTCTTGCTGTCCTTCTGCTGGTATCTGCCTGCAGCGGTCGCACGGACGAAGCCGCACCTCCCTCACTTGAGACGATCCTGAATGACACGCCCGCGAAGGCGCTGTCGGACTACGGATTGTTCGCAGATCAGGCCAGGGCGCAGCCCTCAAAGGGCGTCGTCACTTACGACCTCATCAATCCGCTGTTCTCCGATCATGCGATCAAGCACCGCTTTGTCTTCGTGCCGGGAGATCAGAAGGCGAAATATTCCGCGACCGACGCCTTCGACTTTCCTGTCGGCACCGTGCTGGTAAAGACATTCTCCTTTGCGCCGGACATGCGCGCGCCCGAGACAGGCCAGTACAAGGTCGAGACAAGGCTCCTGATCCACAAGGCAGATGGCTGGGCCGCCTTTCCCTATGTCTGGAATGCGGCTGGCACCGAAGCCGTCTACGCACCTGCCGGTAAGCAGGTGGATCTCGACATGATCGACCCCGCCGGCACCCCGCTGTCTATCCGCTATGCTGTCCCGAACAAGAACCAGTGCAAGACGTGTCACCAGAGCGGCGACGCCGTGCTGCCCATCGGACCGAAGGCGCGAAACCTGAACCATGACGGCCCCGCCGGCATCAACCAACTTGCGGACTGGCAGCGCCGGGGCATGATTGACGGCGTGCCGGTTCATCCGCCCGTCGTTCCGGCCGTCTGGGACACCAGCCTTCCCGTCGAGTCCCGGGCTCGCGCCTATCTCGATATCAACTGCGCTCATTGCCACAAGGCAGACGGGTCCGCCTCAAATTCCGGGCTCTGGCTCGGCTGGACCGAATCCGACCCCGTGAAGATTGGCCTCGGCAAGCATCCGACTGCCGCCGGGCGCGGCTCAGGCGGGCGGATCATGGTTGTGGAACCGGGCCAGCCCGACCAGTCGATCCTCGTCTTCCGCATGGCCTCTGACGAGGCGGGCATCGCCATGCCGGAACTCGGGCGCAGCGTGATCGATGAAGACGGCCTCGCCCTCGTTCGGGAATGGATCGAAAGCCTCGACGTGCAGGAGTAGTTCCAGCCTTGCCCTTGTCGGACCGCAGGCATAGGGTGCGCGCGTTTTGCACCCTTAAGAATGGCTCATCATGCCCGACACCCAGACGCCCAACCTGCCCGTGACCCTGGCTGACATCGAAGCGGCTGCCAGCCTGCTCGAAGGCCAAATCGTTCGCACGCCGCTGAACCTGTCCCGGACCTTGTCGCAAATTACGGGCGCGGAAGTCTGGGTGAAGTTTGAAAACCAGCAATTCACCGCCGCCTTCAAGGAGCGCGGCGCGCTGAACAAGCTGTCGAAACTGACCGATGACGAGAAGCAACGCGGCGTGATCGCGGCCTCGGCCGGCAACCATTCGCAAGGCGTGGCCTATCATGCCCGCCGCCTCGGCATCCCGGCAACCATCGTGATGGCCAAGACCACGCCCTTCAGCAAGGTGGAGCATACGCGCGGCCATGGCGCCCGCGTCCTGCTGGAAGGCCTGATCTTTGACGAAGCCAAGCAGCACGCCATGGAAGTGTGCGAGCGCGACAATCTCACCTTCATCCACCCGTTCGATGATCCGGACATCATCGCCGGGCAAGGCACGATAGCCCTCGAAATGCTGGCGCAGAACCCGGATCTCGACACGCTGGTCGTGCCGATTGGTGGCGGCGGCCTGATCAGCGGCATCGCCATCGCGGCCAAGGCGCTGAAACCGGACATCAAGATCATCGGCGTCGAAGCCGCCATGTATCCTTGCATGTATGCCGCCCTGCGCGGGGAGACGCCCAAGACAGGCGGCGCGACGATTGCCGAAGGCATCGCGGTGAAGGAGGCCGGCGAACTGACCCGCCAAATCTGCGCCGAACTGATTGATGAGATTGTCCTCGTCGAGGAAGAGCATCTCGAGCGCGCCATCACGCTCTATGTCGAGGTCGAGAAGACGATTGCCGAAGGTGCGGGCGCCGCCGGCCTCGCCGCCCTGCTTGCCCATCCCTCGCGCTTTCAGGGCCGCAAGGTGGGTCTTGTCCTCTGCGGCGGCAATATCGATACGCGGCTGCTGTCCTCAGTCCTGACGCGCGCACTGGTCCGCGAGCATCGTCTCGCCTCGATCCGCATCATTGGCGATGATCGTCCGGGCCTGCTTGCGCTTGTCTCAAAGATCATCGGCGATCAGGGCGCGAACATCATGGAAGTCGCGCACAACCGGATTGCGCTGGATGTGCCTGCCAAGGGCGCCGAATTCGACATTCTCATCGAGACGCGCGACGCCCAGCACACGCAGGAAGTCATCGACGCCCTGGCGCTGGCCGGCTATCCGCCGCGCTCGCTCTGATCCCAATTCAGTCGCCAAGGTGACTTGGCGAACAGACCTGCGTAAACCAGACTGAACATCCCAGCTGACTGGAGAGTCACATGATCCGGACCACAATCGCATCCATCGCGGCCACACTTCTCGTCGCCTGCGGCGGCACCCCTGACACAGCCGACCTGGACACGACCTTCGAGACCTACCTGCCATGGGACGCAGAGCGGTCCGGCGTCGAGACCGGCATGGGCGGACTGGAATACATCGTGCTGAAGGAAGGCCCCGATGGCGGCGCCAGCCCCGTGCCGACCGACATGGTGCGCGTCCATTATGAAGGCCGCACCGCGGCCGGCGACAAGTTCGACTCTTCCTATGATCGCGGCTCGCCCTCCATGTTCCGCCTCAATCAGGTCATCCCGGGCTGGACCCAGGGCCTGCAACAGATGACCGAGGGCGATGTCTATCTCTTCTACATTCCGAACGCCCTCGCCTATGGCAACCGCAATCGCGGCGACGTCATCAAGGCGGGTGATGATCTCGTCTTCCAGGTCGAACTCGTCGAAGTGCTGGAACCGAAATCGGCCGACACCGACGCGTGGGACAAGTATACGCCGTGGAACCCTGACCTGCCGGAAGTGAAGAAGACCGAGTCCGGCCTGCAATATGTCGTGCTGGACAGCGGTGATGAAGCCGGCGCGAGCCCGGTCAATGGCCAGATGGTCGCCGTCTATTATGAGGGCCGCCTCGCTGAGACTGGCGAGATGTTCGACAGCGCGTTCGAACGCGGCCAGCCGGAAATGTTCCCGTCAGACCGGCTGATCCCCGGCTGGGTCGAGGCGCTCGGCATGATGAAGCCCGGCGATCGCTGGCTGATGTATATCCCGTCCGACATCGCCTATGGCGCGCAGGGCACGCCCGGCGGCCCCATTCCCCCGAATGCCGACCTCATGTTCGAAGTCGAACTGCTTGATGTGATGAATTAGTGCTTTCGGTAGGGTTTCCGCGTTTTTCGCAGGGGCTCTATCGGCGCGACAATATCCGCTCGGAAGAAGATCGGGAGTTCCAGAGACGTCTGGAACCACGGCCTTTGCTGTCCATCCGTTGCATCGCGGACATCTTCGGAGACGCGTGTCATGACGGCTTCGATGTCTATGCGGTCTTCTGACAACACATTGCGCGCGAACGCATCTGCGAAGAGTGACTCCGCCGCGCCATCCTCATGCTGCTCGCCCGGCGCGTCGGCATAGGCGATGACGACTTTATCACGCCCAAAACTCTCCGAAAATCCGGGTTCGATGCCCTTTTGACCTCCGAGCCTGAACGGGCGTCCGCAATCGACCAGCACCATGATGGCCTGCGCCATGGCGGTCTCCAACTGTGTCACCAGTTCGGCCAGCTTGATGGCCTCTTCCCGCACCCCGCTCGTGTCATAGGGGATTGGGCCATCCGGGATCAGGTAATTCTCGCCCTCCAGCGAAGTGCCGTACCCGGCGAAATAGACCAGCCCGACCGCCGCCGGGCCCGCGGCCCTCAAGCGATCCTGAAATCCGGAGACGGCATCCTGAAAGGCGTCCCGGTCCGAGTTCCGGACATGCATGGTTTCGTAGCCGCTCGACAGCAGGCTGGTTGCCACCTTCTCCCCATCGGCCATCGTGTTAGGCAGGCGCAATCCGTCCGAGTCGCGATACTCGTTCGAAAAAACGAGCGCCTGCCGCAAGACCGGCCGATCCTGCGAAGGCCCACTATCCCCCGGCAGGGTCCAGGATCCAATCTTGATATCGGATGACCGCCGCTGAAGGCGGGAAAGGTTCATCGGCTCCTGCCGCTGCAGCGTTTTCTCAAGCACATCGAGCCGGACCTGTTCAAACATGTCGCGCACGGTGGTTGCGGGTTCATTCAGCCGCGTGCCGAGCGCGCCGGCATAGGGTCCATTGCCGTCATCCGCACGGCCATCGCTGGCTGTTTCGCCCTCCCAGGTCGCAAAGGACAGGAACATGTTGCGCTCCCCAGCCCCGCCCGCAGTCCGGCGTAGGCCCCGGAAAGACTCGCCCCCGCCAAGCGACCGCTGGGCTTCGGGCAGTTTCAAAACGTTCCGGCAGGCATCAATTGCCACCACGCTCGGCGCCTCAAGCGCATCCAGTTTCTCCATCAGCCAGTCAAGCGAGACCGAATCATCCCACAGCGCGTCATCCAGCATGTCGGCCTCTTCCACCGGGATCAGATAGTTCCCGCCTGTCTCTCGGGCCGCTCCATGGCCGGAATAGTAGAAGAAGCCCAAAGCGTCCGGCCCGGCCGCCTGCAGCAAACTCACATAGTCCCGGATCGCGCTCATCATGGACGAGCGATCCGCGTCGCGCACAATGTCGCCGCTCACCAGCTGGAATCCGCAATTCCGGATGCCGTCGGCCACGACCCGCGCATCATTTATGGGGTTCGCCAGCGTTCCGATGCCGCTAGAATAGGCCGCATTCCCCATGATGAGGGCAATCCTGGGCGTGACGGGGGTTTCTTCCGTCCGCCCGGGCCACGGCATGGCCGCAGCGCCTCCGAGAAGCAGCATGTGACGACGCGATATCATCTTCACCCTCTTTGGCGGCCAGTGCCCTGATGTTGCCGATGCAAGCCGGCCGCGTCAACGTCACCCGCATTTTTGGGTTGCCTCCATCAGGGGCGGCTGACAGGAAGAGCCGGAATTTGATCAGGGGACCAGAGATAGTGACGATTACAGCAGACCAGCTTGCCCGGATTGCCCTCGATGCCGGAGCGCTCATCATGGAGATCTATGAGAGCGATTTCGATGTCGAACGGAAGGGCGATGCCTCCCCCGTCACAGAGGCCGACCAGCGTGCTGAAGTACTCATCCTGAAAGGTCTGGCCGAGGCCGAGCCGGACCTGCCCGTGATTGCCGAAGAATCCTTCAGTGAAGGCAAGGTGCCGGAACATGGCGTCCGGTTCGCTCTGGTCGATCCCCTCGACGGCACCAAGGAATTCGTCAACAAGAATGGCGAGTTCACCGTCAACATTGCGATCATCGAAAACGGACGCCCGGTCATGGGGGTCGTCTACGCCCCGGCCAAGGACCGGCTGTTCGTTGCCGAAAGCCACAATTCAGCCTGGCAAGCCAAGGTCGCGCCCGGCCAGCCGGTGCCCGACACCCGCGCGCCGATCAAGATCCGGTCTGCGCCACCTGCGGGTCTGACCGCTGTTGCCTCGAAATCCCACCGCTCGGCCGAAACCAATGACTGGCTCGCAAAATTCGACGTCGCTGAAACGGTGGGCGCCGGGTCGTCCTTGAAATTCTGCCTGATCGCGGCCGGTGAAGCCGATCTCTATCCCCGCATGGGCCGCACCATGGAATGGGACACGGCGGCCGGTCATGCCGTGGTCGAAGCGGCCGGTGGTCGCGTTCTTACCGAGGACGGTGCGCCCCTGCTCTATGGCAAGACCGAGCGCGGCTATGACAATCCGCATTTCATCGTTTATGGCGACGTAACCCCCGCCTGAGCCTTGATCTCGATTTTTCCCGGTAAACCTGCCAGAATCGCAGGCGGAGGATTTAGAGCATGGCACGTCGATATTTCGGGACCGATGGTATTCGCGGCCGCGTGAACACGCCCCCCATGACCGCAGAGACCGCGCTCAGGCTGGCCATCGCAGCGGCCCGCACCTTCGCGCCGAATGGGGGCCGCGAAGTCGTTATCGGTCGCGACACGCGCCGCTCGGGCGACATGATCGAAGCCGCGCTCATTGCGGGCCTGACAAGCATGGGGCTGAAACCCGTCCTGCTGGGGATTGTCCCCACTCCGACGGTCGCGCTGATGACACGCGAGACTGGCGCTGCGCTTGGCCTGATGATTTCGGCCTCCCACAACAAGGCCGACGACAATGGCCTCAAGCTGTTCAGCCCTGACGGCATCAAGCTGACCGATGCGGAAGAAGAAGCTATCGAGGCTGGCATGGCAACGGCTTTCGAAGGGGACTTCGCCGCACCGCCTGCCATCGCAACCCCGCACCGGATAACAGGGGCGACCACGCTCTATCTTGAACGTTGCCTCAAAACCGTGGGTACGGACATTGATTTCTCCGGCCTCAAGATCGTCTTGGATTGCGCTCATGGCGCTGCCTTTGAGGTCGGCCCGGCCGCCCTGCGCCGCCTCGGAGCGGACCTGACAATCATCGGGGACAGGCCGGATGGGCTGAACATAAATGCCGGCGTCGGGTCGACGTCCACGGACCGTCTGAAATCCACCATCATCCAGTCCGGCGCCGATATCGGCATTGCCTTTGACGGAGATGCCGACCGCGTGATCGTGATCGACGAGCTGGGCGCCGAAGTGGATGGCGATCAGGTCATGGCGCTCATTGCAGGAGAGCTGCATCGCAGCGGCCGTCTCACCGGCGGGGGCATGGTGGCGACCATCATGTCGAACATGGGCCTGGCCGAGTATCTGAAGGGCCTGAACCTGACGCTGGCCCGCACCAGGGTGGGGGACCGCTATGTTGGTGAGCACATGCGCCAGCACGGGTTTAATCTCGGCGGCGAACAGTCCGGACACATCATTCTGTCTGATGTCTCGACCACGGGCGACGGCCTGCTTGCCGCCCTGCAAATCCTGAAGACAGTGGCGTCCAGCGATCGACCCGCCTCCGACGTGTTGCGCGTGTTCGATCCGGCGCCTCAGGAATTGGTCAATGTACGCTTCAACGGGAAAAATCCGATGGACACGGACTCGGTCAAGGCAGCTCTGGCCGAGGCCGACGACATGCTGGGAGACCGCGGGCGGATGGTCGTGCGCAAATCCGGCACCGAACCCGTGGTCCGTGTCATGGCCGAAGCACTGGACAAGGACCTGATGCAGCGCGCCCTCTCACGTGTGGTGACTGCGGTTGAGGCGGAAGCCTGACGGAATAGTCCCGTAACCATTGGTCTTTTGGCGGATTATCCGCCCAAATGGATCCGATAAGTCTTTGTCAGGATTTTCCCGATACATTTTTATCTCATCGGGGGATGTACCATGACGTTTGACGCACGCGGCGGAAAGAAATCATCAGGTGGAAACACGCTCGTCTTTGGCGCGATCACGCTGACCGTCGTGGCCGGCGCCTTTTTGGCTGTCCTCAACCTTCCGAAGCCGGATCCGGGTAATCCCCTGTCCATTGCGCAGGCAGAGGCCCGAGCGGTCACGACAGAGGCCCAGTATGCGGCCTTTTCCGGAAAATCCGCCCGAAACTTCCTCACCACGCTCGGCCGGGTCGATCCTGACGCATATGCCAGCCTGGATCGCCGCCTCGCCAAGGCGGACCCGTACGACCACACACAGATCGCAATGGAAGCAGCCGGCGCAGTGCTGGCCCGGCACAAATCGAAGCTCGCCCAAGCCGACACACGGCATGTCGACAAATGGCTGGACATGACCCGCACACAGCTCAGAAATGCCTCCAAATCCAGGCATCGCTGGTGCGCTGGCAGCCGGTATCAGGATTTCGACACCATCTCCGGCCTGTCCGGCCAGATGGCAGCGGCGTCCGATCTGGCCGACCTCGGCGCTGAATTGTCAGACTACACGTTCGATACAATCAGCTTTGCCCTCGTGGCCATCGAGGATGCGCGCGCCGCGCCCGTCAAACATGGCCCGCTGACCCATCAGGACGAAGCCGCCCTTCAGGGCGTCGCCATGTCGCTGATGTCGGACCCGCAGATCATGCCACTCATTCTGGCGTCAGGACCGGATGGTCCCCCGGAATCCGCGCTCGCCTCGCTCAACATGTGCCAGCTCGGCGTGACGGCCGTCACGGCCTTGAAAACCCTGCCTCAGGGCACGAAGGGCCGGGCCTTTGCTGAGATCATCCGGTCTGCGGATTTCGATGGCGGGGATCTGAGCAAGCTGAAAAGCCTGTCAAAGCTTTAGGCTATGTCTTCGTGGCGCCTGCTTGCGCCAGACGCCATTCCAGTACGTCGATCCGGTCCTGTCCGAAGAAGGCCTCGCCCTCGAACACCATCAGCGGCACGCCCCAATGGTGCGGGTCCTGCGCGGCCTGATTCTCGGCGCTCACGCCCTCCAGCCGCTCCGCTTCGGCCTCCTGCCGGGCATCCAGCTCCGCGAGATCAAACCCGGCCCGCGCGGCCGCATCGCTGAGCGCTGTGCCCTCGGTCCACGCCCCGCCAGACCAGATCAGGGTCGAGACTTCGTCCATGAAGGCCCAGCCCGCCTCATCGCCTGCCTCGCAGGCAAGGATGCCGAGCCGCGTCAGCCGCCCGATATGCGGCTGCTCGGCGGAAATCTCGCGGGTCATCATGTTCATCACCACCGGGTCCGGGTTCAGCGCCCCCAGCGGCAAGCCGAGATATTGCGACAGGCGGACAATGTCCCGCATCAGGTAGGGCACCCATTGCGACCGGACTTCGGAAAAGAATTCCGGCGTGCGAATGGCAATCGGATAGACCGGGCGCGGTCGCACCCGCACATCCCACTTCGCGGGCAGTGCGCGCAGGCGTTTCGTTGCAAGATAGGAATAGGGCGAACGAAACGACCAGAAGACGTCAACGGTTTTCATGCTGCCACCTTGGCGGCGTATTGACGTCTTCACAAGGCCCCGTTTTACCCCCATTTAGCCGTCATGAGCCTTGACCAGACCTTCCGCCAATTCATGGACAAATTCCAGTTACCGGACTTTTCCGCGATGGACTGGAAAGGCTCGGTGGATCGGCTGCGACAGCAATTCTATGTCGCCAGTCGCGCCATTGAGCGGGACGCGCCGGAAATGGCGAACATCTCCCTGATCACCATCCCCGGCCCCGGCGGACCGATGAAGGCACGCATCTATACACCCCTCGGCGCGGGCATTCCGCCCGGCCCCGGCATCGTCTTCTTTCATGGTGGCGGCTTTGTGCTCGGGGATCTCGACAGCCATGACATGATCTGCAAGCGACTCGCCGAAGGCGCGCGCTCCCGCGTCATCGCCGTCGACTACCGCCTCGCCCCGGAACACAAATTCCCTGCCGCGCATGAGGATGCACTGGCCGCATGGGACTGGATCACGACCCATGCCGACACTTGCGGCATAG
>TARA_R110000850_G_scaffold148836_2_pt1 | contig 11241 bp, 8 predicted proteins | sample TARA_R110000850 | Tara Oceans TARA_R110000850 (sample SAMEA4397586) | marine metagenome | biome: Polar Biome; feature: [SRF] surface water layer (ENVO:00010504); material: water (ENVO:00002006), including particulate matter (ENVO:01000060) such as... | depth 5 m | reverse complement strand
GCTAGAAGAAGACGAACTAGAAGAAGACGAGCTAGAAGAAGACGAGTCAGAAGAAGACGAGTCAGAAGAAGACGAGTCAGAAGATAATGAGCCAGAAGATGAAGAAGGCGCTGACGAGGATGAAGCTGATCCTGATGCACCAGAAGACGATGAGGCTCCTGAGGAAAAGGGCGCGAAAAGTAAAGCAAAACGCCAAGTCCCATTGGATCGACTGAACAAAGAAATCGGCAAGCGTCGTGCTTTAGAGGCGGAGTTAACTCAGCTTAGAAATACGGTTGATACGCTCAAGGCTGTGCCCGCAGCCAGCGAAGGCGAAGAGCCTAGCGCACCTGAAAGTTTTACGCGGGAAGACTTCGAGAGCATGCAAGAGGCTATGCTCGACGGCGAAACGGATAAGGCATTCGATATTTTCGGCAAGATGATGGCTACACAGTCTCAGGCTAACAGCAGTAAAACTGAGAAAGAAGTAGCGGAGCGTGTACGCAATGAAATCAACCAAGACCGTGCAATGAATGAGCTGCGCGACACAGCGGCAGCTTTAGCCGCGCAGTACCCAGAGCTTGATAGCGCTGGTACGGATGCGGACGAAGGCTTAATCGAAGAAGTTGTCGAAATGCGTGACCTGTATGTTGATCGTGGTTTAACGCCAGCAAAAGCTCTTCAAAAGTCGGTGCGATTGGTTGCACTAGAGAACTCACTTGTTGACCGCACAGCTAAGCCTAAAGCTGATATGGCTAAGCCCGCCAAAAAGGTCAACACCAAGGCCAAGCTAGAGGCAGCTAAACGTGAGAGCGGTAAGCTGTCGGGCTCAGGCGGTCGTAATGGCCGACCAGAGATTAACATTGGCCGCCTGTCAGATGAAGAGTTTGGCAAGCTAAGTGCAGAGGCTAAGTCTAACGCACGAGGCGATTATGTATCGTAAAAGAATAAAAAATAAAAATTAATTTTTTAAAGGCCGATTCAAAAATCGGTCTTTTTACGATTATGAAGAGTGATATGCCAAACCTTTTTACATTTAACGCACTGAAAATAAAGGGATAAAAATAATTATTACACAAGGAAAAATCTTATCTGATTTGCGTAATTAGACTAAGTGTGTGGATTTCTCTTTATAGTAAAATAGTAGTATCATAGAACATGTTGTGGCTTAGACAAAAAAGCTCACGACCTTAACGGCAGTAAGCTAATTTACTTTCTCAAAGGTGGCGAAACCTTTGATGTCGACTGGTGTGTCATTCAACTAACGCACATACTAAGGGACATATTAGCAGAAATCAACCTTTTTAGAGGTTATTTGTTAAGAGAAAGTTTTAAATTGACCTGCCAAACTTTAATTTATTAAATAAATTCAAATAAGGTAAATCATTTTGATACATACTCTATTAGCTACATTATCGGCAGTATTAGAAATATTAAACTCAGACCCTAGCATATATACTTTTGGGGCTGTATGTGTTTTTGCATCTGTTCTTGGGCTCTGGATAGTCCTTGATCATAGGCGTAAATTGATTGAGCTTGAAAAGTAGGTAATTAAAAAGGTCGATATTGAAAAATTCGGCCTTTTTACCCCACAAAAATCTAGACCGCCCTGCATTTACTACAACTAATCAAACTGGATTGTAAGTGACCAGAGAAGATGCGGCATTGTCAACCAATAGATACTACCACTAATAGTAGAGTCGGCTTTTTTACGCCCATCATTAGCAGCAATACTGTTTACTTAATAAAGCAGTGGTGCTACTATTGCGGTGCATTCAAGGTGATGCCTTGTTAAACAATCCTGCCCCACAGCTCAGCATGCCGTGCATAAATTTCGCTAGACCCACGATACGGGACGACACCCAAAACACTTGGATTTTAACAGTCCACTGTTTGTCGTTTCGCAATCAAGCCAACGGCTCATGGACTAACGAAGGATATGCTTACAATGGCAGCAACAAATTTCTCAGCGTTGGACGACGACGCTAAAAAAGTATGGTCACGCGACACTTGGCATCAAGCGCGTGAAAAGATGTTCGTATCTAAATTCATGGGTTCAGGCCAGAACGCTATGATCCAACGCATCACAGAGCTTACAAAATCAGCTCGTGGTACTGAGGCAGTAGTAACACTTGTTCCAGACATGCACGGCGATGGTATCGTTGGCGACAATGTTCTAACGGGCAATGAAGCTACGTTAACCGCTCACCAAGACAAAGTAGAAGTTGACCAATTACGAAACGCAGTTAAAAACACTGGTAAGCTTAACGACCAGAAAACAGTTGTTAACTTCCGTGAACAAGCGCGTGATCAGCTTTCTTATTGGCTTTCAGACCGTATGGACCAAATGACGTTCCTACAGTTAGCTGGCTTAGACTTCGCACAAACGAATGATGGCCGAGTACGTCCTGGTCAGGGCGTATCAGACGACAACTTGTCTGACCTAGCATTCAACACGTCTGGCGGTCTAGCGGCTACGTCTGAGCGCCACTTAATGTGTCTTAAAGGCGGTAAGGTTGCGGCTAGTGACACTACAGCTATCACGGCTGACGACAAGTTAGGCTATGACCACATTGTACGTTTACAAGCGATTGCGAAAACTCGCTACATTCGTGGTATTCGTGGCGCTGGCGGTTCAGAAGTGTACCACTTGTTCCTACACCCAATGGCACTTGCTGCATTGAAACTTGACCCAGACTTCAAAGAAAACGCGCGCCATGCTGGCGTTCGCGGCGAAAGCAACACCTTGTTTGCTGGCGGCGAGTCTTACATTGTTGATGGCTTGCATATCCATGAGTTCCGCCATGTACCTACTACTTTAGGTGCGACTGCTGGTTCTAAATGGGGCGCGGCTGGCGATGTTGACGGCTGTATGGGCTTACTATGTGGTGCTCAGGCACTTGGCTTCATCGACCTTGACACTGCGTCATGGGACGAGCGTGACCATTTCGATTACGGTAACAACTACGGTATTGCTTACGGCAAAATCTTCGGCATGAAGAAAATGCAGTTTAAAGATGCTAAGAAAACTGCCGACCGCGATGTGAAGCAAGATTACGGTGTTGTCCGTATCGACTTCGCAATCTAATGCAATTGGGGGGTGAGTTAACCACCCCTCAGCCTCACATAGAGAACATATAAATGAAACTTAAGAACTTTACGCGCAGCACAATTCGTGTTGTGACACCAGTTGGCGGTCATGTGGCGTTGTTTGCATCGGGTGAATCACGCGAATTGCCTGCACATATGGAAGATTCAGCGATTCGTGCAGGGTTAGTGCCGCTAGAAGACGTGCAGACTGAAATAGAACGCATGGCAGAGCTTGAGGCCGCAGAACGCGAGCAAGCAATGGCAGAAGTCGAAGCTGAGGGCAAAGCCTCACTAGAGCAAGCACTGGCGCTAGAAGACGCAGCCAAAAAAGCTAAAGCAAGTGAAGCAGCTAAGAAAGCAGCGGCAACTCGTGCAGCAAACAAAGAAAAAGAAAACAAGTAATAGGGGTATAGCGTCATGTTAACCGTAGGAACAGTATTAACGAACCGTGTTCGTGTCTTGTTGCGAGACATTGATGATGGCGGTGTGCAATGGCGTGACCCTGAACTGTTGCAGTGGTTCAATGAAGCGTGTGCTGAGATAGCGCGAGTTCGCCCAGAGGCATGTAGTGGCACGTCTACTTTCATGCTTGAAGCTGGGTCAAAACAGAGTGTTGCGGCAATGGGTGCGTCCCGCGTACTTGAAGTTATATGCAACATGGTAGGCGAAGAGGAAGGTCGGTCTGTGCGTCGTGTTGATCGCTCAACGCTAGACAACGAAGACCCTAATTGGATGGCGGGGCCTAAGACAGATACTGTTTTTCGTTACAGTGCGAGCTTAACAGACCCACGTTCGTTCTATGTCTACCCACCATCGGATGGCACAACTGGCCTAATGATGGTTGTTGGCACTACGCCGCCAGAAGTTGTCGAGCTGACAGAGGTATTCCCATTACCTACTATGTACGCGGCGTGTGTGGCTAACTACGTTCTGTATCGAGCGTTCGGCAAGTTTACCGAATCGGAGGCCATGCAAGCACGAGCGCAGGGCTACTACAGCATCTTTACCGCGCAGATTGGTGATACTCAAGCAAGCATGGAAGGCGATAACGCCGTATCACGCGATATGATCGGCGCACGCTAATGGCTACCGTTCAGGATTGGGTCGATAGCATACGCATGGACGTGTCTGAGCCTCTTGATACTATGGTTGCCCGCCAAGTGCGCTATGCCATACAAGAGTTCTTTAGACTGTCAGAGTCGTGGGTACATTCTGAGCGTATCGAGTTGGTCGGTGACACAGTTAAACTGGAACAGCTGCCGGAGAACACCTACGTCGCTTCAACTAAGTATGCCTATTTCGAGCCTGCGGGACGTGATGGGCGATACAAGTTGGGAAGTGAGCTGGCGCACTCCATCGGGGTATCGGGTCGTGTTGGCATGTTTGCCCATAGCAACAGCACTATCCTACTTGACGCATTTGAGAAAGGTACGCTAGAAGTTGCGGTTGTCGTGCAGCCCAACCGTAATATAGACAGCGTACCCGACTCATTGGGTGATAAGTGGTTTGATATTATCCGACGTGGGGCGCTTTCTCGTTTGCTGTCTATGCCAGAAAAAATTTGGACAGATGGCCGTGCAGCAGCAGCTTACGAAATGCACTTTAGAGAGGGTATATCAATGGCTAAGCGCGAAGCGCGTGACGACCGTAGTCGGCCAAAGCGCACGGTTAAGTTCAACCAAGGGTTTGCTTGGTAATGACGCCATTCACGCCAGACGAAATAGGCGACGTTTTCCCCATTATAGAGCCGACTATCAATCGGCTCTATCTTGATTTTGGGGGTTACAGCCCAGAAAAGATGCGTCACCTACTCGAAATACAAGCTGCAACACTACACATCGCTGATGGCGAGTCGTTTTTCATCGCCCAATGGAGTGAGACTACGTGCCATATACTCGCTGCGGCCTCGCTGTCAGGTCACACCAAAGACTTTAACCAAATTATTAGTGATACTACTGCCTTTGTTAAACAGTTGGGGTGTAGTAAAATCACATTCACCAGCCCAAGAGAAGGCTGGGGTCGCGTGGCAAGTCGCATTGGCTTCCACGTCGAGTCAATAACATATGCAAAGGAAGTCTAATGTCTAAACCAGATAAGCCAGAGACACCCGAAGGCGAGAAGATACAAGTCGTATTGGCTAAAAAGATGTTTGCTGAGGGGTCAGCGGTCAAAGATGCGAATCGTGAACAATTCATGGCCTCAAACAAACGTGACAACAGGTCGCAGCTAATCTCACGCGTTGGTGCAGAGTCTGCAAAAGTATCGCGAGACAGGCTACACGCAAACCGTAAAGCGGGTTCATACAAAACAGTTGATGGTGCAGTTGATGTGCAGTCGGCTGGAATTGCAGCGTCGGGTAAAGGTGGCCGTTCATACGAAACAGAGGGTGAAGCTGTAAGAATGGGCACGTCTAATGTTGAGCGCATAGCACGAAGTATGGCCGCAGATGGTCAGCGCCGTAGCTTGCAAGATTTTACGGACAAGAACACTAAAACACAGGGCATGATTGACGTGGGGCTTGCTGGCGTTTCAGCGTATGCGTACTCCAAAGATGGCAACAAGAAAGTCAATGCCCCAGAGGTTGCGGGCGAAGTGTCGGTATACAGCCAGCAATCAGCATCTAACACATTTGCAGGAGATATGGCGTCATGAATAGTCCAATACCCGGGGGTGGCGGTAATGGTCGCAATAACACAATGGGCCCGTATCTGGACTACATTGGCAGCGATGAGCACAAAGCGGCTGAGGCTGAAAAAGCGCGGCAGGCGGCAGAAACAGCGGACTATGAGCAGAACCTGCGGGATATGTACCAGAACCAAATATCGGACTACGAGAAAAACACGTTACCGATGGTTGAAAGCCTGCAAAAAGAGGCCGAAAGTACAAAGCTCGTGGACAAAACACGCGAGCTTGCCAATGGTCTGGGAGACAGAACACGGGAAGTTACAGACCGACAGTTGGGCTACAGCATGGGGGGTCAACTGGCCTCACAACGCGGGGCAATGGATAGCAGACAGAACCTAGCAGTAGGCCGAGCGAATAGCGCATCTGTCACGCAATCATATGATGATCAACGCAACAAGCAACAAGCGGCCAGAACGCAGCTAATGAGCATATCTGAGCAGCTGCAATCGTCGGGCACAGCGTCTATGTCACAGGCATATCAGGCCAAGACCCAGCGTGACGAGGCGTACAAAGCGGCGAACAGCGGCTTCATGTCACAGGCGGGTGCAGTGGCTGGCGGTGTAATTGGGTCGTTCTTCGGACCTTGGGGTGCATCGGCTGGTGCAGCAATTGGTGGTGCAGCTGGCGGCGCGTTAGCTAACTAAGTAGGGGGTTTTATGGCAGGTGGATATGGAATGCGCGATGGTTCGGCCATCATCAACGCTATTGGGCAATACGCCCAGTACAACGAGCGCCAGCAGGATAAGGCGTATGCGCGTGAACGTCAGGAAAAGCTAGACTATGAAAGGTCACAGCGCCAGAAGAAAGCAGACACACGCGCTGATGCACTGTTCAGCAGGCAAATGGGCGAATATGATTACAAAGATGCAGAACGTGAACGTATTGCAGCTAAACGGGAGCGCAGTCTTAAATCCCGCGAAGAGTATGCAGACCTCACGCAAAGTAATATTGATGAGCAAGAGGCCGCCGAACTTAGTCGATTTGAAAAAGTAGGTCAAACATTGGGCGCGGGCAGCTCAGGTCAGGGCAAAGGTCTGGTAGCAAGTGATACGGGCGATGGTTTCACTACGTTAAATGTGGCTAAGGATGAGGGCGAAGTGCCGTTGACGGTCAAGGCTACAGATAACAAGAGCACGCCTATCAAAGCGCGCAATGAGGATATACCGGCGCTTGAAGAGCATGCAGCGCGAAGTGCTGAGTTTGCAGAAAAGAATGGTGTTGACCCACAATACCACTCGGCCTATATCAGAGCAGGCTTTACGGCTGATGAGGGCGGTGTTGTGCGCCCTGCAACGCATGAAGAGTTTACGAGTAACCTACGCGACCAAGGGCTACTAGACGCCATTAGGGGCAAACAAACAGCACCGGATGAAGATGTGCCGATTGATGCGGGCAAGGGCGAGGAGCACAGTAAGGCCAGTATGCGCGAGTCAGGTAAGACAAATTTCGACATTTCTGATCCAATAGGCAGTGCACAAAAAGAAATGGTCAAAAGTGTGTACACGGGTTTGGAGCAGATGTACTCAATAGCCAAAAAAGGAGCGGGCAAGGTCTTAGAGGCTGGCGAGTGGTTATCTGAGGGCGCTATGGAGCGCGGCTTTGATAAGTCCATAAAGAAAACTGGCAAGGCGTTTCTGTTGGGTAAAAACGCACAGACTACGGTACAGGACGATGGAGTTGCTAAGGTTCGTCCTACCGCTAAAGTGGCAACACCTGAGGGCGTAGCTGACCTGCGCGACACTAAGGAAACTATTGAAAAGACAGGCGGTGAGCCACCTAAACTGCGCCCAGAGCTACAACCAATTAGTGAGGTTGAAGATGTTGAGTCGAAGCTAGAGGCCATTCGTAAAAAGTATGCGAACAAGCGCAAGCAGGCATCGGTTATTGGCGAGCTATACATTACGGGCAATATCAACGAAAAAGACATGTCTAACTTCATGGAAACGGGCGACATGCGCTTTAACCGCCATGATATTGAAAAGCATAATGTGTCTGTGTTGGATGCGTCGGCTAAGGCTACAAGTAAAGTTGCCAAGGCGCGTGAGGATTTAATCAAGGCACAAACGGAGGTGGCTAAGGCTACGTCTAAACTGAAAGATGATAAGCAAAAACAACAGAAAGAAACGCGTAGCCAGCTAAAAGAAGTTGGAGGCTCAGTGGCGGCATTCATCGGTGCTAAAAAAGGCATGAAGGCCGACCAGATTAAAGGTCTAACTGCACAGGTTGAAATGCTGGCCGACAGATTCATGGCATCGGAGCGGTACAGCCTAGAGGCCGCGAGTTCTATTGGTTTTGCGGGTATGTGGTCAGGTGCGGTCGAGTCATACCTCAAAGATAACCCCTCGAGTGATATGACAGTGCAGAGCATTACGCCATACATAACCGCTACTGAGGCCAAGTATAAGCCAGCAGCGGCAGAGACAATTAAGACGCTAAGTGTCAACTACCCTAAAGTAGATATGGAGGACATACGAAAGCAATACAATGACCACCTTATAGAGACTCGTGATGCGATCACACAAGGCGGCAAAGTGGCGTGGACTGATGGAATGCAAGCTGATGTTGACGAACTGTTTAAAGCTAAGTTTATGAGTGAGCAACGATAGTCTTGAAGTAAGTTAGTAGTAATAGTGTTAAAATCCCTAGCAGTAAAGATGTTGGGGATTTTTTTGTATGGAAAGTAATGAAGTAGTAAATGAAATGCGCCGTAGAGCAGAGGCACGAGGGGAGCTTACTAATGAGCGCCCAGCTGATGCTATGGAAGGGAAACTGCGCGATGGTGACAGTGCGGACATTGGGGAAGACAAAGATGCTCGTGCGGTAGGCTACAACACAAACGAAAAATACCATGCCAGCCGAGCAGATGAGCACCCTAACGCACAGGCCGCACAGGACGTGGTTCAGGACGTATTCGATGATGGCGGTTATATTGCGCCAACGGATGAGGGCACAGGGCACTATGGCCGTAAGCTCGTTGAGTTCCGCAACAAATATGGTGTAGATATTGCCCCAGATATGGTTATGTCAGGTGCCGCAGCTGCGAGCCGTGGGGTGGAATCTACGCAAGCTGAAATGACAGGTGTTGCGCGACGTGCGCTAGGTTACGAGTCGTCAAGCAATGCTGAAATGAACGCTGTCGGTGACCAGAACCGAGAAATGAATGACGAGTTCGCGCCGTGGGAAAAAGGCACATTAACGTCAGATGTATATGACCGCCGTGGTACGTTTGAGAAGGCATTTGATCGGGGCACGTCCGACACCAAAGCAGCGTTGGGCGGGGCTTTAAACTTCATTGGTGAGGCGGTAGGCAATGACCAGTGGGCGGCGGAAGGCTCGCTTATAGCCAAAAAACACGGCATTGATTCGGCACTAAACAAGCGTAAGTACGAGACATACGAAAAGGTTGAGGGCTTTGAGCAGGCGGTTGACTATGTGGTCGAAACACTAGGCGAACTCGCCCCTGGTCTTATAGTGGATGCGCTTGCAACTGTGGGTACTGTGGCAGCGGGTGCAGCAACGGGTGGCGTAGGTGCTGTAGCGGGCGCTGGCCTTATGGGGGCTATGCGGGCTACGGCAGGTCGAGCATTGGCTAAAGGTGCTAAAGCTGGCATGTATGCGGGACCTGCGCTATCAGGCTTTGCACAGGCTGCGGGTAACATGGAAAATCGCCTTGATGCCGTTGACGAGGGCGAGCACACCGCCGAGGCGTTACTTTCAGGTACAGCAGGCGCAGCGACGAACGCGCTACCATTCCTTGCTGTTATGGGTAAATCGCTCAAGGCCAGTGGCATATCGGATGCAGCGGCTAAACCTGTACTGGATGCACTGGCTAAACCTTCTGTTGCTAAACGCCTTAAAGATATTGGTGTTACCGCTGGTATTGGTGCGGGGGTTGAGGGTGCTACAGAAGTGGCACAGTCCACTATTGACGAGATTATCGCAACAGAAATGGGTGGCGACGAGTGGCGTCTTGACACGAAACAAGCAATCGAGGCTGGTTTACGTGGCGTTATTGGCGGTGGTGCTATGGGTGGTGTAGCATCGGCTACGGCCAATGCTCATGGTTTCATGCAAGAATACAACGAGGCTAAAAAGGGTGTTGATGCCGAGGGCGAGAAAGTCGATAGTGAAGGATGGAAAGAAGACACCGTTGTCGAGGTTGAGCAAGACGAGGCTGACTTTACGGGCGCGGAAACACTAGAAAAAAGCGTAGAACGTGTAGCTAAGTTAACACCTAAGAAAGTAAAGGCCAGCACCAAAACTGATAAGCCAGAGCTGGAAGAGGGCGCGGATTTGGGTGTAGTAGGCCAAGGCCAGTTCGACTCAATGACTACGCGTGATGTACCGAACCTGAAAAGCGAGCGTTACGATGAGCTGCGCGACGTGCTTGAACCTAAGGGCAAGCCACTAAGTGAAAAAGAGGTTGGGGCACTCATCGACAGTGGTGTGCTAACAAACGACGAACTTGCGAGCTACGCGGCAGATTCGCATTATGGCTCAAAGACACCATTGTCGGGCGGCTATGACAAGGAACGTGGCGACGATGCACTGGCGCGAGTGTTTAAGCAAGTGATCCGAATGTCACGCGACAGCAAAATCAAGCTGACCGAAGGCCAGAAAGAACGGTTACGAGAGGCCGAGGAAATAGGCACAGATACGGCGCTAAAAGCGGCATTGGCTAATGTTAACCCTGAGCTAAACAACATTGTGTACCGCAATGCTAACAAGTTCGATGGCCGTGCAATGTTCCGTGACTACACCAAAAACAAGGCCGACCGTGTTAAGACACGCGAACGCATTAAGAAAGAGGCTGTTGTTGAGCCAGAAACCAAGAACGCGGATAAAGTATTTGTACCAGAAGGTGAAGCGCCTAAGGACAAACGCAAAGGCTTAGCTAAGAGCGCCCCAGATTGGATCGTGGAAGGCCGTAAACCTAGCAAGCAAGAAGTTGACGATGCAATGACTATGTTGGATCACGCTAAAGACAAACTAAAAGTGCGTGTTCGTAGTGTAATCGAGGGCAAAGGCAAGAATACACAGGCTGCGCGAGACATATTCGCTACCGAAGTAGCCAAGAATGCTAAGCAGTTAGCGGAAGTCGGCCAGCATTATGACTTCGAGTCGTCGGGTTCGCTTGTAGCGGATAAAATGAGCCTGCTTAACAAGATTGTGGATAGCAGCCTTGGTGGAACGCCTGCCGATAAAAAGGCGGCACGTAAGCCAAAAGCCAAGCCAACCACAACTAGAGGCAAGCTGGACTACCTCAAGCAAGAGTTAGGCACACGCACGGCCAGTGATGGCGATATGGGTAAACTACTTGAAGCTGAAAAGCAATATGAGCAGTACCTTAAAGATGGCGATGCAATTGATCCAAGTTCGATAAATGATGCCTCTGCAAAAGCACTAGGCGAAATTGAAAAGCATAAGGGCAATAAGGATATCTACGCGAAATTACAGGCGTTACAGGCGCGTGTAGACAAGCATGAG
>TARA_R110000850_G_scaffold1714_21_pt1 | contig 11343 bp, 17 predicted proteins | sample TARA_R110000850 | Tara Oceans TARA_R110000850 (sample SAMEA4397586) | marine metagenome | biome: Polar Biome; feature: [SRF] surface water layer (ENVO:00010504); material: water (ENVO:00002006), including particulate matter (ENVO:01000060) such as... | depth 5 m | reverse complement strand
AAGCTTACAATAAAAGAGAAGAAATTAGAAGAGAATAAGAGAAAGAAATTTACTAGAGTTTGGAGAGAATCTAATTGGAAAAAGTATTGGGGTAGTTCTAAACCACTCCTGGAAGCGATTGAAAATGGAGATGTTTGTACTAGAGTAATTACTAAATTCTGCTTTTCAAAGGCAGAAATCACTTATTTTGAAGCTAAAGCAATATTATGCTCAGACGCATTACTAGATGAAAACTGCTATAATGGCTGGATTTCAGCTAAAATATACGGAGCACATTTAAAAATGACTTTAAATAAAAAAGATGCAGAATAATATACCAGAAAAATTCGAATTATATATTAGAGAAGGTAAACACCAATTTAATGTATTAACACATTCATTAAGATTCCTAGGTTTAAAATTATATGTTAAATCTTCCATAGATGCTAGAAAAGTAGCTAAATGGGAGGAAGTGCTTGGTTTTAAGTACAACGCTGATAATTCATTATATGGTTATCAAACAAACATTTTAGGTATAGTTTTAGTAAAATATGCCACTAGGAAAATTAAATAATTAAAATAGACTAATAATGCATGTATCAGAATTACACAATAAACTAGGACGAATACAAACAATAAGTGGATGTGTAGCTTTTATATACAAACATAAATTAACTACTAAAAAAATACCAATACACCCTCACTACATGTATTTACAATGGAAAAGATTTGATAATCTTGTGAGTGCTTTGTATTACATTACAATAGTAGATAAGAACTATAATTTTAAAATAATAAACGACAACGATGGAGGATATCTCAGTTTTGAGGTATTATCAGAATACAAAAAAAATGGATAGAGAACTAGCGTTTCCTATAAGCCAAAGCAGTTTGAAGAACTTATTAGTTCACCCAAACTTCTATAAATTTAAAAAAGAGAGTAAAAATAGAGAATACAAAACTGCATTTTCTATGGGAGGAGCAGTAGATTCAATGTTAATATCTGAAGAAGAGTTTAACAAAAGATACATAGTACAAGATGTAAAATACCCTACAGGGAAAGGTTTAATTATGTTAAATCATATGTTAAACAACTTACAAGGAGTGTATGAAGAAGAACTAGCAGAAGCTTTTAAAAAAGCAAGTTATGCTGCAAGTACTAAATATGAAGCTGTAAAATCTAAATTTGAAACTCAATACACTGAAATATTAGATGTCTACAGGACTGGTAAAATTATTATCACTCTAGAACAACATACTAAAATTTTAGCTATTGTATATAGTTTTAAAACAAGTAAATTTACAAAAGGATATTTCGATAATAAGAAGTACACTATAATTGATCAGTTACGAATAGAATTTACCTTTCATGGTAAACTATGTGTAGGAATCTTAGACAGAGTTTTAATAGACAAGAAGAGTAAAACAATTAGAGTAATTGATTGGAAAACCTCTGCTGGTAATTTTGAACACTCTATATCTAAATTTGGATATGATTTTCAAGGAGCATTTTATCACCTAGCTATTAGAGCTTGGGCAGATGCTAATAAACTTAGTAAATATATTTTGCTTCCTTACCAACTAATTGTAGAATCTACTAAATATCCTGGTACACCTCTAGTTTACGAGTTGACAGGTGAAAAAATTATGAAAAACATTAAAAAAATTGAAAACACAATCAATGACTTAATGTGGCATTTAGATAATAATAAGTGGGACTACACAAAAGAAGTATACGAAAATAACGGCATAATTACAATAGATGACGTATAATAACACAACTAAATTTCTATTACCTGCAGTGTATAAAGATTTTGCACAATTACATAAAAACGGCTTTTTAAATGCCTATTTAGGTGATCACAATTACTTTAAAGCAACTGGTGAAATAAATCATGAAGATAACTTGTACTTACTTTTTAAACCAAGTACCTTCTCAGTAGAATTTAATACTTTTTGTAAAAGTTTAACAGAAGACCCTGCATACGTAGGGGAGTATGATTTAGAAGCCAATCATGTGATGTTTATCTTTAAATTTCCTAGTGAAACATATAAAATGACCATCGAAGCTTTTAAACAAGGATTATACTCAGAATTTGGTACTAACTTTATAAGTGATTTATTTCCTAAATTTCTCAGTAATAAATCAGGGGTAAAAGTAATAAGTAAAAGATGGCAAGTATTAACTAGAGATCAAGATAGACGAAAAAGTTTAGAAATAGAATTAGACGAAAAAATTGATGAAACTTCTCAACTTTGGGATAATACTAAACCTACAGAAGAAATTTACAATTTTGACGAAGAAAGTCACGCATTTAATTTTTGGTAAAATAAAATAACATATGAATATAACAAGACAAGTGCCTGGTACTATATTATTAGATAATAATAATACAAGAAAGCAGCAAAAAACAATAAATAGTGTCATTGAAATATTAGCTACTAGAGGTATATTAAGGGAATTTTCAATTCCTTCTATTATCCCTCTATCAATAGTACCTTCTCAACAAAAGAAATTTGTACATGATACAATAGACGACAGTGGTAGAGTACTTGCATTCATACATGACCCTGTAGTATTTACAAATGAACTAGTAAAAACTCATTTCTCTAAAAAAGAGAATTACAGCTTTTACACTGTGACTAAATGTTACGATAAAAGGTATAAAGAAAGAACTTTACTAGTATATGAAACTAGAAATTCCACCTACAAACCAGAAGTCGTAATGAGGAGACATAAAATGCTGGCAATGAAAATAGCAATGCATTTTGCATCCAACGGTGGGTATAGCTTAGTAAGTAAAGGGTTAGATAACTTTTTACTATATCTAAGTAAAGATTACAAAAAAGTAATATGGAGTGATAATATAAGCGGAAGTTGTAAAACTTATGTAGATATAACAGGAATTTTAAATTTTAGTAAAGATGAAAAATAAATATACAGTAAGAGTTGTAACAGATGGTATGAATTGGGTAGAGATCATAAGTGCGGATTCTATAAAGACAACCGAACAAAGAGTAACTTTTTTTAAAGAAACTTACCCAGACCATCTAAATGGACTAGAGTATGAAATTATAGCCTCGTACCCGAGTGCTATACTTATAATAGAAAAAGTCACTAAAATCGAAAAAGACCAAGTAAAATAATTAATTTGGATTTTTTAAAAACAAAAGAACACAATAAAAGGTACTCTATTTTTCCAGTAGTACATAATGATTTATGGCAGCGCTATAAGGCAACTGTAGATCAATTATGGACTGCTGAAGAAGTAGACCTTTCAAAAGATAGATATGAAGACTTATCTTCCCCAGAACAAGAGTACTTAAAGAATATATTAGCATTCTTTACAATATCCGATGGTTTAGTTATTGATAACTTAGCCACCAATTTTATGAATGAATCTAACGTACTGGAAGCATCATATTATTATGGACAACAAATATTAATTGAACAGATACATGCAGAAACTTACTCTTTAATGATTGACACTTATATTAAGGACAACAAGGAGAAGGACGCATTATTTAATTCAATGGCAACTAATCCTATTGTAGCTAAAAAAGCTGATTGGGCTTTAAAATGGATCGACAGTCCTTCTTTTGCGGAAAGATTAATAGCATTCGCATGTGTTGAAGGTATCTCCTTTTCAAGTGTCTTTGGTGGAGTATTTTGGTTTAAATCTAGAAATTTAATGCCAGGGTTATCCGCATCTAATGAATTAATTGTAAGAGATGAAACTTCTCATTACGAATTTGCTGTTTACTTATATAATACTTATTTAAAAGATGAGTACAAAGTAGCACCAGAACGAGTTAGAGAAATCATTTTAAGCTGCTATCAGGTAGAAGCAGAGTTTATCCAGGCGAGTATGCCAGAAGGGTTAAAAGGACTCACTAGAGATAACATGACACAGTATGTACAATATGTTACAGACGTAGTTTTGAAAGATTTTGAAGTAGAAGATGAATTTAAAGTAACTAATCCATTGGATTATATGGCTAGAATAGGTTTATCTGCTAAAAACAATTTCTTCGAAAAAGTTACAGGAGAATATACGAGAATGAAGCTTCCAGAAGAAGGAGAAAACTTATTTGATGAAGAATTTTAATTTTATTCGTTATTCTACAAGTAGTTGCCCTGAATGTGGGGGTACTTTAGGTAGTTACACACATGCAGATGAATGTGAAGATTGTGGTTATTGGTTTTATTACCAATAAAAATTGAAAAGGACTCTTAAATTATAAATTTGAAAATAATAAAAAGAGACGGGAGACAAAGTGAATTTGCTCCCAACAAAATATTAACAAGGATTAAGAATCTATCTAAAGATTTGAAAATAGATTCAGCCTTGTTATTTAAAATAGTTATACCCAACATTACAGAAGGTATGACTACAACAGAAATTGACGAAATCATAGCTTTTAAGGCTGCTGACAACATTATTAAACATCCTGACTATAGTTTGTTAGGTGGAAGATTATTGATGTCCAGACAAAGTAAATTGATAGGTAAAGATTTAACAGATGTAGATTTGTCTTACGACTTTTTTGCAGCCTACACTTTTCTTAAAAAGTACTCTGTTAAAAATACAGATAAAATTCCTTTAGAGCTTCCATTTGGGATGTACTCTAGGATCGCAAATACGTTATACCCACGAGACCTAGCTTCTCGGAAAGAGTTAATGACAGAATTAACACACAAGAGAATTAATTTTGCATCTCCAATCTTAACCAACTGTGGAGTAGATAAAAGAGGTGGAATGATTTCTTGTAATTTAACTCACATATACTCTGATTCCTTAGAAGGTATTCAGAAGACGATGGATAAAACTGCTAAAGCCTCTAAAGAAGGTTCTGGTATAGGTTTATATATCGATCCTATTAGAAGTAAGCAATCCATGGTTTCCTCATTTAAAAATAATGCAGGAGGCCCCTTCAGAATGATGAAAATGTTTGAACCTCAAATGCAATTTTATAAACAAGGGGATAGAAGTGGCTCTATGAGTCCTTATATTTCATTGTGGCATAGAGATGTTGAAGACATTATAGAATCTACATTACCTATTGGAGAAGAAAAACTAAGGACCAGAAATCTTTACCCAGCTATAATTATTAATGATTTATTCATGGAGAAATTACAAGCTAAAGAACCTTGGTACACTTTCTGCCCTAATAATATTATGAAGGCAGGTTTACCACCTTTACAAGATGTATTAGGACAAGAATTTAAAAAAGTCTATAATAAAGCAGTAGCTTTAGGAATAGGTACTGAGATTGATTCGCAAGCCTTATGGTTTAAGCTAATTAGATCAATGGTAGAATCTGGAAGACCTTACGTACTTTTTAAAGAAAGTATGAATAAGCGTAATATGCAAGATAATATTGGGTTAATATACCAATCAAATCTTTGCTCTGAAATTTTACAAGCTTCTAAACCAGGGTATACTCCTCAATGTACTTTAGCTTCTATAAATTTAGCTAAACAAACTGGAATAGGTTCTATTAAACGTTCTACCAAAGTGTTAGTAAAAGCTCTAAATAGAGTAATTGACATTAATAAGTGGAGTGATGAATGGAGTGAAAAAGCAGGACTAGATCAGAGAGCTTTAGCTATTGGTGTGGCAGGTTTGGCAGACTTTTTTGCACAAAGAAAAATATCTTTTGAGAGTAAAGAAGCTAAACAATGGAATACTGATATATTTGAAACAATGTATAAATCAGCTATTCAACAAAGTAACGCTTTGGCCGTAATGGAAGGGAAAACCTACCCAGCATGGGAAGGAAGTAGATACTCTAAAGGGGAAACTTATATTCCAGGATGGACTCCAGGAGCAGAAGGTGCACCTATCCCATTAATGAATAGCTTATTTATAGGATTAATGCCCACCGCCTCCTCTGCTATATTATTAGGAGCATTTGAATCATTCGAGCCTGTTACATCTAACTTATTTGTTAGAGAAGTAGGTCAAGGTAATTTTGTAATTATAAATCAATATCTTGTTAGAGAACTAGAAGATTTAAAATTATGGGACGCTGAAATGAGTGCTAAAATTGTAAAAGATGATGGGTCTGTTCAAAACATTGATGAAATACCAGAAGAAGTTAGATTTAGATATAAGACAGTTTGGGAAATTTCTCAAAAAGTCCTTATGGATTTAGCAATTATTAGAAATCAATTTGTAGACCAGTCGCAAAGTATGAATTTATATTATACTGATGCCAAAGTATCTAAAATTTCCTCCGCATTAATGTATGCTTGGAAACAAGGATTAAAGACAGGTGTGTATTATACGAGAACGAAGTCAGCATTAAAAACAAATAGCAAATTATCAGCAGGTTTAACATCTAAACCAGTAGATAGTCCTTATGATTGTTTTGGATGCTCTGCTTAATATTATATATGAAAATATTTAGTAAAAAAAGAATAGAATTAGGTGCTGGGCATATTGTCCAGTACACTATCTTTGAAAATAAAAAGTTTGGTGGAATTTGGTTGTACAATTGGAAAACAATTGAACAGAATAGATTTCACACCCATGCTTTTAATTCGTACGCTTTCTTATTAAGAGGGCAGTATAAAGAAGAAGTTATAGAAGGTACTACAATTAAACATAATGTGGTAAATCAATGGATGAAACCTAGATTCTTACCTAAAAATTACTGCCATAGAATCTTAGTTGCTAATCCAAATACATGGACTATCGTATTTTTTGGTCCTTGGCAGAAAACGTGGAAAGAATATTTTGAAGATACTAAAACTTGGGTAACATATACTTGGGGTAGAAAAATTGTACAAAATGACAACAAATAAAGAAAATAGAAAGAAAATGCCAATATTTTCAGGGGTACTTATGTACTTTCCAGATGCAATTGCTGAGGTAGCTAAATGTAGTTATCAAGGTAATTTACAACATCATCCAGATAAACCTTTACATTGGGATAAATCTAAAAGTTCTGACCATGGTGATGCCTTATTAAGGCATTTAATGGAAAGTGGTACTGTAGATAATGATAATATTAGACACAGTGCTAAAGTAGCTTGGAGAGCTTTAGCTCTTTTACAAATTGAATTAGATAAAGTTAAATCTTGTATTGGTAACCCTTCAGATGGGTTAATCATTAAAGATGATAATATCATAACGAGACAAAATAAAGGAGTATGACAATAATAACAATGAGTACAGTAGTATTCTTTACTCAAATCCTATTTATAGGTACAAGAAATTGGAATGTCAAAGCAGTAGCTAATGATAATTTACCGCAAATACTTCTTAGTGGTACTGTAGTACATTTAAGTTGGTTATTAAGTGTTACTCTTGGAGTAACGAGTGCTAAAGAATTAGTACAGAATTGGGATTTATCATATATTCCAGTAATCCTATGCAGCCTTTGCGGAGGTTTAATAGGGTCTTACTTGGCAGTAAAAATTAAACTTAGAAAGAAATGAGTAAAATAGATCAAACATACCATAATTTACTACAAAAAATAGTAAAAGATGGTTTTAAATATGAAGATCCTAATAGAAAAGGTGTAAGAAGAATTCAAATACCTTCTTACCAGATTAAACATGATTTTAAAGATGGTTTTCCAGCTATAACTACTAAAAAGTTATATTGGAAAGGTATTGTAGGAGAATTGTTATGGTTTTTAAGAGGTAATACAAATATTAAATATCTTCTAAAAAATAGCATTCATATTTGGGATAAGGATGCTTTTAATTATGCTAATTCGGGTGCTTTAGGTAAAGGACCAAAATTATCAGTTAATGAATTTTTAACTGAAGCTATTAATTCTGAAAATTCTGGAGATATAGGAGATTTAGGTAGAGTGTATGGTGCTCAATGGAGAAATTGGTATAAAATTAATAAAACTCCTATACATAAACAAAGTGTAGACCAAATAGATAATCTTATAAAAGGATTAAAAGAAACACCTATGGGTACTAAACACATAGTTACAGCTTGGAATCCTGCTGAATTAGATAAGATGGCTTTACCACCATGTCATTGGAGTTTTGAAATATTGGTTGAACCTATTGGTGAATACAAATGTGAAGAAAGTGAATATTGGTATGATAATGATTGTCATTGTTCTGAATTAGGCTCAGGAAAATGTGGGGAAACTAAATATGGATTTACTTTAAAATGGCATCAACGTAGTGTAGATACGTTCTTGGGTCTACCATTTAACATAGCTTCTTATGCACTTTTAGCACAGATCATAGGTAAGATGACTAATATGGTTCCTAAAGGGATTATAGGGGATTTAAGTAATGTACATATTTATGAACCTCATTTAGATGCTGTAAAAGAGCAGTTAAGTAGGGATGCAGATAAACATAGTAAATGTGAATTAGAGATAAATGAAGGTACTTCTACTTGTTTTAAAAGAAACAGTTTAGACGAAGCTTTAAGTAAAATATTAATCTCAGATTTCACATTACAAGATTATAAATCATACCCAAGAATACCAGCAGAGATGTTGGCTTATAATAAATAATTAATTAAGTAAAAAAAATAAAAATTAGTAGCTGAGTTACTAAAATAGTTAATAAGAAATTATTAATATACAAGTGAGGCTATCTTAAGATAGTCCTCACCTCTGTTTTTAAAAATAAAATTAAATAAAATTAAAAAAAATAAAAAATGAATAAAATACAAATAATAATACCAATAATCTTAGTATTAAGCATAGTAACAATATATTTAAATATACCAATTATACCAGTAATACTATTTGGTACAAGTGTAGTACTATTTGGATATGAAGTAGTACGTATGTTTATCACTAATGAGATAGTAGTTAAAGAAAAAGAAGTACCTTTCTTAACAACAGAAGATTTACCGTCCTTAGAGAGACATCCTGAGACAAAGATTACTAAAGAAGTTTCTTTGATTAAAGAGGAAGTATTAGTAGCTAAAATAACTAGAAAAACTCCTTGTCAATCTCCAGGAACTAAATTAGTTAAACCTTTAGTAGAGGAACAATTAAATTCTAAGTTTAGAGAAAGTGTTAAGAAAGCTCCTGTAAAGAAGCAAGTTAGTCAAGTTATTAAAGGAGATCCATTAGCTAAAGATAAACCTAAGCGTAAGTACAAGAAGAGGAAACCTAGGGTTAAAAATAGAAAGGATGAGAATTGAAATACAAAGAAATGAAACTTCACAACCAATAGTTTATGAAATTGTTGAAAATGCATATACTAAAGGACCTATGTATTGTGTAATGTTTTTAAAAGACGGTATGAGAATGACTCATAAATATCCTTTGATTAGTTTATTTAGAGTTATTGAGGATTACAATGATAGTAAGAGGTAATTATAATAAGGGAGTTAATAGCTCCCTTTTAATTTAGAGATATGAAAATTAAAATATTGAGTGATACACATGCTCAACATTTGGACGAACCACAAGACCAGGTAGATTTATTAATTCATTGTGGAGATGCTACTAATTATAGAGCAGAGTTTCCAAATGAAAAAGAATGGTGGTACTTCTGGGAATGGTGGAAAGGATATCCATCTGAATATAAAGTCTATGTACCTGGAAATCATGATAGCTTTTTAGATTCCCCTGCAGGCAGGAAATTTATTAAGGAAGTAAATAAGGAAACTAGTTTAACTGGAATGTCTATATTAGTTAACAGTACTATAGAAATAGAAGGGATTAAAATATTCGGGTCTCCTTATACTCCTACTTTTGGTAGTTGGTGCTTTATGAGAAGTCGAGATAAAATAGGTAAAAACTGGAAAATTATTGAGAAAGATACAGACATAGTAATTACTCATGGTCCTCCTAAGACTATATTAGATTTAGCAAGAGATAGGACTAGAACTTTAGAATTTTGTGGAGATAAATCTTTACTAAATAAAGTATTAGAAATTAAACCTAAATATCATTTCTTTGGTCATATCCATAGTAATAGAGAGTTTGAAAATAACGGTATATTACTTAGACATGCTATAACGTTTATGAATTGTAGCCAAGTCAAAGATGGAATGGTAGAGAAAGGTTTACAGTACAAAGGAAAAATTATAAACTATGAAAAAAAAATTAACGAGAGTAAGTGATAAACTTTCTAGAAAAGGAATTATTAAATTTTTAGAATTTGGTCCTCAAGAGCGAGGAGTTAAATTACATTTAAAACCTAAGAAAGGTTATGCCTGTATTGTGAACCCACAAAGAGGGGTACATTATACTTGGATGACTTCAGCAATAGTTGAGGTTATTTCCCCTACAGAGTTTAAAACTAACAATTCTCACTATAAAATAACAAAATGATAAATTATTTAAAAAAATTTGTAAAAGGTTTCACAGAAGGGACTGAGTCGACTTTTTTATTTACAGAACACATACAGGTAGTAGGGGTAGGTATACTAGCAATATTCTCTACAGTATTATTACCTGTAACCTTAATTATAGATTTAATCTTATTAATAGATAAGAAACTTCCAACCTCTACAAGGAGAGTAAAAAAACAAATACGTGAGTGGGATGAATATACCATAGATTGTTTTGACCCTTTGTATTTATACAATATAAACAAGCAAAGAGTCCTTCAACTACATGGAGAAACTTTATCTGAATTTATCTTTAAATTTTTTAAAGTTTATAATAATTCACACATAACTTGTTATAAAGGTACTGAGGAAAAAGTTATAAAATTTAAACCTGCAACCTCTTGGCCAGGAGCTATGCGTCCAAAAACGGCTACGCAATGTATAGAAGGTAGAAGAAGAAGTGTACAAGATTTATATTTAATTTGTAGATATTATTATCCTAAATGTACTTTAATGCAAATCTTAACTATTTTAGAAAAATTAGTTTTTGGAGCAACTAGTTTTAATACTAACAATCTATCTATGTCATATTGTACTGATATTTATAAGTTAGTTTTTACGTATAGCAGTACTACTATTAGAAAAAATGCAAGGGTAGAATTTTTAGATGACGAATTTAACGCTAGGCACTTAATGCAAGTAGCGAGAAATCCAGAATTAAAATATTTCAAAAAATAAATAAAAACGGAGAGCTACTATTGCAGCTCTCCGTTTTTTTTACTCAGTTTTATCTGGTCCTAATCCTGGGAATAAACTTAAAGGTTTATTTATAAGAAACTTGTTCTTCCCTTTTGGGTCTTTCAAACCCATATAAGACTTAAGCCCTGGTATAAGTTCCATAACTTTCTTTTGACGCCTAGAATAGTCCTCATACGGCCCTGATTCCATAATATGTCCATCAAGAAACCCTCCAATATCTAGAACTTGACTTAACTGTCTAGCGCCTGCTATAGGAGAATTAAATACTAAACTCATACCCTCAACAGGATTATGAAATGCAGTAGCTTCAATTAAAGTCCTATTAGTT
>TARA_R110000850_G_scaffold85837_3_pt1 | contig 11347 bp, 10 predicted proteins | sample TARA_R110000850 | Tara Oceans TARA_R110000850 (sample SAMEA4397586) | marine metagenome | biome: Polar Biome; feature: [SRF] surface water layer (ENVO:00010504); material: water (ENVO:00002006), including particulate matter (ENVO:01000060) such as... | depth 5 m | reverse complement strand
CTTCATATGGAAAACTGCAGTTCATTGACGGGTTCCCGGAAATATCCCCGATCAGGGCTGGTTTTCCCGCGCTTTGCTTACGCAGTCGGGTTGGACACGTCTGGCAATTTCATGACCGCTGCTGGCACGATGTTCCCGATCGCATGACGCGGTCTTCACGCGGCGTTTCGGTGTTTTGGTGCTGAGATGGGTGCGCAACCCATTGTATACGCGATAGGTCTTATTCGTATTGATCTTCCACCCGGAACCTGTCGCGGCAAGGATGATACCGCCGGGCCAACACGGCCGACGCGCGCCCGAGGTGCTTTTGAACGCGGCGCTCATCGACCTCTGTTGCTGGCCAGATCCGTGCGCAAGCCGTCGCCTGATAATTCGGAATTCCATTTTTTCAGTCAGTTTGAGAGTGTTCCGCTTTCAGCGCTGTTTGCTTGATGAGGCGGGATACGAACCTGTCAGGCAGGCGGGTTTCTGCGCGGATTGATCGCGTTCCAGCGCGAGAGCCAAAATCTTGACATTTCATGATCCGTCATGATATTTTGATTGTAGAATTTGGAGCTGCGCTATAGCCACCAAAACCCGAGAGAAATTCGCAACCCACGTAAATTCGGAAATTCTGTCCGCAGTCCGTGACCTGGCGTAGGACGAAGGGCGGCAGTTGCAAGCTCTAGTGGATGAGGCGCTGAGCGACCTGATCGAAGAGGCGGCGGCGCTGTGGGAAAGCCTCGCGCAAAACCGGCCTTTCGTCGATGGCAACAAACACACAGCTTTCGCTGTCACATATACCTTTCTTGCGATCAACGGCACACGGATCACTGCCGATGCCGAGGACACCTACGCCTTCATTACCGGCCTCTCGGAGACCGACATACACTCACTGGATCAACTGGCCGTATGGCTGCGCGCCAATGTCTCGGTTGATCCGCAACCCGCTCCGAAGTGAGCATACCGGCAGACTGAACTTGCGCCATGTCATCGTCTCATGCCTTTGATCATCGGCTTTCCGGCTTGATCGGTCGCTTTTACGATGCGGCGGCGGACAACGCTTTGTGGGCGGGCATGGCCGATGATGTGGCGGGATCGCTGGAGTCCACCAGTGCCGTGTTGAAGCTCCATGGCGCAGACGACACCGTCCAGCTTCTTGAAAGCACCGTAAATTTGCACGTTTCGGATCGCCAACAATCCTGGGCGACGCATTGGCACAGGCAAGATTTATGGGTGGAGCGCGCCGCAAGTTTCGGCGTCTCGCGCGTTGTCACCGATCATGATCTCGTCTCGCCGATCGAACAGCGCAAAAGCGGCTTCTATCAAGAATGGCTGCGCGAACTTGATATTCACCACATGGTTGGTGCCGTTTTTCCGGGTGGCAATGGTGCTCTCGGCGTCCTGGGGGTGCACCGGCCAAAACGGGCGGGTGCCTATGACGACACCGACCGCCACAAAGTCTCGATCCTCCTGCCGCACCTTCAACGCGCAATCTGGCTCGGCCAGCAACTCGCCATCACGGCGGCACGTCAGGCCGTGACCGAAGAGGTGCTCGCGCGGATCGATGCGGGTGTGTTTGCCGTGGATGTGCGGTGTCGGATCATGTCGCTGAATGCGGGCGGTGAGGCTCTGCTGGATGGGGCAAGCGGCCTTGCGGTCTCACACGGCCGCCTGAGACTGCAAGATGGTTTGCTGGATCAGTGCATGGCGCAGATGGTACAGACGAGCGTGTCGACCGCATCGGGACACCCTGTGCCGCCAGGGGCCGCCATGGTGGTTCCGCGTGACGGCCGTCTGCCCCTGACGATGATCGTGACGCCATTGCGGCCCTCAGGCATAGGTACCCAGACCCAGCCCCTGGCGCTTGTCATCGTACGTGACCCGGAAGCGGCCACACTCAGTACAACGGGCTTGCGGGAACTCTTCGGCTTCACGCGGTCGGAAGCGGTGATCGCGCGTGACCTTGCCAGCGGTCTCTCTCTTGACGATGTGGCAGAGCAGCGCGGCATTGGGGCTGCTACCGCCCGCTCGCATCTCAAACGCATCCTCTCCAAAACCAATACGCACAGGCAAGCAGAAGCCGTGGCGCTGATTGCCCGCAGCGTGGCCGCCCTTGATCAACGAACCTGATTTTCTCCCCTGAACTGGGGGCGAAACCAAAGTTTGATCAGCGTATTCTACCGAGATATCGGCCCGCCGATGCGGTGCCGGTCTTTCAAGTCAGGATGGGGGGTGTTGCCATGGGCATGGGTCTTATTCTTCTTGTGGTGCTGGGTGTGGCAGGATTCTTCCTGGCAAAGAAGTTCGGATTGCTGGGGTTGCTTCTCACGCTGGGCAATTCGGGCAGAAGCCGCTTTCGCCGATCTGGGTCGGCTGGAGAGACTGTCTTTCGCGTAACCCCAGCACGGCCTTCGCTTACTGCGCTGGCCGCGATTGCAGTGGGTCTGACCTTTCTGATGAACGTGGAGACGCTGGGGATTTTCGCGTTTTTCGGTCTGATGCCACTTACCATGGGGTTGCTTGCCTTCCCGATCGGGGCGCGATACCGGCAATCGGCCACCATCACGATCACGGATGAGGCGGTCAGCAGTGGCGGTAAATCCTGGGGGCTTGGCGAGATTGCGGATTTCAACGTTCGGCAGGGAAGCCGGATCAATACGGACGAGCCACCACTGGGCATTCATCAGACGCCGGACGGCGGGCTGATCTATGGCAGGTCGTCTTTCGCGATGATGTCGCGCGTACTGAACAGGCGCATGATCGAGCGGTCCTACTTCGTCAGTTTGCGCACGCGCGCGGGTAGCGATGAAACGGTTCTAAGCGGTGGTCTGACGCTCGATTGTGCGCACGCCTTACAGCGCGATCTGCGCGAGGCCGTCTCTACAAATGCCAAGATTTCGATCGGAGGTGTCGCATGAAAACTATACTTACGGTTGCGGTGCTGATCGCGAGCGCCGGGTGCGCAGCGGCACAGACGAAAGCATTTCCCGTGGTTCAGACAGAGACCGCCTTTCTTGATGTGTGCGAACAGGAACGGGTGCAGCGAGAGCCTGCTTCGGCCCCTTGGGCGCGGGCCGAGTGCCAGATCAAATGGCGATGGGCCCTGGCGGCGGGGCCGATGGCAGATGTCATAATCGCGATGAGCAAAGCCGATGGCGATGCGGCGCAAGGAACCGCTTCCATGTCAGGGTCGGCCATGCCTGCGGGCATTGCCGTCTCGCACAATGCGGCGGGAATCCGCTTTGACTGGCAAAAGCCAGGCTCGGAGGGCCGTTACAATGTCACCGGTGCCCTGCGCAGTCGTGGTGTCACTCTGCAATCACTCGGTTGCCCACAATACCCCGGTGCATCGATGGGCCGCGAAAAGGTCATGCTGGCGGGCGTGCCTGGTCGTCAGCCTTTTGTCGTTACGGTCTACAGTCGTGCGGCACCGACCGGTTTCGAGCCGGGCGTCTATGAAGTCGATGCTGATTTCAGCGGCAACGTGCCTGACATGCGCGCGTTGCAGGCAGGCCGCTATCCGGGCGGTGGAGGCCGTGCCTTTGCGGTCGATCCGACCGGATGGGTCGCCGAATGCCCTGATCCGGAATAGACACCGGATCACGTGCTCGTCCTCTGAAAGAGGGCAAGCGGGCGCATGTTCTGCGCCTGTCTCTGCCATGTGGGGCGGGCTGCTCTAGGATGCAGGGTCAGGTGCATGGCGACATCAATGAAAATCGCGACTGGGGAAAAGCCGTTTGGCCTGTTCTCGGGGATGGCGGGCACTCGTATGCTGGCCGCGCGGGACATCATCGGTTCCGGGGCGGGTGATGCCAATCACCTCTTCCATCGGGTGGCCAAGGTCTGTCAGGCGATGTGACATGTCCTCAATGGACTGGGCGATCAGATGCACAACGATGCCTTCGCGTTGCAAATATCCATTCACATGCAGCAAGCGCCCACTCATCACAATGCGCCTGAATTTCTTATATATCTCTGCCCACACAACAATATTTGACACCCCGGTTTCATCTTCAAGGGTCAAAAATATCACACCGGATGCGGTGCCGGGGCGTTGACGGGTGATGACAAGGCCGCAGACACTGGTGCGGCCCAGTGGCACGTGTTGCAACTGATCATGTGGCGTCAAACCGGGGATCGTAGGGCGCAAAAGCTCCATGGGGTGGGCGCGCAAGGTCAGGCGAGTAGAGAGATAATCCTCAACAACCTCTTCGCCTAGATGCATAGCGGGCAAGGTGACTTCTGGCTCGTGAATGCTTTCGCCATCAACCAGATCATTGAACAGCGGCAAAGGGGTTTGGCTGCGAATGGCTTTCACCTGCCAAAGCGCGTCACGGCGGGTTATACCCATACTAATGAACGCATCGGCTTCAGCCAACCGCTCCAGCACCGCAGGGGCAACACCAGCCCGCAACCAGACGGTTTCGGGGTCTTGATAGCCATTACGCCGCGCGGCCACGATCCAATTGGCATCTTCTTCGCGAAATCCTTTTATCTGGCGAAAGCCAAGGCGTATGGCAAGCGCCCCATCAGTACGCCGTTCGAGGTGATTGTCCCATTTACTGGCGTTCACACAAACAGGCCGCACTTCAATCTGATGTTCACGGGCATCCCGGACAATTTGGGCGGGGGCATAAAACCCCATCGGCTGGGAATTAAGCAGCGCACAGGCGAAGATTGCGGGATGGTGGCATTTTAGCCATGCCGACACATAGGCAAGCATCGCAAAGGCGGCGGCGTGGCTTTCGGGGAAACCGTATTCACCAAACCCTTCGATCTGGCTGAAGCATTGATTGGCAAAATCCAGATCGTAATCACGCTCCAACATGCCATTTATAAACCGGTCCCTAAAGGTCCCAATAGTGCCCATCTTGCGAAAAGTAGCGAGCGAACGGCGTAGTTTATCGGCCTCTTCTGGGGTGAAGCCCGCGCCAACGACGGCAATTTGCATTGCCTGTTCCTGAAACAGAGGCACGCCAAGGGTTTTACCCAAAACCCCGCGCAGTTCTTCGGAAGGAAAGTTAACGTTTTCGCGCCCTTGGCGGCGATTGATATAGGGGTGCACCATGCCGCCCTGAATGGGGCCGGGGCGCACGATAGCGACCTCGATCACCAGATCATAAAATTCGCGTGGCTGCATGCGCGGCAAAAAATTCATCTGCGCGCGGCTTTCCACCTGAAACACCCCCACTGCATCGGCAACACAGAGCATATCGTAAGTTTTTGTGTCAGCCTGAGGCACGGTTGCGATGCTCAGGTTCAGATGCTCATGCTGCGTCAGAAGATCGAAGCTTTTTCGGATACAGGTCAACATCCCAAGGCTAAGCACATCGACTTTCAGAATACCAAGGGCGGCGATGTCATCCTTGTCCCATTCGATAAGCGTACGGTCATCCATCGCGGCGTTTTCAATGGGGCACAATTCATCCAGTCGCCCTTTTGTGATGATAAACCCGCCCACATGTTGCGACAAATGTCGCGGAAACCCGATGATCTCGCCGATTAGGCGGATCGTTTGCGCAAGGCGACGATCATTCATGTCAAGGCCCAGCTCGCGAATATGCTCTGGGTCTGCGCCACCATCAGACATGCCCCAAATCTGACCTGAAAGCCTGGCGGTGACATCCTGCGATAGTCCCATAACTTTGCCGACTTCTTTAATGGCGGCACGAGAACGGAAATGGATGACGGTCGCGCAAAGCCCGGCGCGATGGCGTCCATAACGGTGATAAATCCACTGAATCACCTCTTCGCGGCGTTCATGTTCAAAATCGACGTCAATATCAGGTGGCTCGCCCCGATGTTCCGACACAAAACGTTCCACCACCATGGCGATCGTTTCAGGACGGACATCGGTGATACCCAGTAGATAGCAAATGATCGAATTCGCCGCTGATCCGCGCCCCTGACATAGGATTCCCTGCGACCGTGCATATTGCACAATGTCATGCACGGTCAGGAAGTAGGCTGGGAAATCGAGCTTGGCGACAAGTTTCAATTCTTTTTCAAGCAGCGCTTTGACCTTGACGCTGGCCCCATCGGGATAACGGCGTTTCAACCCTTCTCGTGCCAGACGCTCCAGCCGTGCCATGGGGCTTTCGCCATCCGCAATCTCATCTGGGTATTCATAGCTCAGCTCGCTCAGCTCAAAACTACAGCGCACGGCAATTTCCATCGTGCGCCTGATTGCTGCCGGGTGATGACGAAACAACCGCGCCATATCGACATGGCCTTTCAGGCGACGTTCTGCATTTGGGAGCGCACGGGTTCCGATCTGGTCAATTGTGATATGGTGGCGCATACAGGTCAGCACATCCGCCAATTGCTTGCGCTTACTGTGGTGCATCAACACATCGCCCACTGCGACCATAGGGGTTGAGCAGCGCAGAGCCAGATCAGCGCAGGCAGTGAAATAGGCCTGATCGCTGCCATCATATTGCGGGGCTGCGCCCATAAAGACGTGCCCGGGAAATCGGCGCTGAACAGGATGTATATCCCGCTGCGCCGTATCCAGATCACTGGGTATTGCGATCAAGATCGTTCCCTTGGCGTGATCCATCAAGTCATTCAGGTCAAGATGACATTCTCCTTTTGATGCGCGTCGTTTACCACATGTTAACAGCCGTGTCAGACGTTGATAAGCTGCACGATCTGTGGGCAGCGCCACCCAGTCAACGCTGCTATTGCGCAGGACTATCCGACAGCCAACAATCAGCTTCGGCAGTTTTTCTGCGGGAATATCATCCTTCAGAACCTTCAACGCGGAATAGGCTCGCACGACACCGGCCAGCGAATTGCGATCCGTGATGGCAATCGCGGCAAGGCCCAAATCAGCGGCACGCATCACCAGTTCTTCGGGGTGAGATGCCCCGCACAGAAAGGTGAAATTGCTGGTGGTACAAAGCTCGGCATAAGTCATGCGAATTCTCCGTGAACAAACCATCCAGGATTTTGCGGGGTGTAAAACAACCACAGCCTGCGCCCTTGTTGCGTTTCGACCCGCCAGTAATCACGTAAGCCAGAGCGCCAATTTTCATCCGCCATCCACCATTCAGGTGCGATGCGTTCCGGCCCTGTGGCACGCCCTGTCGTCAACGTCATGCGACGCCACCGAAAGCGCGGGGGCGGTTGTGACCCGTCCCCAGTAATGGGTTCAGGGGGGAACAGGCGAATGGGGCGGGGCTGCGCGTGTGTCCATGCATCGTTAGGCGATGAAAATGCCGCAGGGGCCCTGATGAAGCTACGTTCGGGTATATGGCTATCAGCGGGCAGGAAGCGCTGAATGTTCTCAAGCCCTATCCGTGCTCCAAGGCGCGTGAGCAGATCGTCAAACTGATCCTTACTGCCACTTGAAACATGGTTGATCTGTTGCACGGGCTGCTTTTCAACTTGGATTGCCATCAGTCGCAGCTGGTCAATTCCAAATCCCGCATCAACCGTATCAATCCCGCGTTGAAACAGGGGCAAAATACGATGGGCATCGTGCAAGGCACGGGCCAGCCGTAATTCAACCTCTTGCGTATCCCGATCCACGCGGCGCAGGGACAAGAGCAAGGTGCGCGCTCCGACTCCGTCAAGGGCAAGCTGTTCACAAAGCTTTACCAAAAGACGCTCCACCCCCGCCATCACATCCGCACAAAGACCAATCGGTTCGGGGAAACTCATGCGTACGGCATAATGAGGTGGGGCCTTCAGAGGATTGATATCTTCTGATTGCACCCCAGTCGCTTGGTCTAAACGCAGCAAAAGTTCCGGTCCAAAACGTCGTGCAAGCGGCGCGCGTTCTGTGGCTGTTAGATCGCCAATTGTGCGCAGGCCAAGCCGTTGCAGCGCCACATCCGTTTTACGCTCAATACGCAGCGCTGCGACTGGTAGGGCCGCCAACGCGGTCTGCATGTCATTTGGTGCGGACGTAGTGCCATAATGCGCCAACGCCCACGCCGAACCCCGACTGATACCAAGCCCGATACGCACAGCGATGCCCGCACGCTTCAGACGGTGATGCATGTCTGCAAGCATCGCGGTTTCATCGCCAAATAAATGGGCCGATCCCGTGATATCCAAGGTCAGACCATCAGCGCCCTCCAGCCCAACCCATGGGCAATAACGCGTCGCCCAACGGCGTAATGCGAGCAAAAATCCCTGATCCGCTTTTGGGTTTGCCGGCATGCTATACAGCTCTGGGCAAAAGGCACGGGCATCTGAAAATGGCATGCCTGGGTGGAGGCCCTGCTTTTCTGCTGCTTTATTCAGGCAATAAATCCGATTTGCGTTGCGCTCCATTAGGGTTAACGCAAAAGGTCCCTCTATTGCGCGCGCACGTTGAACCCGATCACTCGCCAGGCGGGGAAACCACAACGATACGATCCGCCGGGTTTGATTTTGTCGCGTCCCATCGAACATACCAATCACACAATGTTCCTGATTTGTTCTTAATAAGACGCCAGCACATCAGAGTCGAGTCCGCTCGTTCAGGATCAAACATAGGATCACACTGCCAACGGGTTTCGGCAGCATTGCTGCCCATGCCTTCGGGAATGATACACAGTCCGGTTGTTTTCCCGGTTTTCGCAGCCAGTTGCAGCCGTCGTCCGACCGTCAGATTAATCGGTTGATCCAGCTCAATGATGACCAACGATACACTGCCATCGCGCAAGGCTTCCTCCATCACGGTAAGCCCTTCCACCTGATTTTTGACCTGCGCCAATAATGTCTTGGATGGATCATAGTAAGGTAGAAGCCCAATAGGGTGTAATATATCGGACTGCCACGCCTGGCGGACCCAAAGCACACGCGTATGGTTTTGTGCCCCCGAAATGGCAGCGAACTTAAAGGCATTGGCACCACAGGCTTCATGGACACGCGATGTAGCCAATGGAAAACAGATAAGGGGTTTAGGTTGCATGATGGCATATTACCAAAGTGATCTATAAACTTAAACTCAAAGTCCTATGAGTGCAAAAATACTTAAGCTTACATGCCGCGTTTTTTCCAAAATCTGCATGCGAAATATGTGGTGCCGACTAAGCGAGGGAAAACGCCTTTTGTGAAGGGATTTGAAGTGCCCCAAGATTTGTAGACGCACTGCTTGGTAATTTTGGAACCAAGGAGAGACGGATATGAGCAAGGGAATAGGATTTACGGACGAGTTCAAGCAGGCCGCCGTGGCGCAAGTTGTCGCGTGTGGATATGGAATCAGCGAGGTTGCTGAGCGCCGGGGGATCAGCACCAAGACGAGGCACGTCCCAGAACCCTTGTAGCGCGGTTGGCCGCGTTAGCGGGCGTCGCGGCGCAGATCGGCTACAAACGCCGCCCTAGTCGTTATGATGGCAAGTCTACTGCTGCGGTCGACAACACGGTGGATCGGCAGTTCGAGGTCCCTTATCGGCGATTGCCCTGCAATCGCCTGCCGGGCAATGGATGCACCTAATCGGATCTGGGTAAGACGTGGGGCAAGTCACGCACGGCCGCGCTCTGCATGAGCACCGGATACGTCGCCACCTCATTTCAAACGTGCGCAAGAGGGAACTTTTCAAATGCTGGACAGTTGATACCCGAAACATTCCGGAAAGGTGTATTATGACTGGCAGAAAAGATGTACCGCCAACGACCACAGACGCAGGTATCCGTGTCCAGAGTGACGAATATTCGCTCAGTGTAGGTCCGGACGGCCCGATCGTTTTGAATGATCATTATCTGTTGGAGCAGATGGCGAATTTCAACCGCGAGAGGATCCCGGAACGTCAACCTCACGCGAAGGGTTCGGGGGCGTTTGGAACGTTTGAAACCACTCAGGATGTCTCTCAATATACCAAGGCCAAGATATTCCAGCCTGGTGCCAAGTGCGATGTCGTCATGCGGTTTTCTACGGTCGCCGGTGAACGAGGAAGCCCGGACACCTGGCGTGACCCCCGTGGTTTTTCCATAAAGATGTACACCGAAGACGGCAATTTTGACATGGTCGGCAATAATACACCGGTGTTTTTCGTGCGTGATCCAATGAAGTTTCAACACTTCATCCGGAGTCAAAAGCGCCGTGCCGACAACAATCTGCGCGATCACGATATGCAGTGGGATTTCTGGACGTTGTCCCCAGAAAGCGCGCATCAGGTTACCTACCTGATGGGAGACCGGGGCATACCCAAGACATGGCGCGAGATGAACGGATACTCCAGCCACACCTATTCGCTGATCAATGCCGAAGGGGAAAAGTTCTGGGTCAAGTTCCATTTTCATACCGACCAAGGTGACGGAAACGCCTATTTTGGCCAAGATGAAGCCGACAAGATGGCGGGTATGGACGGTGATTATCACAGACGCGATCTGTTCAATGCGATCGACAGCGGCGATTACCCCAGCTGGACGTTGAAATGGCAGATCATGCCTTACGAGGACGCCAAAACCTATCGCTTGAACCCGTTCGATCTGACGAAGGTCTGGCCGCACAAGGATTACCCGTTGATCGAGGTTGGCAAACTGCGGCTTGATCGCAACCCGACCGATTTTCACACCGAAATCGAACAAGCTGCTTTTGAGCCCAATAACATGGTGCCGGGCGTTGGATTGTCGCCTGACAAGATGCTTATGGCCCGAGGGTTTTCTTACGCTGACGCACACCGTGCACGTTTGGGTGTGAACTACAAACATATCCCGGTGAACAGCCCACAGTCACCGGTTCACAGCTATTCAAAGGATGGCGCAGGCCGAACGGTAAAGGTCGCAGATCCAGTCTATGCGCCAAACTCCTATGGCGGCCCTGCCGCGCAGCCCGAGCAGGATAGCGATATCGGGCTATGGCAAACAGATGGGGCCCTGGTCCGGCAAGCCTATACGTTACGCGAGGACGATGACGATTGGACGCAACCTGGTATCCTGATACGCGAAGTCATGGACGATGCTGCCCGTGGCCGGTTGGTTGACAACGTTGTCGGGCACCTCTGCGATGGCGTTAGTGAAAAGGTGCTGTTACGCGCCTTTGAATACTGGCGAAACATTGATCAAGACACTGGCGATAAAATCGAAGCCGGCGTGCGTGAAAAGCTCGGAGGAGAATCCAAGGCTCCGGGTCTTGCTTCGGCCAAGAGCATCAGCGGCTGATCACACGTCCATGATTTGAGAAAACGAAAGCGGAGCCTTGGTGCTCCGCTTTTTTCATGTCGGTAATGCGGTTTTTGTTCGTCAGTAAGGATGCCACGCTACCCCGACGAATTCGACGGGTGATCGCGCCACGGCCCCCCCGCGAAAAAGCGAACCCCTGTATCAGCGCCTTCCATTGAAAAGCGTCTATTTATTGATCGAGAACAAAGTCGAAATTCGCCCGACGCGTATCGTGCAGAAGCCGCACCTGAATCAAAGGGAGAATTTC
>TARA_R110000850_G_scaffold55758_1_pt1 | contig 11396 bp, 23 predicted proteins | sample TARA_R110000850 | Tara Oceans TARA_R110000850 (sample SAMEA4397586) | marine metagenome | biome: Polar Biome; feature: [SRF] surface water layer (ENVO:00010504); material: water (ENVO:00002006), including particulate matter (ENVO:01000060) such as... | depth 5 m | reverse complement strand
AGATAAATATGGTAAGACCAGGGAAGTAGACCCTTCTGTAAAAGGAGAGGTTGGTGCAAATGCATTTTTATATTTTTTATATGGACTAGGTGGCTTACCATCTGAAGCAGGATCTATTATTAAATACAATGTCAAGTCTTATAAAAAAGAACAGCAAAAAGATGAAAAAAGGAAACTTCAGGGATATAAGAATAAATCTGAAATGAAAAGATATGATAGAGAGTTATGGGAAATGACATACGGAGAAAAATCTCCCGGATACAAAGAAAGAGAAGCTGAAAGAGAAGCTAAAAAACTTGAAAGAAAATTATTGCAACAAGAGAGAGATAAAGAGTACAATTATACTCCAGAGGAGAAAAAGAAAAAGAAAACAAAAAGAAAGAAAAAAAACAATAGGTTTGGAAAGAAAAATAGATTTAATTAATAATTATGCCATTTAGAAGCAAAGCACAAAGAGCGTATATGTATAAGAATCTTCCTGAGATAGCGAAGAAATGGGAGAAAGAAACAACTTCTGGAACATTACCTAAGCGTATACACGCAAAAAGTAAAGCCCCTAACTTAATCTCTCAGCGACGCAGAAGGGTTAAGTCAAAATAAAAACCTATACAATAGATATAGCAGTAGCGTATTAAGCATTATTGCTAATATAAAATTTAATTTAGGGTGTTTAGGATCGTACATATCTAAATTGTTTTTTGTTTGTATATTTAACCTCTAAGTCTACTTCTGATTTTGACCAAGATATTTCGCCTGTAATGGTTTGAGGATTGGAATATATAATTCCATCAATGCATTTCCATATTACAACAGGATTTAATCTTTTATCTATAAGCTTTAGTATTTTTCTTGCAGATATACTCAAAGGGAATGAATCAGAGATTTTAGTATTTATAACCTTAATCTCTGCATAAGCGTATAAGTTTTTGTTTTGATCAAACAATTTATAATCTATATCTTGAGCGCTTAGTTTCTTATAGCTACCTCCATTTAATTTTACATAAGTATTAATAGCTTCTTTTTCCTGGGTTAAGTCTTGTTCTTTTTCAAAAATCATAGCTCCATTAAGCAGTTGATAGCAGTATGGCCTCCAATTACCACTCCACATCCAATCGCTGGCTTCTTTCCTGCTTTCGCGTAAGCCATCGCGTAAGTGTCAAAATCAATCCCGCAGCCCACTTGCATTCCAAAAACTTTAAAGTTTCTTCCGACTGAGAATTCAGTATAACACTGCGTATGCAAATGACCTTGAACTGTACTCATCATATCTGCTTTGCTTTTTGTTCGAGCGGTGCCTGCTTCCCCGTGTACATATTGTACGTTATCATAAACAACTCGCTCTGTAAAGTTCCAGTTTGGAGTGTTTAGCACGTCTTTGTAGTCTTTTATCCATTGTTTAGGAACATTGCTTGTTTGAGCTTTTCTCATCACTAAACGATCATGATTACCTATCGTAACGTCTGCATCTGGAAATTCCTCATACCACCTGGAAAGCCTATCTATAGCTAACTCCAGCTCATCCCCGCCCGATAAACCGTTTGCGTCGGTCTCATGATAAGAACTATAATGATTATCAATCACATCGCCAATAAATACGACGCGGTTGCAATTCATTTTTGCGTAAACTTGCTTACAGTGATCGAAGTATTCCTCTAAATCAAAAGGAGCGTGTAGGTCTCCAATGATAAGAATACGCTGCTCGTCTTTGTTAAGGTTGTCGTATGCTATCTTTTTATTTCCGCTTAGTCTAGGTCTAAAGTCTTTATATCTCATCTTGAAGGGAATCAGTTATTGCTTTTAGTTTTTTGCTCAAAGAAACCACCTCTGACTTAAGTAAGCTGTAGTCTTTGTCCATCAATAATTCATATATATTATCTAATGAATCATGAAGACCATTCATTATGAAGTTAATGTTTTGTATTCTTTTATGTTCAATGGGAGGTATTTTCATTTAATTTAATTTAAAACACACCTTTCCCCCCAGAAAGTAAGTTTATTTATTTATTTATTGTTTTCAGTTAAATCTTTTTCATTCATGTGCGCCTCTAGAAAATAACCATCTATGGGGCTAACTTGAGTTATAGCTCTATATATTTTTCTACTGGATGTCTTAGCTTTCTTTTTTTCAGCAGCCGTGGAGTCTAAGCCAAGGTTAGTGTACATATGAGAGTCTATACGGAGAAGTGTATCTACTTTTTTCTTTATACTCCAGGTTTTAAACCGTGTTATTTTGCTTATATCGTCTATTGTGTAGTTCATTTTCTTGTATTATATACTCAAATTTACTAAAAAATATAATAAGTTATCAATAATTAGGTAATTATTTATTTATTTTAGTCCTAATATCTTAAAAACCCTTCCTCCGGTGCTACAATCGTACCCCTGTCCTTCTAGGTATTTTTTATGACTTCTTAATGAATCTTTCAGATTAACAACAGTTTCAATTAAATCTTCACGGTTAGAAACAATCTCTTCATTTAATTTTTCTAGGTGTTTTATTTTAATTAAAGCCTCCTCTAGCGTTAGAGAGTCTTCTATTATATCTGCATCTTTTGCTCTGTATTTGTCTTTAACCCAATTAAATTTTATAGAAAATTCTTTGTCAAATTCCTTAAGATCCCTGCATCTCTTTATGTTATGCAATACAGAGGTGTGGTCTTTTCTTGGCTCAATAGTTTTACCTAATTTATCTAAGCCATAAGAAGTAAACTCTTTAGCTAAAAAAAAATATATCATTCTAGCGTCCAAATACACAGTCTTGCGGCTAATATTAGTAAACGGATCGTCAAGGTCTACCTTTAATAGGTCGTATATTACTTTCTTGATAGCTTCAATTCTTAAATCATTCATAGTTTTATTTTTTATGTAAATTAATATAGTCAAGGTATTGGTCTGAATCAATAATGTTTAACTTATGGAATAGAGGCCATACGTTTTTATAATTCATAAACTCTACACTGTAGAAGAACGGATCTTCCTCGCCAACTACACCTGCTACTATTCCAATCTCATCTTCGGATTGAATTCCATTATTTATTATATCTTCGGATAGTTCCTCTACTATTCCGTCTAGGTGTTTTATTATTGAAGCGCTATACTTCACTGGTAAGTTTTCTAGTTCTATTAAAAAATTTTCCTCCAGCTCATAATAAAAATCATCCCCTGTATACCTCTGCTTTGAATCCATATTTCTTTAATTCTTTAAGTCTATACTCTTGTAGTGCAGAAACTTTCCCCTTGCTTGTTTTGACCTCGTAGAATTCAATGCTCTTGTCGGGATGTAAGGCTAATAGGTCAGGTATCCCATTCTTATTAGTCTTTATAAGTTTTAAAACATAATACCCCAGCTCTTCTAGCTCTTTAATCTTTTTCGACTGCACCTGTTGCTCTGTCATCTTTAGGGTCTTTCATTTTGGTTAACGCCTCAGTTTTTACTTCTGCAATAGCTTCTTCATAACCTGGCATCCTTTCTAAGGTTTTAAAAGTTCCTACTGACAAGTCGCCAAGGTGTGTCAGCTCTGTAATTACTTTTTTTAAAATAAGATCAAGATGTTCTACCTTGTTTTTCATTTCCACTAGTATTTGTTCTTTCATTATATTTGATTTTAATTAATTATTATTTACAAACTTAGTAAATCTTTTTTAAAATGATTCAGCGTGTAATCTTTTTTATTTTTTACCGCGTTATATATTTTACCCTCTATGCCTCCTTTAGAAAATATCCAATAGACGTCATTTTCTAGTCTATCCTTAGTTGTCATCCTATCTTTAGACTGCCAATAACTAGTTGCACTAAAATCTATGTTGTAATACACAAGGCAAGATGCTTGCTTTAAAGATATTCCTTCGCGCCCTGATACGATTTGCAAAGCTATAGATTTATCTGTAGCCTCAAACTCTACTAAGTCGTTAGTCAAACTATCCCCGTAAACCTCTTTTAAGGCGTTTAGCTCCTCTTTAAACTTATAGAAGATACCTACCTTCACGTCTTTAAAATAGTCTCTTATAAAGCCCGCTTTAGAATAATCTAAAACCTGGGAATTTCCTCCTTCAAATTTAACAGTCCCGGAATATATCTGATGCAACTTCATCATTAGCTTAACGGGAGTGTCGGCTAGTATAACCTCTTCCCTTCCCTCTACAACTAAATCTTTTTTTAACATACGGGCAACTTCATAAGTTGTCGGCAACATCTCGACATAAAGAACTTTTTCAGTGGTTTTAACCTTAAACCCTGCTTCTTTTTGGCTATAATTAATAGTATAAGGCTTCATTTTGTCAAGTATTAATTCACTTCCTTTGGAATAATCCCTAATTCTTAAGCTGTTTATCATTCGTTCTGTAACGTTTACATATTTACCACAAAACTTATAAAAGCTTTTATATTCTTTAAAAGGATTTCTCTTACACATATAGACCTGGTGATACATCTGACTGTAAGATTCCGGGGTAGGAGTTCCTGACATTAAAATAACCATAGGATCTTGTTGCCCCACCAAGAGTTTTACTTGCTTCGCCCTTTTGCTAGGTTTAGGAAACGCTCCCATACAGTGAGCTTCGTCTAAGACGATTAAGTCATAGCTTCCGCTAATTTTATGTAAGCTTTCGTAATTTATAACTTCCATTTTAAAGTTAGGCTTTAATAGCTCGTAGTCTTTCTCTATTGAACTTATAGCCTTCTTCTTGGTTACAAATAAAACGCTGTTAACTCTCATTTCCCCTGCAATACCTAAGCTAGTTAAGGTTTTGCCCGTCCTTACCTCCATTGCCAAGTACAAGAACCCATGCTCACCTAAAACATCAGCGCCTTTTTTTATGATTTCTAATTGGTATTTTCTAAATTCCATTAAAATTCTATTGATGATTGAAATTCCATGTCGTGTTTAGTCTGAAACTCAATCCACCTTCCCGTAGAATCCCTGCCTTCTTTAGGGGTAGCTTCAAACTTATATACAGCAAACATGACTAACCACCTATAAAAGCCTGTTCGAGTAAACGCCCTAGACTTAACGGCTCTTGGAGCATAATCAGGATTCTCTTCTATAAAATCATAGTATAATTCTTGTTTGTATATTTTAACATTTGGAATTAATCTGATATTTTTTTCTGTTCCTTTTAATATTCCACACCACTCTAAAAATTCATGACAGGTTGATTGCCCTAGTTGTCTTACGTTTAAGTTTACAAAATCACTCTTAATTAAACCGTTTTTTAAATAATTTTGCAGGCATTTGATCATGTAATTGTCAAACTTACACCAATCAGAATCATCCCAATCTCCAAACATTAATTTACCGAATTCATCTAAAGGAGTGTAGTTTTTATTGTAATGCTGATGCAACTCTAACTCCCATTTTCTTCTAGTGAAAGAGTTTCCTGTCCCTCTAATCGCGTAATTTGTTGTTATAGCAATCTTAGGCGACTTACTAAACGGTATCGTTATGGCATCTTTATTTTTCTTCTCCAATGTGATGCCCTCAGTAACAACACTAAAGAGTCTTTCAAAGTCAAAATGTTTTTTTACATCATCAAAAGAAAGAATTTGAGTATCAGCAGAAACTAACTGATAAGCAAAAGACCTATCAAAAGTGAAAGCCTTACCATCTATCTTTACTAGCTTTTTCATGTGAGATAACGCATTCATAAAAATTCCTTTACCCGTTCCCCCTTCAGGATTTTCGCTTATCACTTCGTCATTTAAGATTACTGCCGGACAATAAGATAAGTTCTTGTGTCCATGCATTAAGAAACCGATTGTTGACTCCATCGTTAATGTCCTTGAGTAGTCTTTTCCGCTTATATTGTTTATGAAGGTTCTATAATCACACCCATCCGTATCACTATCTCTATACATCCTGTCAATTACATGGTCTTTCCACACATAACCCCCTAAATCTACATAATCTAACACAGTTATACTGTCATAAGTTATTGCTACTGCGCAATTTTTATAATACAAATAAGATGTTTCCTTAGTGTCTGCAATAAAATATATATCAATCGTAGATAACAAGGTTAAAAATTCATCTCTAAATAACCTAGTTTGTTCTGCAAAATAATTATATATGGATATGTCATCCATTGCAAACAAATGATTTAATATAAAATCTTTTATTTCATTGTCAGTAATGTGATCAATTAGATTGTTAGTTACTTTTACAAAGACATAGTTTTTACTGCCTTCTGGACAGTACTTGTAAAATCCATTATCTTCTAAGAATTTTTTAAACACAACAGGAACAGCTTTTACAACTCCTTTTTCAGATTTAGTCCAAAACTTTAGACTTACATCCTCCTCTGCTCGCTCTAATACAGAGTCAATAACTTCTGTCTCAAGCATAGAGTCTTCTAAATTCCTGCGTATTTCAACCTTTGAATCTCCCCTCCTAATTCTTTGCCCTATCTCATTTAAAGCGTCTTTATCTTCGTAAAATTTACTACCAAATCCAGCGGTATTTTGATAAGCTGAAGCTATAGTAGCCTCTATTTCTGATAAAGTAAAACCCGATGATTGGTATTGTCCGCATACAAAAGAAGCTAAACTCTTATTAACCCCAAAATCATTAAAAGCCATAGCTAGAATGAAAACATTTTGATTACGTTGTCCCTCTATAACCGGATATTTCTTTTCCCACCACTTTAAAAGTATTTCAACTATTCTATTTTCATCTGTAATCTGTATAGTTGGAGGACTTTTCTTGAAAGACATCTCCTGATGCTCTTCTTCTTCAATTTTATTCCACTCCAAAGAATTTTTGTTTACAAACACCAAGGGATCGTAAGATTCATAACATACTCTAGAAATATTTTTGCTTGTTGTGTCAAAGTATTCCGATCCTAGTTCTTTTTCTAAAGAATTAAAATACCTAGAATGATTGTCGGCTTCTCTTGGTATTCTTATTAATACTTTTAACCCGTTTCCTGATGGAGATACAAAAACCGAGTAAACAAATTTGTTTTTTATAAACTTTTCCTTGTCCTGGAGTAAGTCTTTTTGTTTTGAATAGCCATCATAATCCAAACATATTAAACCGCTGTGTTCAATTATTGAAGAGTCTGATCGTTTATTAAACTTACCGCTAAAACAAACGGCAGGCAATTCTTTTTTTAACTCATTTCTTTTTGACTTATCTTTTTCTCTTCTAATGCTTTTGATTAAATTTTTAGATGATCCAATCTTTATTCTATTCAAGATATAATCCGTGTCCTTGAAGAAAGGAGTTTGGGTTTCTTTAATGTTTTTGAATATTGTAACTTCGTGTGTCGAGTTCATGTCGATTTATTGAATTAAATTACTTGGTATAACTGATTAGTGTCGTTAATGTTATCTTTATTTCTTGTATAGGAGAATAAAAAATATTATAAGTAAAAAAAACCCTTATATATATAGTTAGAGGTGTTTTTATTGACAATCGGCACAGTTATTTGGTAAAAAAAGGAGGTTTTTACACCTCCCTTTTACTCTTTAATAAAATTAATTATTAAAACCCAATCTCTCCTTGAGAGTTGGTGGCACTGTTGTTAGCTTGAGGTTTTGGCTCAAACGTGTTCAACTCTGCGTAATACTTTCCAGATTTAGCCTGCTTAACTGTTGCGTTAACCCATCCGTTTTTAATGTTGGCATCCAAGAAATTTTTGAAGTCCTGAACCTTAAACGATAGCTCTGCAATAACAAAGTCAGGAGATCCATCACGTTTTTTAACGATCAGACCGTCTGCAAATACCTTTTCTTTTTGTTCATTCATAATATATATATTAAATTAAATTAAACTATAAAGGACTATTTATGATTAAATCCTCTATCTTTTCAGTGGCATCTTTGCTAAAATATTTTTCGTAATTTTGCATCGCCAATTCCACTTTTTCTTTTCCTTGTAAAACAAACTCTTCGGTAGTAGGGAAAACTCCTATATCAAAGTAAGGTATGTTAGATTTACCAAAATACTTTCTAGTCTTGCCAACCACAATAAACGTCATTCCGACCTCAAAAAGAGTTTGATATATAAAAGCTTGAGTATCATAACCGTACGTGTAGGCGTTTCTTTTGAATTTAAAAATATCACTTGTAGTTTTTAAATCAACACAGACTCCCTGGCTAATTATATCAGCTTTTCCTTTAAATGGTCTTCCGAATATCTCCCCTATCATAGGCTCTTCATACTTAGCGTCGAAGTTTGTGATCAAATCAGTAAGCACCTTGTCTTTACCTAAAAGGTAATCGACCATGTCTTTTATGTCGTCAGCTTCTGTTTTAGTGAGAGCAAACGTCAAATTGTTCTCTTCTAAGAAGCTTTTATAAGATTTAGTATTTCTACCCTTAATATCTACGATAGGGAACTCAAGGGCTTTATTTGGCTCTAGAATTAGCTGATGAAAGAACCTTCCCTTAGCAAAATTATCGTTATCGGGTTGAATTGCTCCAAACTGTTGAGGTTCGTAAATTAAATTTTTAATATCTGAGTTAGATATGTACTGTTTTCCAAACTTTCCGTAATAATGCTCATCATCACGAAGCTTTTCTATTATTTTTTCATGTTTCATTATTTATTTTTTTTAAGTTCTTTTTCTTGCTCTACTGATACATTGTATTTAGTCTTTAACGCTTTTATAATTGTCGCCCAAGCTTCTCCTCGATCTCGTCTGCCTTTTATTTTTGCCAATACACCTGCCCAATCATCATCCTTTAAGTCTACTTTTACATTAGTCTGTACCTTGCCAACTTTAATTTCTTTGGAGGTGCTTTTTTGTTCTCCATAAGCATCTAGGTCTTTGTCGGAAACTATGCCGAGTTGACTACTAAGTTGGTAGCGTCTAAAATAAGTTGTTCCTGATCCAAAAGATTGATAAGCATTCATGCCTTTCATTTCTACTAATGGTATATCTACTGTTGAACTGTCAGACTCTCCGCTTGCTGCATGAAATATAGCTGTTGTTAAGCAAGAGTTTCCCGTTTCGTTATTAGTTCCTAGCTTTTGCGTGAATCCTAACCCATGTTTTTTCATTAAAGGGTTTATCTTATGCATAATGGTAGGTAAATCAACATAGGTATACCCGTAACCTGATGTGGCTTTTAGTAACACGGGGCATTCTTGCTGAAAATCTGCGAGTGCTTTGTAATAATTCTTCATAGTTTTTTTGATTTTTGAGTTAGTTTATAATATTTCTTTAATACTGTAACACGAGCAGCTTTATAAGTTTCTAAGCTTTTTGTATTTATACTCATGCTATTCATTTCGCGCTTAATGTTTTCGTTGAGCCTATCTATTGTTCTTTTATACTTGTCTAGGGATATTATGTTTACCGCTTTATTCCACCCATGATCAAAAAATAACTGATACTGATGCTCATTCATTTCTATGTAATAATCTCCTCCCTTTGCGGGGTCATAAAGAGTAACGTCTCCACTCTCTATGTCTCTAGATATTTTTATACCTAGCTCCATTCTTGCTTCATAGCCATGCCAATCTAATTTAACTGAACCATAGCTTTTTTTAGCATCTTCAAATATCTCATCTAATTCGTTAAATATCAATTTGTTTTAATTTAGAGATTATATAATTATAGTCTGGATCTTTTCGAATTGTTTCTTTGATACTTACTATACCTCTATCAATCGTTGATCTTTGAAAGTCTATAGATGATAGGTTTTTAGTGTGTCTTTTAATTTCTGTTGGAGTCATTCCATGTTCGGAACATAGAAACCAAAGTAATCTCCTAGCTTCAACAATGTGCCTTATTTGTGTTTTTTCAAGTATCAGATTATCATCTACTTCTAAATGTTTAGCGATTTTTTTTAGATATTGAATAAATATATGTTCTTTCATTTGATTTTAAATATTTGTTCCAATAAAGGAGCGGTTTCATTGTAAGTCAATGTAACTGAGGGATTTGTTTTTCTCTCTCTTTTTTTTATATATTCTTTGGACTGATAGTCATCGTCTAAAAAAATATTTTCTAAATATGTCATTTAATTGAATTTAATTACAAAATTAAACAGAAAAATATAGAATAGCTAATTTTTTTGTTAATATTTTAATGGAAAATTGGAAAAAACCAATGTTTTGTCTAAAAATTTAATAATTGATACCTTCGTTTGTATTTTTTTTGCAAATCAGTCAGCCTCCTCATCTCTTTTACGCTTTCATCTTGATTTTCATCATTCATATTGAGCCTAAGGCTTCGACATTCGGTATCTATTTTTACTAAAAATTTATATATGTAATCTAAATGTTTTTGCTTTCGTTTACCTTTTAATATGTAACTCATGATAGTTCGTTTATTCGATTGTAAAGATCAAAGTCTTTTTTATACCAATCTAAGTTATTATTAAAATTATCGGTGGCGTGTTTTAAAGATTTAAATAAATGTTCTTTAATTATTTTCGCCTCCGAAGATGTTATTGTGATCTTATTCATTTCTTTTTATTATATATATTTTATCATAAAACTTAGTTCCCTCAGTACCGCAATCTTTACAGTAGTAAGTCTCTTTAGTATAGTCTCCCCTATATTCAGAAGTTTCCTCTGCTATTTCAGTACTGTTACAAGATTTACACCTCATAACATTGAGGCTTCATAACAAAGACTAGAACATACGTCTGTGTCTTTATACATTTCTACTCCGCACTCTGAACATTCAAATTGCGCCTTGTCTTCCCATGGAGGTGTTCCCCATGCATGATTCATGTAATTCATACTTTAATTGTTTTCTTTGTAAGTTGTTACCCCTAACTCATATGCTCCCATTCTGAAGTAATACTCTTTAGAGGTTATTTCTTTATTTACATACTTAATCATTAAGTCTGTTGGATCATTGTTTTGTTTTTTCATTTTATTGTCGTTTAATATATTTATTATCAATTAGTGTTTCCATTATTTCTCCTTTATTTTCAATCATGTAATCCCATAGGGCATCGTTTATTACCTCAATGATCATGTCCTGATTTTCGTAGATAGCATCTTGCATTATTCCTTGCAAATCTTCTCGTTGTTCTTCTGTGGGTTCATCGATTATCTTATAATCTTCTCTAAAGGGTTTTATTATGTTTTTAGCCCCATACTTACCCAACAATTCTACTTTATAAGCTACATCTGAAGCTGTCCAATTAAGACAATGATCTTTAACTTTTTCTTTATTTAAATCTATTGTTTTTTTCATAATATTTTATTTAATTGTTTTAATGCTTTTTTAACTCTTTTATTCATATTAGCTGAATATTCTAATTTGATATAAGCATTTGATAATTCATCTAATCGTTCTAAAGCTTTTTTTATCTCGATTAGGGGCTTCCTTGATTTTATTTTTAATGTACCTAACATTATTTCTTTTAGCGTGTCATCCATAATTTATGTGTTTAAAACGTGTTTTTTATGTGTTTTTTGTGTGTTTTTAATTTA
>TARA_R110000850_G_scaffold94506_1_pt1 | contig 11411 bp, 9 predicted proteins | sample TARA_R110000850 | Tara Oceans TARA_R110000850 (sample SAMEA4397586) | marine metagenome | biome: Polar Biome; feature: [SRF] surface water layer (ENVO:00010504); material: water (ENVO:00002006), including particulate matter (ENVO:01000060) such as... | depth 5 m | reverse complement strand
AGATACACATCTCAATTAAGAGTGAGTTGCTGTGCATCTCGACTCAATAAACTAAACGACATTAGTAAGAGGCTGAAAGGTTTTCTAGGGTGCAATCTAGTATCAGTCGGCCAACCGATAAAAGTTTGGGCCTGTACTTCTTCAGGTAGTTCTTATGTGTTTTTCAGTTTTTTAGGAAAACAGAGTACGAGGTAGTCCCAAGGGAGGCTCATTGTAATCTGTTCTTAGTTATACTTCTATCTTTGCAATTGTCAATAGTTAACGTGCACTTCCAGAAACATCATAGATGAACTTTTGACCACGCATGGCTTTATTAATTGCATCCATATTTTCTTCAAACTCTTGAGCAGACATCTTAGCTACATCAGACTCACGGAATTGTCCATTAGTCTCATCAGCATCTACGTTAGTCTTTGAAGTTCTACTAACTACAGAAGCTGCTGCTTTTGTGCCAGCTTTCTTAGCTTCTTTAGTTAATCCCTTATCAACTTTGTATAAGTCAATGACTCTTACCACAGAGCGAGGATCATCAGCGTTTTCATAAACGGCATCTTGAACCCACTTAGGCTGTTCGTCAGCCCAGTCATGGAAGTCATCTGACTCTCTAATCTTTACAAAGTCGGAGTGTGATTGAATAATTGTTGCTTCTGCTGTCTTACGGACAGTAGCATCATGCATCTCATCTAGTTTTTGAAGACGAGAATCAGCTTTACTAAATAGTTCCTGAGCCTTCTTAGCTGCTATAGTTTCTACTATGCCAGCTACGTCAGGATACTTAGACGCCCACTCTTCTATATCTTCATCTGTTTTAGGAGGAAGGATAGTACTGCCAGAGTTTTCTAATTTCTCAAAGCGTTCATTCCAGTCTTTCTCTTTATCAGCCATGTGACGACGAAGGTCACCGTAACGTTTCTTAAAAGACTTTTCTTCACGGCTTAGGTTCGCATCATCTTCGGATGTTTCATCTTCCGCTTTGGTTTCTTTTTGTTTGGAATCACTTGCATCCGATACTTCGGTTGCCTCAGATCCCTCGCCATCGGATTCCTCATCGATAGTTTCGCCACGTTGTTCTGCCTCTAGTCGTGCAATCTCTTTCTCTTCAGATTCCATCTGTGCACGTTTTTTACTTTGGTTAAATCCTCTGTCTACAAATCCTGCAGACTTCGGAGTTTCTATTGTATTTAGTTCACTCATTTAGTTAGTCCTTATGTTGGGGCCAGCAGTATTGCTGGGTAGCCTTATCGTTGTTGTAGTTACTTCTTCTTAGTCTTCTTAGGTCTAGCTATTAGACCGCCTTTATACGTGCCGCTGGGACCAGTATAGTTTCCTCTGTTATCGTAGTTTTTACTCTTAGTCCTAGGGTTAGTGCTGTTTCCACCACCACCACCACCACCACTACTACCTTTTAGATCAGACATTTTAAATTTAGGAGTAGTCATTTGCCCACCAGTAGAAGTTTGACCACCGTAACCAGTGCCTTGACCACCACCAGGAGCAACACCTTGTCCCGTTGAGGAAACAGTGCTGCCAATACCACCGCTACCAGTGTTCCTTCCACCAGCACCTCCAGCTAATCTGATTGCTTCAGCTTTAGCCGCAGTAGCTTCACGAAGTGCTAGTTCTCGTTTTTCTTCTCTTTTTCTTTTAGCCTCTTCTTCTAAAGATGCTGCAAATTTTTCTTCTTCAATTCTCAAAGCATTTGCTTCTGCTCTTCTTTTCTTAGCTATTTGAGCTTTTGTTAAAGCACCTTCAGGTATTTTTCCTGATGTTTTTCCATCTGGATACAAACCACCTTCAGTTAGTTCATCCCAGTCGTCTACCCTATTCTGACCTGCATCAACAAATAAACCAGCAAACCAAGTACCAGCATCTGCAAGTAGACTGCTATGTTGGTTTTCATATTCTTTTATTTGTTTTAAAATAGCAGTATGTTGTTCTTTGTCACCTTTTCGTAGAGCTATAATAGCATTGGCGTTAGCCTGAGAAATAGCAATAGCTTGAGCACCAGAATTGATCACACCTAGTAGTGGGAAAAGGCCAGCGCCATACTGCACAAGTTCATTTCTACCTGCACTCAATGCATCCGTAGCTCCTGCAACAGGGTCTTGATAATTAATGCCAGTTCCTTCAATAGTTTTTTCAGGTGCTTCACCGCTACCAAGTTTATCCAAAGCTCTTTTTTGATCAGAATCACCACCACCCATATAGTATTCGTCTGTCATTCTTGTTTTTGTTTCACCGCTTGGTGTGGTATAAGACTCACCTACAGCTACACTGTCTTTTCCTACTCCTGCTCCACCACTACCACCAGCAGAATCAACTTTACTTGCTGTACCTACACCAGAACCAGTATCTCCTGTTGTATCTTTAAAGTTAATTTTAATTCTGTTTTCTGGTGTATCAGACGTAAAAGTATCAAAGTCATCAGGAACTTTACCGATAGGTGTATCATCAAGCATAAGAACTTTTATGCGTCTTCCATCAGGGTGAATAAAAAATACAGAACGCATACCCGTACCTGTACTAGTTCCTGATCTATCTCCTGTAGAAACAGTAATGTCTTCTGTTAAGGGATCACCACTGCCAACAGAAATACCGTAAGCAGCATTAACAACACCACCTTCAGCCATAACTTGTTGCTGAGGTTGTTGCTCCATTGCCATAATTTCTTGTAGTAAGGCTTCTTCCTCTGGAGAAAGATCTTCACCTTCAGGCTGTGGGGCAGGACTAGTTGTTGGTTCTCCACCAATTCTACCATCTTGCTCCATCTGTTGCAAGCCCTGCTTTGCTGTCATACGTAAATCTTCAAAGAACTTTACACCAAAGAAACGTACAACGTCAGCAGGTACTACATACTCACCTTCAGACAACTGTGCAGGAACATCGTCACGAACTTCTTCAGCCATAGAACCTGGTGGTATTTCGTTACCTGATACTGGGTCACGTGTCATACCATCATCAGCAATGCCACCCTCTTCAAACATTCTCATTTGGTTGTTCATAGTGACTGCTCCACCTTCTTTAAAATCTATTGTATCGCCTGTGCGTTTATTTGTGAACTCAAACAATTTATTGTCTGGTGTAGTTTTCTTAGCTTTTTTAGCTAGAACAAGAGGACCAACTTGAATAACTTGTTCTGCACTTAGTATAGGCATACCGTCTGCTTTATCATAAAAATAAGAAGCCCTGTATGGGTTCATACCTACCTGTACCCACTCATCACCGTTTAATAATTTAGCTGCTTTTTCGTAGACAGCTTTTGGGTCCATATTTTCCCACTCTCCATTCATACGAGCAATAGTAGCTTTATTACCACCAGCCGCAATAGAGGATGCAGCTAGAGGATTACTTGTAAAGTTTACATTGTTAAGAACAGCAGTCTGACCGTAGCCTACTGTAGCACCACTTTTTTCTAAACCATCGTGAAGAGTTACAACCCAAGTATCTGTGTCATTATAAGATGGTATATCTAACCTTGCTGATATTTGAGTACCATCTTCAATTGTTTTATTAACACCAATAATACCTTTGTTTACTTTTACATCTCCACCTGTAGCATGTAGAGCCTGTGCTACATCTTTCTGTGTAGGAAACTTTGGCATTTCTTTTATAGGTAGTATAGGTTGAAAAACTCCTGATAGCTCTCTAAACTCTTCGGAGGTTATCTCACGATTACGTAAAGCATCTGCAGCATCAGCTAACTTTTCTTGTGGAGGTACTCTAAATTTATTCTTAGCGTAGTTTTTTTTACGCCATTTTTCTAGATCTTTAACAGAAAGCCCTAAGTCTTCTATAGTACTACTTAATGCCTGTTTTGTTAAGTTAGCAGTACCTAAAGCTTCTTCTGTCTTGTCTATGTTTATAAACTCGTCTCGAACAGGGGTGTACGTGCTGGGAGACTTTTCAAAATTAAATTCACCAGTAGTTTTTCTTTGGTCATCAAACTGCAAAAACCTGTGTGTCTTTTCTTTTAAACTAGGTAAACCTCTGCTATCAAAGTCAACATCAGAAAAACTCATGTCACCACGTTTTTTTAAACCAGATGTTTTTATCTTTGATATAGATTCAAGATCATCATAAGTGCCAGCAGTTGGGTTTGGTTTTCCAACTTTTACAATCACAGGAACGTCTTTAAGACCCAACTCAGTAGCAGCTTGTAGTCTGTGATGACCTTCTCCAAGAGCTACTGAACCATCTTTATGTACAAATATTTCTATAGGTTCTTTGATACCTTCGTTGTAAATGCTTTCTTTTAAAGTGGGCTTTCCACTCTTTGCAAAGTCATTGTATTGATATTCTTGTGGCCTATAATTTTCAGTACTGTCTATCCTGCCAACATCGTACCTTTGTTGATTTCCAAAAGGTATACGGTTTTGTATAAAGTCTATAGGTACATACTCAACGTTAGTCTCTTTTAATAGGGGCTTAGGCTTTAGCCTAACATTGCCAAGGCCAGAACCCATAGCATTCATATCAACTTCTACACGCTTTGCTACATTACCAAGAGACTTGGCTCCTTCTCTCAAAGCCTTAGCACCTGCATCACCTAGACTAGGAAATAAACCAACTAGAGCAGCAACTACACCTATACCACCCATAGCACCTATGACGTAGTAGTTAGGTTCTTCTTTGGCTAACTCATCTGCAATCATATCTACTGTTTCGTAGGCTCCTTTAATGTCTCCCACAATAGGTGTAAGATCTGCCAAAGTGCTCTTGTCTTCTGCAGTCAGTAACATTGACTGTTTGCCTACTGGTGCATTAACTGCTTCAGGCGCACTCTTTTCTGATATTCCCCCAACACGGTTAACAGGCTTATCTAGTCCAAAGTAAGCGTCTAAGCTAAAACTTTTGTCTGTTTGTTCTTCTACTGAACCACCTTCAGACATTCCTGCTGTACTCAGTCTAGGACGTAATCCATCTACATCACGTACTTCTTCTTCGGTACGTAAATTATGTACAAAGTTTTTTGCAGCTTCTACAAAACTGTCTACACTACTATCTTTATCTCTGTTTATTAATTCTTTTCTTAGTTGCCTACCAAAATTATTGTTATCTATATCTATAAGGCTTTCTTCGTCAGTACTTTCCCTTACATTTATTAGTTTACCAGCAATGCCTTTTCCTAAACGACCAAGGCCTTCACCCTGAACGCTTTGCATAAAACCTCCTAGAAGGATATGCCTAAGTGTATCTTCTTCTGAATCACTGTAATCATTGTCGGATGCCCATTGCCTAGCTATTTCATTGGCTTGATTACTTTCGTCGTTTACACCTAAAATAGTAGCAGCACTACGTTGTACTTTTTGGTTGTCTAGTATACCCATTACTTAAGCCCCACCATTAATATAGTCCCTAAGCTGTTTTAGTTTACGTAGAGCAGTGGCTTGACCTTGAAGACGGTACAAGGTGTTAGAATCGTCTGCCTGCTCCATAGCCCTATGTGTGTCAGACAATCTAGTATCCATTTCTGCAAGAAAGGAATCCCAAAGAGTTTTATCATTTACTAAAGGCTTTAGGTTAATCATGCTGCACCTTCACCTGTATTACCTGAGAAGCCCTGTTCTCCTGGCTGAGGGGCTGTACCAGTACCTATCGTACCTCCCCCTGCTCCAGACGTGTCTTGTACTCCTGTGCCTGCTGGTGCTCCCTGTGGGCTTCCCTGTGCTGGAGCGCCCCCTTGTGGAGCCTCAGGCTCTGGATTCTGTGCTCTAAACTCTTTAAACAACTCTGCTTGTAGCTTAGCATCAGCCATTGAATTGACTACTTTGTCTGGGTCTAGATCCATAGACTTAGCAATCTCACGAATAATATAGTCCATCTTAGCGAAGGGAGCTAAGGCTGGATTTTGTGCAACCTGTAAGAACTGCATCAAACGTTGTGACCTTACTTCGTTAGCCATCAGTGACTCAGTGCCTTGGGCTTTAACTTCTAGATCACCCTTAATGTCTTGGTCAAAGTCAAATTGCATGTTAAAGTTAAAGAAAGCTTTACCTAATGGCCCAAGTAAATAGTCGTCTACGTTTTTAACTACATTTCTAATACTACCGTTAGCAGCAGACATAAGCATTGAGATACCAGAAGCTGTACGCCCTACACCTGATACCCCTGTTTGACCGTGTGCAAAAGAAGGAAAGCCTGTGCTCTCATCAGCAAGCACTCGTGCCTTGTCGAAGAGTTGTAGGTTTTCGTTTGATACGTTAGGAAACTTTGTGCCATAAATAGCTTGTCCTGGTGCACCACCTTGTCTTCTAAAGACTTTTCCTGGATACACACTTAAGTCTTGGCCTGGGACTAAGTTAGTTTCGTCTACTTCTATAATAAGATTACCAGACAAAGCAGCGTTATCTACTGCCATCCTCATAAAGCCGTTCATCAAGGTCTGAGTATCATCCATATTCTCAGCAATGCCCACACCAAACAAGCTGTATGGGTTTACTTCGTAAGGCACAGAGTAATAAGGTATATAAGAAGGGGTGAAGGGATTAAGTACAAGACGTAAAACTTGATTGTTACAAGTCCATATATTTACAGACACTTGATCATAATCTTCTAATGACGCAGGAACGTCTACACTCTGATCTTTAAGAAGGGATACGTCTACATTACCCCAGAACTCAAGTACTTCATAGCGTTCAGCTTTAGAATCATTAGCTTCATCTTCCATAATTTGTTCCCACCACTCTTTAGTGTAGGACTCACCCATAGATACCGCTGTATCAATAGAGTTTGTACGGAAGAAAGGACGCCTCTTAAGTGCACGTATTTGTGTTCTAGACATCTTGTGACGCTCTACAACATACTCTGCGTCATCCATATTTATTGCGTCAGGATCTGGGTAAAAGTTCCATGTAGAAACAGAAGAACATTTAGGTACAGTTTTTATTGTAGGATCGTAGTCACCTTCTTCAGTCCAGTTAGGATATTCTTTATCAACTGCGAATGGACCTTTCATAATACCTGTGCCAAATAATGCACACTCAAAGGCTGTTGTACGTAGTTCTTTACGTGCGTTAGACTCCTCTAGCTGGTCATGGATTTTCTTTTCCATCTTTTTGGCTGCAACCATAGAAGGGTGAAAGTTAATCTGAGTAGGAGATTTACCTTCACCTTCTTTTAGTTTGTCACCTAAAGGTTCAAGTTTACCCCTAAGTCCAGACAGACGTTCTTGGAAGGCAGGAAAGGTTTCACCTGGTTCTAGTGTCGGTACAGCAACAGGGCCACTTGACTCCATCTTTTTAATGTTATCGTCTGACTCGATATGTACAGCTTCTAGTACACCGTCAGGTAATACGGTAGGATTAATACTAATTGGAAATTTATTAGCACCGAAGAGTACTTCTACAATCTGTCCGTATGCAGCAAGAACTTTAGTTTTAGTTACCTTAACAAAGACCTTTGATTTTTCAGTTGAGGTAAAGCTAACGTCTGGGCCATAAAGACCTCTGTAGTTACGATAAGCTTTAATCCAACGCTGCTCCTCAGTGTAACGGGCAGTCTCAGCTTTTGAAAAACGTTCTTGAACGTACTGGACTATAGAACCTACAGGCTCATCAGTTCCAGAACCTTCTTCAGAGTCTTCAATGAAAGACACTTCTGCGTCATCCATGCTTACTTCTTCGTTCAAGATGTCATCTTCTTCCATAGTAGATCCTTAGTCTAGTATCCGAATTGAGGGTCAGCTGCTTGAAAGCCTGTTCTTTGATCAACTGAATCAAAATCAAACAGGTTACTCTTTGGTCTTGTCATAACTCCATATCGTAAAGCATCATACAAGTGATCTTCTGATTTAGTGTCTACGTCTTCTGGGTTATTTTTATCAAGAGGAATAGAAGGCAGCTGTGCTATTGTGTTAGTGCAGTTACTAAAGAAAACTATTCTTGGGTTTTCCGTAAACTCATCAACTTGTAATCGTCTGTGTATTTCATTCTTACCTGCAACACGTGAACCTTTTGATCTGTCAGATGGACGCCAGTGGCACCCCTTCATAACCATTGTCTCTGCTAGGCTTGGTCCTGTGTCACCACGTTTGTGCCACAAAGAACTATCAAGAACACCATACTTTATTTTGTCTCCTGCTTCAAGGTCTAAAATAGTATCAGCTAAGTCTGTAGCTAAAACTTTAGATACATATAGTTCCCTGTAAACAATTAACTGTTCGTCTGGTGCAACAGCAATCCAAACAACACCAGTATAAGATCCGTATCCATAGTCACAAGCTCTAAACCTAGGCCAACTTGAAGGTATATCGTATGGGTCTACTACGTGTATTTTTCTATTGAACTCAGGAAAGGCTGCTCCCTCATTAATGTCCCAGTCACCTTCAAGTAATTGTCGTCTTTGATGCTCAGGTAAAGAAAGTAGGTTAGCTTCGTACATACCATCGTCTGAAAGGTATGGGTTGTCAAACAAAGTAGCAGGAATAAACTTTCTTTTAAAGAGTGGTTCCCCTTCTCTTGTGTGTCCCTTAGGCCAACGAATTACTTCACCCTCTGGATCTGTAGCCCAGTATGACTTGTCTGGCTCAGACGGATCAATAAAGGTGCGTTTAACCCATTGATGTCCTGGTCCACCTGGATTACTTGTTGCTCTCATGTAAAGAGGTAACCCTGATGCTTTGGTAGTACGTAACCTAGAGCGCATATATGTCCAAGCGTAACCTGAGTCCCATTGTGTCAACTCATCAAAGCCAATCCAATTAAAGGCCTGACCTTGGTATCTCATAACATCATCGTCACGGTCTAGGTAGGACATCCAAAGCGTAGCGCCACTTGGTGCTATCCATGTCTTGTCCCTCTCCATAAATTTAATACCAGGTATTGCTCTAGGATAAAGTTGTTTAGATACCGAAATAAGTTCTCTTAGTTCTTCAGTACTACGACGAACTAGAAGCATACTAGCATTGGGATTATTTAGATAACGAACAGGGTCAGCAACTAGACTATAGCTCTTTCCACCACCCGCTGCACCGCCATATAAAACTTCTTGTTCAGTAGCACTTAGAAATCTAGTCTGTGGACCTACGTTAGGTTGAAAGATAATATCTTGTGCAGCTTCAATATCAAAAGGCGCTGGTTTAACTGTCGCTGGGGTTTTCTTTGACCCAAGGGTTAACGTCTTCCCAGTTTTGTTGTCCTTCAATAGTTCTTGTGGCTCTACCTCCGATACGTTGCTTTTCGATTTTCTCCGCTTTGGTTGCCGCCTCTTTGTACCTCCTGGCATATTGCCTAGAGTTGTTGGACGACCTACGCCTTTTTTCTTCGATTCGGACACGTTTATATAACCCTACATGTGAGATCTTTCTACCAGACTGTTTGGATAGCCACATGGCTACTTGCCTTACACTGTACTCGTTAAGAAAGAGTTTTGCTTTTTCTAGAAGTTCTAGTTCTTCTGGAATTGGAATAAGAAGATCTGGATCATCCTCGTCTTGCTTATAGCCAAAGGGTATGTGTCGTCCTACTCGTATGATGGGATACCAGTCTCCCATTTCTCCCCTCAAAGGTATCCTCCACTCTACCTTATCTGGATAGTCTGCTTTACTTGCTCTTTTACTCATCAGACTCCTTAGATGGTAGGATGAAGAGAGGTTCTGAGGTCTTCACTTCTACCTTATCTGTTTTAGTAAAGCCTGCACGATCCAAGATGTCTTTAGCTGCAAGCATCTTTTCTTTAACACCTAGGTCTGTTGGATCAGCCATTACACTAAACATAGTATAAGCAGCCTTAGTAGATGATTGTGCAATAAACTTTTTAGTTAGTTCTGCAATCTCATCTATTAAGGAACCTGTTACCGAAGATGCAGACGTACCTTCAGCGTACCCAGAAAGCTTAACTGCTTTAATTGGGTCACCTTGTGCTTCATCAAAAAGAACGTCTAAGAACTTCTGTTGTTTGTCTGTTAACTGACGTACCATACGGCTTTGTCCTTGTCTTTATTTTAGAAATCAGTTTTTAAACTGAACGCCTGACGAACGTCTAGGTAATCCTAGTTTAGCACGTTCTGTAGGAGACATAGCTTTCCACTGAGGTTTTGTGTATCGTTTGGCACGAGAAGCTGCAGCTGACTTATCACCAGCCTTTGCAGAATCAATTCTACCTTGTGCTTCTCTTCCTTTAGGGGAAAGTTTTGGCGCTCTTAGTCCAGATTTTCTCATATCTTCAAGAGTTTTAGAAGCTGCTCTAGACTTAGCTCTACGACTTGCTGCACTAGTAGGGGACTCAATATCAGTCTTGCGTTTATTTAATTCTGTAGAACCAGAACCACGTCCACTGCTGGTCTGGGCTGGTTTTTTTACAGGTGGTTTTGTAGTAGTTCTATCTTTTAAGTCTTCTGCAAAAACAGCAGCCATAACCTTACCGTCTTTATTTGTATAGTAAAGTGAACCAGCTTTCTTAGCTGCAGCAATAGAAGAATACTTAGAAGCCTTTTTCTTCTCTTCTGATAAAGACTTACCCTTACTCTTTAACATTCTATTTAAATATTGTCTTAGTGTTTCTTTAGCCATAACTATTGTTCCCTATTCACATTCACATTTTTTGCAGGGACAAGCCCTATTGAGTATCGCACATAAAATACGTTTAAGATATTGTCTCATGTTTTTTTCCTATACGGTTTTACTTTAGCTGCAATTTTCTTAGGCTGAGCTACGTTCTGTTTACCAGCTGCAGTGCCTTTACGTTTAGCTTTAGTTGTAGCAGCGTACTCAGAAGAGCTAAGAGACTTGATAGCTTTTTTAGGAAGGTAGCGTTCTCCAGTAGCTTTAGAACCTTGTGTAGAAGGTTTACCACTTTTTGTTTGCCACTCTTGTTTACCCCAAGACTTTAAACTTTTCTGAGATTTCTTTAAGGTCATGAGCCTTTTTTAATACCTGTATTAATAGTACCAGTACTTTTAACCATACCGCCAATATTGTAAGTCATTACCTTACCGCCAGCAGCATAACCTTTCTTTTTCATTCCACCTTTGGCATAACCTTTTTTCTTCATCATACCACCCTTGTTCATCTTACCTTTGCCATCCATAGCATAGGCAGGCATCATCTCACCTGTTGCAGGGTTCTTTTTCATTGGCATTGCACCACCAGCAGCATAACCTTTTTTCTTCATCATAGCCCCACCTTTAGCCATGCCTTTTTTCTTCATTCTCATTCTTCAGTCTCCCGATAAAGATTATTAAAAACTCTTTGTGTATCCCAAACATAGTCTACATTTTCTTTAGAGTTAAATGTGTGTTGGTTAGGTCTAAAGTCAGGAGCACCTTCTCCTGTTTCAAACCAAGCTGGATGAGTTACCCTCACTCTATTATTAGGCAACGCAACCATGTTACCTGTGTATTGTCCTGCGTCTAACAACTCTAATACGTGAGATTGTTTGTGTTGTGCAGGATCGTCTGCTACTTCATTGTCAGT
>TARA_R110000850_G_scaffold275701_1_pt1 | contig 11412 bp, 9 predicted proteins | sample TARA_R110000850 | Tara Oceans TARA_R110000850 (sample SAMEA4397586) | marine metagenome | biome: Polar Biome; feature: [SRF] surface water layer (ENVO:00010504); material: water (ENVO:00002006), including particulate matter (ENVO:01000060) such as... | depth 5 m | reverse complement strand
AAAAAATATAAAAAAACATTTTGTTAAGTCATAGAATACGCAAAGAAAGCTATTGTCATGAACTGCCCTGACAAGCCTTGACCGTTTTTAAACATTCATTTCATGGTTAAAAATAGTAATCTATTGTTTATAAAAAATACATTCTCATGGCATTCCCATGCCTTTATGGTGCCTTAAACATGCTATACATGTAGCACTTTTGTTGCATTCGCATTGCATAAACGTTGCCTTCGCGTTACATTCAACCCCCTTGAACATCACATTACCTTCACCTAAACCTTGCATTACCCTGGCCCGAACATCGCAATCCCCCAACTTTAACGTTGCATTACCAAAGGCTTTTTGTGGTGCATTACTATTATAAATCAAAAAAAACAATTACAAAATCCTTTGTACAATAATCCTATTTTCTATTGTCTCTTTTCTATTGTCTAACGTCTATCCTCTAACATCTAACATCTCACGTCTCACGTCTAACATCTCACCCCTCCCCAAGTTTCTCCGCCCAAAATACACTTTTATTCCATTGTTTTTTAAAGTATTTATAATACTTCACTGGGTTTTTTATGGGTTGCTTGCGATAATATTTTAAAAACAAGCTGGTTTTATATCCCAGGATTTGCTCCCGGGTACGGTGTTTTAGATGAAAGCGCATGATTGTGGGGGATGGTTTCGGAAGCAATTCCCCATCCTGCCACGGTAGAACAGGTTTTGTTCGAAAGCCGCCCACGGGTGCCTTGAGGTGTAATAAGGACGGTTTGGGCACATACATGATGTCCACACCCTTATTGCGCAATTGCATCCCAAAATCAGCATCTTCGCCATAGCCGTGCTCCATGGCTACATCAAACTTCACTCCATCTAAACTTTTTGTTTCCACTATACTGCATCCCGAACCAAAGGTACTCCACTGCAGCGATGCGGTATGTTTCTCTTTTTCATGCTTTTGCAAACAGGAAACCGTGAGGGCTTTACTACCCGTTTTTTTAATCTGTTCTATTGCATTATTTAAAAAAATGGGCTCCAACTCAATATCGTCATCTGCCAAAAACACCCAATCGGCTATAACCTCCTGCAAGGCCAGATTCCGGGCATGACAGGCACCGGTTTTATGTATAAAGATATGTTTTATCTCAAAAGGCCATGCTTTTTTCATATCGGTTTCCAGTGCACTCACACTCCCGGCGTCCGGGTTTTGTTCTACTATGATTACTTTTTTGGGCAAGAGCGTTTGTTTGGCCAGATCATTTATGACCGCCATTACATACTGAGTTCTCCCAATTGTCGGAATGATCACATCCACGGAAACAGCATCAGGGAATGGCTTTGAAGATTGAAGGGGTATGGAATCTATAAGATTCGGTTTCAGACTTCTTCTTTTATAAAACAGGGACATACACAAAGCTGCTATGGGAAACTGCTTTTTGTAGAACCACACATTAAGAAACAACAGGAATACCCATCGGGTTTTGTAATGTTGCTTGACAAAACGAAACAGGGTCTTGACAGACGCCCCGTCTTTACTACTGTTTGTTTGCTTATTTAATAATTGCGGACTGTGGTAACAAAACACTCCCAGCGGCATCAAAAGTTTTGCCAGCGAATTTAAAAAGTAATCAAAGTCAGCATTTTTGAAGATTTTCTGATCAATAGCATTGAGTATACTGCTGTGCATTACACCCACAAGCGAACACATCTGCCAGGTAGGATATTGCACAGTGTGCTTTACGTTGATAAACGGACTGTTTTCCACAAAGCCAATATCCTTGCTCAGATAGGGTGTATTACCAAAAGAATGCAGCATCCGCTTGTGGTGAAACAACTTGGGTATTGCCTCTGTATTCAGCTGCTCTTTGCAAACAACATCACACCATACCAACAATGCATTCGGGTAGTGCCGTGCCAGTTGGAACAATTGCGCTGCAATGTTACGGGGGGAATCCACATCTATTGCTTCTCCCATACAATCAATGGCTTCCACCTGCCGGTTGTGATGGTAAACAATGATCATAGCACACCTTTTTTGGAATTGACAACAGATTTGTAATAGGTGATGTTTTGGGCTGTTACCACTTCACTTGAAAAGTGTTCCAAAACCCTCTTTCGTGCCTGTTTCCCCAGGTTTTTTCTTAAAGCCGGATCTTTCAATAAGGATATAATCCCTTGAGCATATTCTTTATGGTTTTTAGGGGAGACCGTATACCCGGTAACGCCATCGTCCATCACTTCCTTCGCCCAACCAATATCGGAGGTGACCAGGGCTTTTTCCATCGCCATGGCTTCGAGCCAGGTCATCGGCAGGGCCTCGGCAAAACTGGGCAAGACCACCACCGTGGCTTTGGCAATTTCTTCCCGGATGGCCTCATAGGGCAGTTCTTCCAGAAAGTGCGTATGCTCGCGGGTAGCAGGGTCCATTCCTTCTAAAATCATGGTTTTGGTGGATTGTTGGGTAAATACATCCCGCACGTCTTTTCCGGCAAATACAAATTGGGTGTCCGGCAGTTGCCGGTGTACCGTATTAAAAATATCGGACAGCTCCAGCACTCCTTTTTTACGGATGAGGGTACCGAAATACAACACCCGGTCAGGAAGTTCCTTGTCGGGTTGGGGCTGAAAACGTGTTGTATCAATGCTGTTAGGAATGACGGTTATTTCTTTTTTCAACCCAAAGATTTCCCGGGTCTCCCGGGCGGTAAATTCACTAACGGAAAGCAAGCGGTCTGCTCCGTGCAGGGCTGTTTTTTCAAACAAAAAATTTTTTTTCTTTTGCGGCCGCCCGTCCAGCTTGCAAAAATAGGCATCACTGCCGTTAAAACGAATGACCAGGGGTGCCTTAAGCTTCATAAAAGCCGTAAGCCCTGTCCAGTCCGGCGCTTCCACAATATCGATGCCGGTATCCCTGATAAGCCTGTTCAAATAGCGTTCTACGAACTTGCGATACAGGTAAAAGCCAAAGACCTTATAGTGCTTATGCTTGAGGAGGTGAAATGCGATGCCTTCTTCTTGAAAAGTGAAGGATCCCTGCCTGCCCGTTACCACCACGCTTACTTGTACCCCTTCTTTCATCAACTGCTCCGCCAGGTTTTTGATACTGCTGCCCAGACCACCGGAAGGGCCGATGTCAGGGTGCGGGTATTCGGGGGTCAGGAAACAGATATGCATTACTGGAGAATTTTTTTAATTCCCTCCCAAATCCGTTCCGAGGCTTTTTGGGGTGGGTGTTGGTTGATGGTTTGGAACCAGGTTTGAGCTGCTTTCACGGTTTTTTCTTTATGCTGATCTAAAGTAGCTAAAATTCTTGGAAGTTCTTTTTTGTTTTGCAACCAAAAGACCGGTGCGTCTTCAGGCATGGATTGAAAATGAATGTATTTATAAATGGTATGAATGTCTTTTTGCAGCGGTATGCCCTCCGGATTGTACGCAATATAGGCACAGGGTGTATGGTGGCAAACGGCATCAAAGACCATCGAAGAACCCACATTGATCAGCAGTTCACAATGCGCTACCGTATTTGCCAACAAGGCATTGTCTTCCCGGGTAGGCAACACCGAGTTCCATCCGGCACCTATTTTTTCCCATAAGGGCGCTAGTGTGTAAATTTCTGCTGCATATTCTTGTAAGACCGTGTCATATCGTGCTGAAAAATCCACGGGACACCTTCTGAAAATAATGCGCCAGTTATCAGTTGCCGAGTTAAGGGTTCTCACGACCTGCGCCACATCCTTAAGGTATTCCGGGTCGTGGGGTGAGGTAGTGACATCATCCCCTGAAAAACAAATGTATTTTTTAGTAGAGTCAAGCTCGTGGGTCTTGCAAAAGTCCTCCCTGCTTTGTTTTATATCGGGTTTGAAATGCATTTCAAATTGCGGGGTCCCGCTAATGATAATTTGTTCCTTTTCAATATAGGGGTAGTAATGCAATAATTCGTTTTTCATGAGTTCGCTCCAAACAAAATAATAATCGGTTTCCACCACCATGGTTGCTTTGGGCAGGTTGTCCCACGAAAAAATAAACGTCGCCGTGGGTATGCCCAACTCCCGGGCTGCGGTGAGCGGTGCTATGGCATTCACCGGGCGCTGGTTGGTACAAAAAACAAATGCAGGTTGTTCTTTTGTAAGGGTTGCAATACAGTGCCTGTAATACGCCGTTTTACGTTCGCTTTGCTGCATTTTAGTTCGCAACCCTTTAAGAGCATCCCGATGGGTATAAGAATAATAACGCACCAGGAGCTTTTTGATTTTTTGCTTCCAGGTTTTGGCTGCCGGGGGGAACCGATATAAAGTAAATACCGGGTTGCCTGAATTTTTCTCAAAGGCAGACAGGGTATTTTCTATGTACGCTCGTTTCAGCAAATCTGTTTTGGGATGAACTTTTCCCCGAAGTTCAATTTCTTCTAATCCCGATGACTTTAGGGAAAAAGGGGTTGCGTTCCAATATGTGAGCTTATATTGTTGATTGATCCCCGTTTTGTAAAAATCAGAGTAAACAAAATTGCGGAGTCCGATACCGTCCGGAAGCAATATTAAAATTTTAGGAATGCTCATAAAAAATTCTTGGTGTTCAAATATCATTAATTAAATGATTATTGCCAACTTAATTTCCGGCCCTTTTAAATTCCTCAGCAAATTCAATTGATGCAGCTTCCCTTCCTTTTGCGTTGACGTGCATCGCATCATAAAAGAACATCTTGTCCTTTAGTAAAGAACTGTGATTTATATACCCCTGTGTGTTCACATTTAATACTTCAGTTTTATAAGATGGGGGTTGATATAGTATGATGGTGATTTCATGCGCTTCACATAAGGATTGTATCTTATCCAAATAAGGGTTCCGGAATTGGAGGGTGATTTCGGAAAATTTCTTTTCAGGCGGTGTACCTGAAGTGGGGTACACATAGTTGCCTCTTTCATCAAAGCGGTTGCGCTTTGTAGTGTTGAATAAAGAAGCAACCGAAGGGGCTACTAATTCAGTATTATAGTAACCCACGCCCAGAAAAGGCAGGTATTTTGATCCTGAAAGTACAGGAAAACCTTCTTCCAACGAAACAAAATGCTCGTAAACATAATCTCTGGAAACAAAAGGTAAAAACCTATAGTCATTATCACTCAACTCTCCCGAAGTGTTCATCACTTCCCACGAATTTAAGACCAAAATCACATAGTCGGTTTCTTTATTTTCAGCCAAGAAATGCTGTAACATAAGGTACTGGCTGGCTAGCCCGGTATCGTCCATACTCAAGTTTATCCCTTTTCTTTGACTAATCGAATCAATAACAAAAGTGTTTAACGTCGTCAATCCAATACTGGAACCTAAAATGATATAATCAAAGCGGGAATCCAAAACCTGATTTGTTAGAAACGCAGGCTTGTAAAAAGCAGCTTTTGTGTGTATATAAAGTATTCCCCAGGCAAGTCCGTTTGCAATCACTAAAGTGACACAGGCATAAAATATAAATTGTTTAAGCCCTTTTTTCATGGTTAAAATTGAAAATAAATAAATTCAGCAGGATCTTTAAAGGCCCCCATCAATACTATAAGCAGTATTACAAAAACAGCTTTAACAGGAGATAGGCTTACTTCCACCTGTTGCCGGCGCACAGCCATCCATTCAAACCCCAGCATGACCAAAACACTAAAACCAATGATTAAGCTCAGCAAAAGGTATTTGTTGGTTTTGTAAAAAAATCCCAGGCCGGCATCAGACCACAGCACCATATCCTTTATATAGGAAAATGCAATGCTGACAGTATCTGCCCTGAAAAACACCCAGGCAATGGTAACCAGCAAAAATGTAATACCTATAGAACCCAATTGCCGCAACTTGAATGCGTCGCGTGCCAAATAATTTCTGTTTTTATTTCCCAGTAACAGGGGTAAAAAGAGTAAAGCATGAATACCTCCCCAAACCAAAAAGGTCCAGTTGGCACCGTGCCAGAAACCACTGACTAAAAAAATGATAAATACATTTCGTATCTGCTGAGCTTTGGACCCCCGTGAACCGCCTAAAGGAATATAGAGATAATCCCGGAACCAGGTAGAAAGGGAAATGTGCCAGCGCCTCCAGAACTCCGCAATATTTCTTGAATAATAGGGAAATGCAAAGTTGGTCATCAATCGAAAGCCAAACAAGCGCCCTGTTCCAATGGCAATATCAGAATACCCTGAAAAATCACCGTATATCTGAATTCCAAACAAGACCGCCCCGGCCCACAATTCTGCCGTTGAATACCCTGTGGGTTGTTCAAAAATTTGATTTACAAAAAAAGCACAATTATCAGCAACCACTACTTTTTTAAAGAGACCCCAGATGATTAAATGTACCCCGCTTTTCGCAAGCTCATAATCAAACATCCTTTTCTTTTGAAACTGTGGCAACAGCTGTGCTGCCCGTTCAATAGGTCCCGCTACCAGCTGGGGAAAAAATGAAACATAGGCAGCAAATTCCACAAGTTTGTTAGTGGGTTTGATTTTATTTCTGTATACATCAATCGTATAACTCAAGGTTTGAAACGTATAAAAGGAAATACCCACGGGCAGGATAATATTCAAACTGCTGCTATGCATTTCAACCCCCAAAGCCCCCCAGGCTTCAACCCAGCTCTCAATGAAAAAATTAAAGTATTTAAAGAACCCAAGCAACCCAATATTAAACACTAGACTGCACATCAAAAAGAGCTTGCGGCGTTTTTTTCGTGTTTCATGGGATAAAGCCAACCCTATACCATAATCCACAAGGGTGCTGGCTACAATCAATGCCAAAAAGCGGTAATCCCACCAGCCGTAAAAAACATAACTGGACACCAATACCAGAAGATTCTGGGCCTTCAGGTGTTTTTTAAACACAAACCAGTACAAAATAAATACCGTTGGAAGGAAAACAAAAAACGCAATGGAATTAAACAACATACCTAAAGTCCTTTATTTTCGGTTAGAAATGCAAAATTAACCCATTGCCATACATGAAAAGAAGATTCCCGGGCACCCTTCCGGTATTGCTCCCATTCCCGGTGCAGTTCGTCTTTATCAAACCACTGCGCATAAGGCAATGCCAGAAGGTGTTCCAGGGCTTCGTCAACCATAGGCTGTAAGGATGTGCCCAACCATTCCCGTTGTGGGGTTTGCAAGGGTCGTTTGGGTGCCAACGTGATTTCTTTCCCGGCATATTCCTCCAGCAACAGCCGCAACAGGTATTTGGTTTGGCCCTTGTGTATTTTATAGGCTTCGGGTTGTGCAAAGGCCAGCTCCACCAGACGGTGGTCTAAAAAAGGCTCCCGCAGTTCCGTTGAGAATGCCATCGAAATACGGTCATTAAAACGCAGGGCGCGGGGTATTTTGGTATAAAACAAATCGCGGTATTGGGTGTTGAGCAAATCGGTGTCAAACGGTTTGGGGTATTCGGGTTTTTGGGCTACTGCCAAAAAGTCTTTACTCAGGCAATGCCTTTTAAACGGACTCCCCGTTGCCTTCAGCCCTTGTATGGTTTGCCCCGAGTGGATATGGTAATAATCATACCCTGCCCAGGCTTCATCCATCCCCTGCCCGTCGAGCAAGACTTTGACACCTTGTTCCCGGGCCCTTGCAAAAACCTTTGCATACGCCAGCGTGGGAATTCCTCCAAAGGGTTCGTCCTGAAAATACGTCATTTTTTGGGCAAACTCTCCTACTTCTTCCGCGCTAAACAAAACCTTTTGCAAAGGGGTTTGGGTTTTGGCAATCATCGCTTCCACCCAGGGCAATTCGTCATAGCGGGAATCACCCGTATAAAAAGTAAAGGCTTTGATACGGGCAGCGTCAGCCCGTTTGTTGACCAGGGCCAATAGCAGCGAACTGTCAATGCCCCCGCTGATGTTGATGCCCACGGGGACATCAGCACGAAACCGCAAGGAGATGCTTTCTTCCAGCAACTTTTTGTAGTGTTCTTTTACCGTTTCAAGAGCTTGCGGTGAACTTTTGATATCCACTAAGTTTTCAAAGTCATACCAGCGGGTAATGTGCAATTTTGACTCTTTGTATTCCAGAAAATGCCCGCCGGGCAATTGGTTGATACCTTCAAAAAAGGTTTCATCAGGCATGCCGTATGAGCCATAGGCGAAATAAGATGCACATACTTTTTCGTTGAAACCAGTTCCATTCCGGACAGCCCGAATGGCTTTGATTTCACTGGCAAAATAGAAATCCCCCTTGTTTTTGGAATAGTAAAAAGGCTTGACCCCAAAACGGTCCCGGGCAGCAAAGAGTTTTTTGTCTTGGGTATCCCATATCGCAAAAGCAAACATCCCGTTAAAATACTTTAAGCAGTCTGCCCCATATTTCAGATAGGCCGCCAGCACTACTTCGGTATCACATTGGGTTTTGAAATTATAGTTGGTTGACAAATTTCCGCGCAACTCCCGGTAGTTATACACCTCGCCGTTATACACCATCACATATCTTCCGGTGGTGTCTAGAAACGGCTGATTGGCTTCCGCCGAAAGATCAATGATGGCCAGACGGTTGTGGCCTAAAGCTGCAAAGCCCTTATCACTATAAACATCCGAAAAATCAGGCCCGCGGTGCTGCAGTACCGAAACCATTGTCTTGATGCCTTCCGTAAATTTTTTAGTACCGATATAGCCTGAAATGCCGCACATACTTAATCAAAATGGATTTGTAATTCTCTTTCCAAAAGATGCATTGGGTTGCAAATCAAAACTTCATTTTTGATGTAGTAAGCATCTGCTACCGGAGCAACTACATACACTTTATCCGGCTTAACCACTGCCAAAGATTGCCAAAACCCTTTGGTAAGCTTTGGTGAAGAGGAAGCTTTGCATTCTATGGCCAACCGTTTTTGTCCTTTTTCCAAGATTAAATCGATTTCATTTCCTGTACTGGACCTGTAAAAACTTGCCTTCCAACCTTCCATTCGCGAAATCACGTTTTCCACAACAAGGCCTTCCCAAGAACTTCCAAAAACCGGATGTCCCAACAAGTCATTATACGTTTCAATAGCTAATAATTGATGTATCAATCCTGAGTCCCGAATAAAGAGTTTAGGGGACTTTATTAAGCGTTTTTTTATATTGGACTCAAATGCCGGTAATGTTCTTACAATAAAGGTATGTTCCAGCAAATCGATGTATCTTCTGATCGTGGGGTGTGTAAGCCCCATTGCTTCCGCATATTTGGATAAGTTAACCAATTGACCCTGATTGTGGGCACACATTGTTAAAAACCGCCGTAATTGCAACGCCGGGATTTGAAAGCCTAATTGAGGTATATCCCTTTCAATAAAAGTTCTGATAAAATTTTCCCTCCAAACAGAGCTGTTTGAATCATTTTCAGATAAATAACTTTCAGGAAATCCTCCCCGCAACCAAAAACGAGGCAATGAAAACACTTTTGTTTGCAAAAGCTCTACAAAAGTAAAAGGAGTTAAATGGATAAAACCTACTCTTCCTGCCAGTGATTCTGATGTTTTTTGAATGATATCCCTTGAAGCAGAACCCAGTAAAATAAATTTTCCCTTTTCCCTTTGTTTGTCCACCCTGCTTCGCAGTATTGAAAATAATTCCGGCACTAACTGAATTTCATCCAAACAAATCCGTTTGTCAATATTGTGTTCAAAAAACAAGGAAGGCTGCTGTAATTTATTCAAGTCATCAACATCTTGTAAATCCAGGTAAATAGTATTTTTCCAGGCTTTTGACATTTTTTTTATCAAAGTTGACTTCCCAGATTGACGGGGCCCCAACAAAGCAATTACCGGAAAAATATTCAGGTATTGCTCCAATTGCTGTTCTGCTGTTCTTTCTATGTAACCTTGCATATTGAAAGTTGTATTTTCAATATACAATGTTATTAATTTTTAATTGATTATCAAAATATAGGCTAAAGACTTTGTGATTTTTTCTTAAACCTTCCGTTATCATTATAAAAACCAAATAGCTACTTTTTTAATTTTCTTAACTTGTATTTAATAGAAGTGGCAACCTTAACAGATACATAATAAAGCTTTTGTTTCAAGTTAGGGTTTATAAAAACGATTTGGATACCCCCACACCAATCACTCGGGGGAAAAGGACCATAAGCCGGGTTTTTATACAACGAGATTGCCCGCGTGTACCTGCATTTGGGAAAAATCTTTTTTATAATTTCAAGCTGGGGTGCCCGGTCACCTTCTATTAATATGATTCCGTGTTTAGTAGTCCTTTTTTTAATACTGTCAAGCATTTCTTCTTTACCATCAACAATTATCAGGTCAAAAGAGGTGGTTTCCGGTATTTCTTTTAAAGCAGGGTATAAAGCAATTTTATGATAATATTCCTGAAGGTATTTTGGTAAAACACCCAGGCAAAAAGTATTGGATTCTGTTCCTGTATAGTCTATGCCTAAATTCTTTTTAGAAGAAAAGTCAAGGACGGAATAGCTGATGGAGCCAATACCCAACCCCAATTCCAAAACACTTTTAATTCCAAAAGCTCCAATGATTCTGTTAATCATGCGAAGTGCATATTCTGAAGCGATGTGTTGATTGCCGTCAAGGGTCGAGAAATATGCATAGGCTGCTATCGCATTCTTGTCCTTTCCCATCAGTTCTCTTCTTTCTTTAATAAAGACTCCGCCCGCTCCCAATCAGCGATGGTATCCAGGTTTACATACCGCTCCCCTTTTGAAACGATATATCCTGTCGTATCGCCATACAACGAGTGTTTTTTGAGAATCACGTCGGTCTTGGTTATGTAGATACTCCCGTCTCGGAAATAGGCTTTAGGCAAGTCCTGCCGCCGTTTGATGATCTCACTGTCGCCTGTAGCAATCTTTAATCTCCCCGATCCATCGTCCTCAAACACCCAGTGCGGATTGTATTCTTCCGGTACTTTACGCACGGTCACCAGGGCATCACAACCCATTTCCAGAAACTTTTGAACCGCGGCATCGATGCATCCGGGTTCGCGAAAGGGCGTGGTGCATTGCAGCAAACAAACGGCATCATAGTGTTCGCCTTCTTTTGCCAGTTCGTTTAAGGCGTGCTGAACCACTTCCAGCGAACCTGCTTCATCTGTAGCCAGGGAGGCCGGTCTTACAAACGGCACTTCCAGTCCCAGCTTTTTGGCAACAGCAATAATCTCAGCATCATCAGAAGACAAAACCACCCGGCTCAGAAGCTTACTTCCCCGGGCCGCTTCCAAAGTGTAGTGCAACAGCGGTTTCCCACCCAGCAATTTGATATTTTTACCGGGTATGCCCTTGCTCCCGCCTCGGGCGGGGATGATGGCGAGGATGTTTGGGGTTGGTTTCATATTTATCTAATGAGCTTTTTTAGTGAGCAGGTTTAGTGAGCAGTGAACAGTGAGCAGTGAGCAGTGAACAGTGAGCAGTGAGTAGTGAACAGTGAGTAGACTAACTCTTCACTCTTTCACTCTTTCACTCT
>TARA_R110000850_G_scaffold74583_2_pt1 | contig 11424 bp, 7 predicted proteins | sample TARA_R110000850 | Tara Oceans TARA_R110000850 (sample SAMEA4397586) | marine metagenome | biome: Polar Biome; feature: [SRF] surface water layer (ENVO:00010504); material: water (ENVO:00002006), including particulate matter (ENVO:01000060) such as... | depth 5 m | reverse complement strand
GAATAGCAATCCGCTCGTCAAGACGGTACTTACCGGATGCTTACCTTTCAAGGAGTGGTTGGCACGATTCATTTAAAGCAAGGAGGCAGAGGTGGCTGACAGCAGCATTTGTTTCAAACGGGTCGATTACAGCCTGGATAATTTGCTGAATTACATCGAAACCGGAGATATTGGTCTCCCGGATATTCAGCGACCTTTTGTCTGGAAAAATACCAAGGTTCGCGATCTATTCGACTCTATGTACCGCGGTTTCCCTGTGGGCTATTTTTTGTTCTGGGCCAACCAAAGTGATGACAAGAGCCGTAGCATCGGCAGTGGTCCGAAGGTTCATGACGTCCCTAATCGTCTCATTGTGGATGGTCAGCAGCGCCTGACTTCTCTGTATGCCGTATTTCGTGGGCAGAGCGTGCTCGATGAGAACTACCAGAAGCGTCAGATCGAGATTGCATTTCACCCGCGTAGTGGCCGGTTTGAAGTAGCGGATAACAGCATTCGCCGCGACCCGGAGTGGATCGCCAATATCTCCGTGCTGTGGGCGGAAGGGCAGAATAGCCGCAAGCTGATTAACGCCTTCATAAACAAGCTGAGTGAGCGCGAACCGCTGGATGAGGCAGAGGAAGAACGTATTGCCGATAACATTCAGCAGTTGATCAACCTCAAGGTGTACCCGTTCACAGCGTTGGAAATTGCCGAGAATGTGGATGAGGAGCATGTCGCCGAGATTTTTGTGCGCATCAACAGTGAGGGCAAAAAGCTCAATCAGGCAGATTTCATTCTGACCTTGCTCTCAGTATTCTGGCACGAGGGGCGGCTGGCGCTTGAGAAGTTCTGCGCGGACTCGAGGCAGCCTGGGCATAGCAAATCATCGTTCAATCATTTCATAGAGCCTGATCCCGATCAGCTTCTGCGGGTTTCGGTTGCTCTATCGTTTCGTCGTGCCCGCCTGAAATCCGTCTACCAAGTGCTCCGTGGCAAGGATCCCGAAACGGGATTGTATTCGACAGCGGTGCGCGATCAGCAGTTTGCCAAGTTGAAAGCTGCGCAGGCGGAGGTGCTAAACCTGACCCATTGGCATCAATACCTGAGTGCCTTGGTGGGTGCTGGCTTCCGCAGTCGCCAGATGATTTCTTCCGAGTTGGCTCTGATGTATGGATATGTGTTTTACCTGATTGGTCGGGTTGAATTGAAGGTGCCCGAGGCGCAGTTGCAGCGTTTGATTGGCCGATGGTTCTTCTTTATCACACTGAAAGGCCGATACTCGTCTTCGCCGGAGTCAAAGCTGGATGCGGACCTTGCCGATCTGCGCGGTATTAGCACCGCAGCGGCATTTGCCGAGCTTCTGGAAAGCAAGATGGCCAGCGAGTTAACGGGAGATTTTTGGGATATCACGCTGCCATTCAGCATGGAAAGCTCTTCGGCCCGCAGCCCGGAGTTTTTTGCCTTTGTGGCAGCCCAGAATCTCTTAAGCGCGCCCGTGCTTTTCTCGCACAAGAAAGTCAGCGATTTACTTGACCCTGCGGTTGTCAGCACAAAGGAATCGCTGGAGCGCCACCACCTGTTCCCGAAAGCGTGGTTGATAACTTCAGGCATCGTAGAGCAGCGTCAGACCAACCAGCTTGCTAACTACGCGCTGATTGAATGGAGCGAGAATATCCAGATCTCTGATGACGCACCTCCTACCTACCTGCCCCGAATCCGAGAGCAGTTCAGTCCAGAGGCCTGGCAACGCATGCATCAGTTGCATGCGCTCCCGGCGGAGTGGGGGGAGCTGGAGTATTTCGACTTCCTCAAGCAGCGGCGAGGCCTTATTGCGAAGCTGATCCGGCAGGGATTTGAGCTACTTTCCTCAGTAACGACTCAGGCATCCGCAGTTCAAACGCTCTGACCTTGAATTTGGAAGTGAAATTTTTATGAGTGGAGTAATCAGTCAAAAGATGCAAAGCAGCCGCAAAGAGCTGCTGGATATCGGGCTTCGCAACAACATGCTCAACTTCCGCAAAACGGCCAGAACCCTGGTGGTGGTGGACGAGCTGTCGGAGGAGGTTTTCAATATTCTCTATCGCCAGGAAAAGGCGATGACCTTTGCCCCAATGGCCCATAAAAAACTGGCAGAAATGGCCAATTCGGTTGATCCGGAGGCCTTTGAAGATGACGAGTCGGCGAGCGATGAACAGCTACTGCACGAGCTGGACAGCCTGGGTTGGTCTAGTGCAGCTGATGACGATGCGGATACTGCTACCGGTAAAGCGCGCCGCCACGTCGACACTCGGCTACAGACTGCGTTGGACGACGAACGGCTATTCCTGCAGTTGTTGAAAATACATACCGAAGCCAAAAGCTTCATCGAAGAGCAGGGCGTTAATACCTTGTTTTTGGCCCTGGGCTTTTTGCATTGGTACGAAGCGGATAGCTCGGACACCTTGCGTAAAGCCCCTTTGGTATTGCTGCCGGTCAGCCTGGAGCGCAGCGGGGCTAAAGACGGTTTCGCACTGAAATACTCAGGCGGTGACCTAGTGGAAAACCTGTCACTGGTGGCCAAGCTCAAAACTGATTTTGGCCTGGATATGTCAAATTGCAGTTTGGTGGAGGTGGCGGAAGATACAGAAGGTGAAGCCCTGAGTGCGTTTTTTGCCAACGTCGGCGATGTAATCAGCAAGCAAAAGCGCTGGAAGATCGTACCCGATGAGATGGCACTGGGGTTTTTCTCGTTCGGCAAATTTTTGATGTTCAAGGATCTGGACCCGAAAAGCTGGCCGGAAGGAAAGCAGCCTGGTGAACACGGGGTGATGAAGCGGTTGTTGGGTGCCGGTTTTGGCGACCAGCGCAGTGCTTATCCGGAAGAGGTTAACATCGACTCAGTGATTGACCCCGGCGATGTACGCTTTGTTAAGGATGCCGACAGCAGCCAAACCGAAGCAATTTTGGAAGTACGTGCCGGATCGAACCTTGTGATCCAGGGGCCTCCGGGTACGGGTAAATCCCAGACCATCACCAATGTGATCGCGGAGTTGATTGGCCAGAGGAAGACCGTGCTGTTTGTCGCGGAAAAAATGGCCGCTCTTGAGGTCGTAAAGCGGCGCCTTGACGAGTGCAATCTGGGCGACGCGGTGTTTGAGCTGCACAGCCACAAGTCGACCAAACAGTCTGTGCTTAAAGAATTGGCGCGGACGCTTGATCAAGGCCGACCATTGACCAAGGTCGGCGCGGAGGACCTGACGAGCTTAAAAGAGCTGCAGGATGGGCTGAACCTTTATTGCGAAGCAGTCAGTTCGCTGGCCGGTGCGAGTGGATTAGTTTTTGTCGAGGTGCTGGGCGGTTACCTGAAATTGAAACGCACCAGACCTGGCTTACCGGTCCTAGCTTTTGCGCCCATGGTCTCCTGGACGCATGCCGAGCAATTGAGACGGCGTGAGCTTGTGAGAGAGCTGGTGCTGCATCTTCAGGAGATGGGCCGCCCCGATCAAAGCGTGTTCTGGGGGTCCCAGCGCACCTATTTCTCACCCATCGAGCAAGCTAGTGCTGCCGATGCGCTGCAGCAGGCGAGTGCGCATTTAGCCGCTCTCCAGTCTGCAGCGAGTGCTCTGTCGCAACGATTGATGCTAACCCAACCAGCGACGCTGGCGGACGTAGATGTTATCTGCCGCGCGGCTCGCCGCGCTGCAGAGGCACCGCGGCTAGAAGGGGTGCAGTTGTCTACTGGCGACTGGCAGGCACGTCGCGATGTCATCCGTGAGCTGCTTCAGGCTGGAGAGCAGATGTCGGCCTGTCGTGACCAGCATGACAGTGTGCTGATCGACGCAGCTTGGGAGCAGGATCTTTTAGAGGTTCGCCGATGTTTACTGGCTTATGGTGATAAGTGGTGGAGGCTACTCTCCAGTCGTTTCCGTGCGGCGCGTGCACGCCTACAGGGCTTGGCTCGAGGAACTCTACCGAAACCCAACCCCGAATTATTAGCGCTCGTGGATTCGGTATTGACTTACCAACAGGCCAAGAAAATCTATGATCAGCATGAGGCCTTGGGCGCCGCTCTGTTCGGTGCCCAGTGGCAGCGGCAGAAATCCGACTGGGCCGTACTCGGACGGTTGAGCAGTTGGGTCATCAAACTGCATGACGATCTAGGCAATGGTGATATCCCGCAGGGGATCATTAGCTTTTTAGCCGGTCATGCGGATGCCAGCGGGCTTGGCGATGCTGTGGCCAGTATCGAGAAGCATGTTATTGGCTTGGATCAGGCAATACGCAGTTCGCTGGATGTCACCGGGATGCAGGCGCAGGAAGACCAGGACAGTATCCGTGGGCTGAGTCTTGAAGCTCTAGAGGTCCGCTTAGCACAGTGGTTGGATAATCTGGCAGCGCTTTACCAAATGTCTCGTTGGAACGTTCTTGCAGGGCAGTTGCGCGCTGAGCGTCTCGACGAGCTTCTTGAGCTTGCTTCAGTCAGCGATGAACCGGCGCAATTGACCGACATCTTCGACCTTTCCTGGTACTCAGGACTGGTGCAGCGGGTCTATGCCGACAAACCGGCATTACGCCAATTTGATCGAATCAAGCATGAGCACCAGATTAGTCGTTTCCGGAAGCTCGACCTAGCCTCGTTACGTCATGCCCAAACCAGCTTGGCTAAGCAGGTATGGGAAAGCATGCCGAATATCAATCAACCCGGCGAGATGGCTATTTTGCGTGGTGAGTTGAATAAGAAGCGGCGGCATATGCCGATTCGCCAGCTGATAGAGAAGGCTGGTCGCGCGATTCAACAGATCAAGCCGGTGTTTATGATGAGTCCAATGTCGATTGCCAACTTCCTACCGCCAGGCAAACTGGAGTTCGATGTGGTGGTGTTTGACGAAGCCTCCCAGGTAAAGGCTGTTGACGCGTTTGGCGCCATCATGCGGGGGAAACAGGTGGTAGTGGTGGGCGATACTCGACAGATGCCACCCACTGACTTTTTCAGTCGTGAAGTGGAAATGGATGATGAAGATAGCCCGACGAGTGATATCGAAAGCATTTTGTCCATGTTCAAGGCTGCGGGTAGTCAGGAGCGCTACTTGCGCTGGCACTACCGTAGTCGACACGAATCGTTAATTGCCGTTTCCAACGTCGAGTTTTATGACAACAAGCTGGTGGTGTTTCCGTCGGCGGGCCAGCATCCACATGCTAAGGGCGTGAGCTTTGACTATTTGCCGTCGGCGCTTTTCGACCGCGGACGTACCCGGACAAACAAAGAAGAAGCCAAAGCAGTCGCTCGCGCGGTGATGGAGCACGCCATTCGTACCCCTAAGCTGTCGTTGGGGGTGGCCGCATTTAGCGTGGCACAGCGGGATTTAATCCAAATCGAAGTCGAGCTGCTGCGCCGGAATACTCCAGAAGCCGAGCCGTTCTTCACAAGCGACAGCAGCGAGCCCTTCTTTACAAAAAACCTTGAAAATATCCAGGGTGATGAGCGCGATGTGATCTTTATCAGCGTTGGTTACGGACGGAATGAGTCCGGCCGTATTGCCAAGAACTTTGGGCCTTTGAACTCCAAAGGCGGGCATCGCCGGCTCAATGTTCTGATCACTCGGGCGAAATTGGCGATGCGCGTTTTCTGTAACTTCAGGGGCGATGAGCTTGAGTTGGATACCGATGCCAGCCACGGGGTGAGGGCGTTGCGTAATTTTCTAAAGTTTGCCGAAACTGGCGATTTAGAGATGGCAAGGGAAACTGGGAAAGCGGCGGATTCGCCTTTTGAGCTAGAGGTGATCGAAGCGCTACGTGAGCGCAACTATGTGATTGAGCCTCAGGTGGGCACGGCGGGTTATTTCATTGATATCGCCGTCAAAGATCCTGAGTATCCGGGGCGTTATGTGCTCGCGATTGAATGCGATGGTGCGGCTTACCACAGCTCTCGCTCTGCCCGTGATCGTGACCGTTTACGTCAGGGCGTGCTTGAAGGTCTTGGCTGGAATTTCCATCGAATCTGGAGCACGGACTGGTTTCGTAATCCTCAGCAGGAAATTATCCGTGCCGTAGCAGCTATCGAAGCGGCACGACTAAAGCTTACTGAGCAGCGAGATCTGCAGGTCCCTGAGGCCGTAACGTTTGAGCCTAAACATGAAATTGTGCGGGGACGTCCTGCTGAAGAGACGAGACCTGGTTCGAGCCAACCTTATGTGCAGGCACGTTTGAGCCCAGTGCTTGGTACCAGTGTGCAGCTGCACCAGGAAAAGCCCGAGCGATTGGTTCGAATGATTAGCTCCGTCGTCGAGGTGGAGTCGCCAGTCCACGAGAGTGATATCACACGTCGACTTATGGCAGCTTTTGGGGTTGCGCGGGCGGGTTCGAGAATTGCCAGTGCGGTGCAGGAGGCTATCCGGCTGGGTTGCAGGCAGCAACAATTTCTTCAGCGCGATGGATTTGTGTATTCCGTTAATCGGCAGGCGGTACAAATTAGAAATCGTGGCCAGCTGGACGCAAGCGAGCGCAAGATTGAGCTGGTTTCTGTCGAAGAGATGGATTTGGCACTCCTGGAAACGGTGACGCTTGGCTTCTCTATGACGAGTGAAGATGCTGTTTCTGGAGCACTGTCTCTTCTTGGTTTTGGCCGAGCAACAGCGAAAATATCTGGAGTGCTTGAGGCTCGTTTAGATGATCTGACTCGCGCGGGGCACTTGGCATGCGTAAATGGAATGCTGAGTTCGCAATCGGCCTGATAAGCTGGCATACGAAGCAATTGATCGAGGGCCGAGGTAGCTGATGATTGGTGCTTGCCGAAACGTTGCGTGAGGCTTGGTTATAGCAAAAAAAAGCATTTGCTCCCGAGGCCACAGGCCTCGGAATCATGCCCAATCAAGGATTATTGAATACCTGTTGCTCCTTTCACGGCAATGGGGGGTTAAAGCAGTCCGCGTTCTGCAAAGCTCACCGAGTCCGCGCCCCCAATCACCAAATGATCTAGCAAGCGAACCTCTACGGTCTCCAATGCAGTTTGTAGACGCTTAGTTAAAGCGACATCCGCCGTGCTGGGCTCCGGTCTGCCACTGGGATGGTTGTGAGTGAGGATGACCGCAGCCGCGTTAGCATTGAGGACGGATTTGATCACCTCACGCGGATATACGCTGGCTGTGTCGATGGTGCCGTGAAACAGAATTTCAAAGCCCAGTACGCCATGCTGACTATCCAAAAGGATGATGCCAAAGACCTCACGCTCCTCCATGGCGAGCGCGGCCATCAGGTAGTCCTTAACGTGTTGCGGGCTGGTCAGGTAGTTACTACGTCGAAAGCGGGCCTCCAGAATGCTCTGCGCCCAGCTCAATACTTCCTTTTCTGACAAGGGGATGCCAGCAGGCGGCTTCATTGCCGCCCGAGTGTCTAGTGTGTGCATGGTGAACTCCGGGTAGAGGTGGTGTGTTAGCTGTTAGGAGGGGCAGGTTGGTCCGGTAGGCCCCGCGCACGCTGCATGATCAGCTCGTGCAGGGTTGGTTGCTCGCGCTTGGGTCTGCGGTTGCTGTAACCAGTTGATGTAGGTGTTTGGGCCGGTACCGTTGCTGGCGCCTCTGTATAGAACTCCTCCAGTACGTGCTCGGCATCATCGGCAGTGTCTTCGAAGGCACCGTTGAGCAGGCCTTGTTTGGCGGCGGCGTCCAGAGCCGTTTGGTTGAAGCCTGCCTCACGGCGGTTGTTGTCCAGCGCGTTCGCCTGATTGAGCGCTTCTTCCATGGATAAGCCGGTTCGCAGAATCAGATCCACATAGTAGATTGGCGTCCCGTGGCTTTGTCGGGTCGATTTGCCGCGCAGACGGATCTCTAGGGGTAGGCAGGCCAATCGATCGCCCGACAGTGCCTGCAGATAACTCAGCCTGGCGGTGAGGGTACGGATGCTATTGAAGCCCGTGGTTCTGAATACAAAGCTACCCAACAGGTCATCATCTCCAATAGCCACATTGAGCCGGCCATATGGCTTGCAGGCGCCACCTTTGGCCATGGGACAGCCATCCGGGCTGGGGCAGGGCAATGACTGCAGTCCATCGCTGGTGGAGCGCTTGCATGTGTCACCATTTCCCACGCACAGCGGACGGCCGCTGGTGCGATCAAACAAGCAGTACTCAGCCCGGAAATTCAATCCAGGATCGTTAAACAACAGCCGCACCGGGATTGTGCGAATCTTGCCACCTTGATCCCGGCGCAGTTGCTCATCAACCGGGTGCAACACCCAGCCGTCTTTGGTTTGTACCTGGGAAGTAATGGTGAACTGGTCGTCCTTTTCCGGCAGACGCATGCCGTTCTTCTCGATCACCTTGCCGATGGATATCCGTCCGAGCACGGGCGGGGTAATAGCCAGACCTCTGATCATGGGAATGCTCCTAATGGAATCAAATGCAAAAAAGGCCGACTGCCGGTTAAGCAGTCAGCCTTTGTGTGGGGGTAATGGACATCAGCTAACCAGGAAGCGCCGGCTCCCGGGTTTGTTGGTCTGGTACAGGGCTTTCAACTCAGGGCGTGCTTTGAGAAGAGCCTCCAGGTCCAGCGCAACGCTGTCCTTAGCCTTCTTCCAGGTAACGGACCCTTCGGCAAAGACGGCTTTGGTAGCAGGGCCCATGGCCTCTTGGAGACGCTGCTTGAGAACGGACTCCTGGGTGCCCAGTTCGGCTAATGACAGACGCACCTGTTTCAGCTCGGTATAGGTTTGGGATAGCACCTGATCTTCAGAGAAGTCCGTCACCACACCGTTATCTTCTGGGTAGAGCAACCGTAAGGCTTGATCAGCCGAGTCGGATCCGTCTGCAGGTGGAGGGGTGTCGGTTTCAACGTAACGCCAGAATTGCTGTTCAAGCTCAATCAGATTCTGGATCAGGATCTCGTCACGCTCGATCCGATAAACCTCCAGCTGTTGTCCTCCGAGCAATACCGCAACATCGGCAGCTTGCTTGCCGGTAACCGCCAACTGGTGCATCACCTGAACCTCGACGTACTTGGGTACGCCATCACGCCAAAGCCGGGCCCCATTAATGCCCGCCGTCTTGCATTCCAGGATCTGCACCTCGGCACTGCCAACCACTTCACGGTCGATATTGGCCAGCATCCAGGGATGTTCTTGATGCTGCAGGACAGCGTTTACCTTGCGCACCTTGTTACCGGTTCGGCGCTGATACTGGGATGCCACCACCGGTTCGAGTATCACACCCCAAAACACAGGAGCGGTGTCATCATCCGAATTTGGTTTGGCCAGCCCTTGATCACGGTTGGTCTTCTCCAGCCATAGCTCCAGTGGCGACTTGTAGGGGTTGAGACCAATGGCGGCCGAGGAGTCCGAACTGCCAATACCGCGCTTACGTACGTCAAGCCAATCATTGCGGCTGAGATCCTTGGTACTGACGAGGCGTAACATGCCGCGGTTGGTCCTATTGCTGGACGGGATAGAGGATGATTCGTGTGTGTTCATAACAAACTCCAGACGCACAAAAGCCCGATCAGCGCTGGCTGATCGGGCTTATGCCGTTAAGTGGAAAAAGAATGAAAGGGTAGAGAGTCGTTTGCTGACAGTCAGGCTTCAAACCGCCAGGGCCAAGGCGTGATCAAGGGCTTTCTGCTTTAAGCTGGCGCCCTGGCCAAACCAGGCTGAGTCCAGGCGATGGTCCACACTACGGGCGCGCTTGTCATGGTCCACGTACTCGGTCACCGCATTGAGAAGGCCCCAGGCGGTGTTGTGGGCTGATTCCATATGAGAACCGCGGCCCTTTCCTGAGTAGAGCTCCTGGACCTTCTGTAGCGCCCTATGCTGAGTCAGCTCGCGACGGTTGGCGACATCCGTCTCGGTATCGCAAATCACCTGCAGGAAATAACCCAGGGCTTCGCCGGTATTTACCTTGCGCTCAGAAAGCACTTTCATGCGGTACATAAAGTCATCCCACTGTGACACCGAAACCCCCAGCTGGCGCTTCACCGCTTGGGGATTGAACTCGGTATTGTGTGGCACGCGTATAGACTCGGCGGAACCGTTCACCGCAATGGCTAGGGTGTTATTGCAGACCACCCTAACCGTCGTGGGAGTGGCTACGGTAGCTAGGCTGCCATCACAGGACGTGGCCAACAGCAGGTAACCACTGACCATGTCGTTGCCTTTAAGTACCGAAGCTTGGCCGGTACGCGCTAAGGCCCAGAACTTGCGGCCGCCTTTGAGAACGCCTGCGGTTTCCAGTTCATACCCCGCGTATTCGGTCAGGTCACGATAAAACTCCAGCACGTCGAAAGGCTGAACTACTTTGTAGCGCTGCGACACCACTGAGAGCGGTGCCTTGGTATCCGAGCGATAAAGCACTTTTTGCTCTGGGTAGCTGTGGATACTGCCCAGATGTGCTGCAGAGTCTGACATGAAGCGTACGGGAGACTCCTCGATCTGCCAGTTCATTCCGGCTTCGTGCTGCCAGACCTCCAGCGGTTGATGAGTAGACAGCTTGTTGCCCAAGCCATGCCAGGGTGTGGCGCCGACAAAAGCCATTTTTTCGATTTGGTGTTCCATGGTGTATCTCCTGTAGAACGGCATAAAACCCCGCAGCCAACATCAGCCGGGCAGGGTGGAAGAATGGGATAAAAGGTAAGAGATAGAGTGACTAGAAGTGGGTAGAGCAATCGTTACAGCGGTGGTGGCAGAGAACCTCTTCATCAACTACGGCGCCAAGCTGTAGCCCGGCCAGACAGCCAATCAGGCCGCCGCTAATGGCCCCGAGCACAGCGCCTGATGCAGCAACGGGTGAGCCACCAAAACTTAGTAGAGAGCGGCCGAGTTGAGCACCTTCAAATGCGCCCACGGACGCTCCTGCGGCCCCGCTGATAGCGCCAGCAACAGTGCCAACACCTCCGCCGATGCGTCTGCCGTAGTGACAGCGCTCAACGTTGCCCGAATGACACGCTGGGCAAGATGGGATCATAAAATCACCTCATGTAGAGCCGGGTGACCTTGCCGGCTGGGTATGGTCATGGAGGTGATATAGATCTCAATATTTTTTCAATCGGAGCTGCGTTGGGTGTCAGGTAAATTTTTGTTTGAAAGAGGGCAAGTAGCATCCGAGGTCCGACTGATTGCCGAAGGTCTAGAGGGGGGGTAGCATGGTCAGCGATCGTGCTTAAATAGGCGGTTTTGGGCGAATTGGAGTTTTCTGATCGAGCCATTCGCGGCTATCGGCCAGAAGCAGTCGATCACATTCGAGCAGGGAAAAGCGGCTATCAAGAATACTCAGCCGCCCATCTCAACGAAATGCCCAAGTGATTTTGAACAGACTGAAGCGATTAATTACCCACCTCAACAACCATGGCGTCGGGTGCGTGGTTTTTCACCGACTCGATACCCTTGTCGCGTGAGGCTTCGGAGGCATATGACTGGCTCGTCCCGACTACTTGGTGATTACCCGCCTTAAGGTTGAACATAAACTTGTCAGCCCCGCTGGCCTTA
>TARA_R110000850_G_scaffold143276_3_pt1 | contig 11426 bp, 9 predicted proteins | sample TARA_R110000850 | Tara Oceans TARA_R110000850 (sample SAMEA4397586) | marine metagenome | biome: Polar Biome; feature: [SRF] surface water layer (ENVO:00010504); material: water (ENVO:00002006), including particulate matter (ENVO:01000060) such as... | depth 5 m | reverse complement strand
GCAATCAAATTTTCGAACCGGACAAATTCGGCGACATTTTCGTAAGTGCAAAACCCGTGATCAATCAGGGACGCCACGCCCTGCGCGCTGAAATTCTCGTAGAGCTGTACAACATCAATGTCGGCCGGAGTTAACCCGGCGTGCTCGAATAATCTTTGCCTGATCGCCCGAAAACCTGTCGTCGCGTAAAGGTCTGCGTCGTCATTCTCGAGCAAGTCGCCCCAGCCTTTCTCCGCGCCCTGTGCAGCGGACAAAAGCTTCACCGGTTTCTTGGCCAGATCCTTGGCAACGTCGGATGACACCATCAGCAAAGCGCCCGCACCATCATTCTCGCGGCTGCAATCGAACAGGCGAAACGGCTCTGCAATCCAGCGCGAGGTCCGGTAATTTTCGACATCCAGATCTTTGCCATAAGCGACGGCATCCGGGTTGCGACTGCCGTGATAATAGGATGCGCGGACCAATTCCTCGCAGGTCGATTTTGGCACCCCGTGATATTCGAACATGCGCTGGGCGCGCATGGCGCAAATCTGTGCCGGTGCGACCATCCCCGCACCGACCATATGGTCGTTCAGATGGTGCGCCATTACTGCTTCGGCGAGACGGCCGCTATTGCCCTCAACTAGCGCCCGGAAGATGATGACCGCATTCGCCTGCCCGGTGGCGATGGCGGACGCTGCGAGCTGAAATGTTCCTGCGATGCCGCCGCCGCCTCCGCCCCACACCTGGGTCGACAGTTTCAGTTCCTTGGTCCCCAGATCGGACATCAACCGGACGGGTTCATTATGATCGTCGCCATAGGACACGAAGCCGTCGACGTCAGCCGGATCAAATCCGGCATCATCACAGGCGTCGATAATGGCTCGTACCAAAACGCCCCGCTCGGGCAGGTCGGCAGTCCCGCGCGGATACTGGCGATAGCCGACACCGGCCACGGCTGTTTTCTTGAACAGGAATCCGGTCATAGGCTCTTGCTCCAACGGATCGCCGGCATATCTCTGTCCCGGAATTTCATGGTTTCAACCTGGCCTTCTAGATGATCTCCAATGGCGACATCCCCCTCTGCCTGCCCCAGAATTCCGATCAATCGGACTGGAACGGCATCGAGGGTGACGAGTACGGATGTGAACGGCTTGTCGATCGATTCTGTCCCGCCGAAAGGATGATGCGTTCGGGTCCAGGAAAATACCGTGCCAATCAGCGACTGCTTTTTCCAGTCATGCTGCCAGCTGCCGCACTCACCGCATCGAAAGACCGCCGGCCAGTGCCAGCGACCACAGCCAGCGCATTGCGGCAATTCCAGATGTCCCTCGCGCAACGCTTCCCAATAGCGGCCTTCCGCCCCAACCGGGGCTGTCAATGTTTCGGCCATCAGTTGACGGTCCACGAAATCGGCAGGCTTTCGATCGCGAATACCGTTCCGATGCGAAAGCCATGCTTCATTCCCGGTTTCGCTTGGAATTGCGGAACCCGTTTCAGCCACTCTTCAGCCAAAACCCGCATCTCGGCCCGTGCCAGCGCGTGACCGAGACACAGATGGGGCCCGGTCGAGAAATTGAGATGCGGTTTGTCCTTGCGGTCGATATCGAATATATTTGGATTTTCGATCTTGTGGTCATCCCGACCTGTCTGACATAAAAGATTCAAAACCATCTCCCCTTTGCGGAATGCGACGCCAAAAGCCTCATGGTCCTTCACCACCAGACGCGGGGTGCCGATGACCCCGAACATCCTCAAACCCTCTTCGGCAAATTGCGGAATAAGCGACGGGTCATCCGCAAGCCGTTTCTGCAGGGCCTGATCGGTTGCCAGATATTGGAAACTGAAGCCCGTGACATTGGTGACTGTGTCCATTCCGCCCAGAAACAGCACAAAGCACATGGCCAGGATTTCCTCGTCGGTGATATCCCGATCTGCGATCTTGACGGTCAGCAGATGGCTCATCAGGTCGTCTTCCGGGTTGTTACGACGCAATTCCATGAGCTCGGCGAAGATCGCAAAAATCTGGCCTGATACAGCCTGCAATTCTTCATTGGTTCTTGCGTTAAAATAAGTGTCGGCAATGCTCCGGAATTCGCGCAATTTGTCGAGCGGCAACCCCATGAGTTCCATGAACACCGATACAGGAAACCGTGAGGCGACATCGGCAATGAAATCACATTCGCCGGCTGCCGCCACGTCCTCGATGATCCTCGCCGCCATCTCACGCATTTTCGGTTCCATATCCGCAACCGCTCGTGGAGAAAATCGGGGCATCAAGGCATGGCGATAGGGGACATTTTCCGGGGGATCGATCGACAGTGGAATCATGAAGGGCGGGTTTTCGACCCGCGGTATCTGCATTTCCCTGGCAGAGAATACCTCCGGATTCTTGACGATCTCGGCAGTAATATCATATCTCTGGACGATCCAATGGCCGCCGTTGAGCGGCGTCCAGAATACCTCCGGCGCATTTTCCAGCGCCCTGTTATAGGTGCCTTGCACATCGTCCCCGATGCGGGGATCGGCGTAGATGTCGAACACGAACACCTGGTCGGGGTGAATGTGGGCCGAAATGTCATGTGTCTTTGTTGCCATCAAACTCTCCTTCAACGCACCTTGCGGAGTTCCCGGTGGGCGTTCTTGTATTTCTCCCGTAATGTCGGCTTGTCGAGCTTGCCCGTGGCAAGCCGGGGCAAAGGTCCATCTTCGATCGCCACATAGCGGGGCACTTTAAAGTCGGCGAGCCGGCCGTTGCAATGTTCGATAAGGGCAGGGATTTCGAGCCCGCCCTCGCTCCAGACAATGGCCATCGGCGTTTCCTCGAACTTTTCATCCTTGGCGGCGATGACGACCGCCTCCTCGACGCCCGGAAATTCGAGCAGTGCTCGCTCGATTTCCGCCGCCGATATATTCAGCCCGCCCGAGACGATAATATCCTTCACCCGATCCACAAAAGTGATCAAGCCGCGCTCGTCGATTGTCCCAATGTCGCCGGTATGCAGCCAGCCATTACGAATCGTCGCTGCGGTCTGCTCGGGATTGTTCCAGTATCCCAGCATCACCGACGGCCCCTGGATCAGTATTTCGCCTTCGGTGTTCGGCGGCACCTCTTGGCCGTTTTCATCGACGACCTTGTGCTTCATGAATATTCCGCCCCATCCGCATTTCTCGGGGTCACTCGCGGCAAAGGCCACCGGATTGACCGTCGAATTGCCGCCGGCTTCGGTCTGGCCGTAGGTCTGCCGAATATGCAGGCCTTTGCTGGCCCACAGGTCATATAATTTGCGGGTGACGCGGGCACCACCGGCAGAGACCGTTTTTAGGCTGGAAAGGTCCGCGTCCGCAAAGCGCGGCAGTGCACCGATACGTTCAAAAAAGGCCGGAGCACCGGCAAAGTTTACAATCGGCTCCTTGATGAGGATATCGAGAAACCGCTCCGCGTCGAATAGCGGTTCGAAATAGAGCGTGCAGCCGAGCACCGAATAGTGGACGAGCTGGACCATGCCGGCCGATGTGGCGAGAGGCGCCACGATGATCACGCCGCCGCCATCGCGCAGCGCCCCGTCCTCAAGGGCATTGGCCATCGCATAGGCCGTCATGGTGCGATGGGAGAACATCACGCCTTTCGGCTTTGCCGTGGATCCGCTGGTGGAGATGATCACCACACAGTCATCGGGATCAAGGTCGCAAGCGACATCTGCCGGCTCACCTTGTCTCAGAGCCGCTATTTCCGAAAAATCATGAAGGGGAACGCCCGTTCCAGAGAATTTTTCAGCTTGTTCTTCGGCGGCAAAGATCAGTCGCGGCGCATGATCTTCAACAATCTCCCGGAGCTCATGAGCGGTGAAGCGCGCATTCAGCGGCGCAATTATTGCGCCGGCGCGCATGGCAGCCATTGCCAATGTGCAATATTCCAGGCTGTTGGCACCGCAGGCGTTGACCCTGTCCCCCTTTTTAACACCCATTTTGAGCAATTGGGCCGCGACCCTTTCGATCCAGGGTACCCATTCACCATAGCTGATATTGTCACCGCCGAGCGAGAGCGCCGTCACATCGGTCCGGCTTTTTTGCCACCACTGCAAGGCACTGAAAATGGTTTGCACGCGAAAAACTCTCCCAGGTTGTTTTGATTATTGTTGTGGTAGACAGCCTTCCAGAATGTCATAATAACGTGGGATTGTCTCCTCGAGGCCGGAATAGACGACCTCGTCAAGCGCGCCGCTTTCCAATCCGGCTTGCGACATTTGTGCGGCCCAGAAATCTTCATTGCCGAACACGTCCACAATCATGTCATAGGATTTTTTGTACAGTTCCTTCGCCTTTTCATTGTCGTCAGGCGAACGGGTCAGCATGAAATATTGGACGGTCGTTCTGTTGACCGCTGTGGGCATCAGAAACATCACGCTGATATAATAGGGGCTGGTAACCACCACACCATTCGGGAATATATTATAGGCGTGAGTAACCGACTTGTGGATATTCTCGTTCGGGATATCCAGGCAGTCGGGGGTATAGTTGAGCTTCCCCGAAATCTGCCGGATATTGACGCCGAGAACATCCGTCACATTGGGCACATCCGCGAACAGAGGCCCCACTGTTTTCGCGTGCAGCCGTTGGACGTGATAGCCTTCCAGAAATGGCTCAAGTACACACTTCCAATTGGCGTCGAGATGGAAAGTCTTGCGCCCGTAAATATATGCGCTGTCGATATCGAATGCTGCCATGTCGGCGACAAGCTGCTCATCCATGCTTGAAAAATCGGGCTCCGCCTGCCGGTCGAGCATGGCCCAGATAAATCCGCCGGCTTCCCGAGACGGAAGTTCGGCCAGATTGTGCTTGGACTTGTCAAAATTCTCGAACGTCTCGGATCGCGCTGCCGCCAGAAGCTTGCCATCAATGCCATATGTCCAGGCATGGTAGGGACAAGTAATTCGTCCCTTTTTGACAGGATCGCATCCTTCCAGCAATTTTGCACCTTTGTGCATGCAGGCATTGAGAAAGACGTGGACTTCACCCTTTTTGTCCCGGCTCACCAGCAGCGGAATGCCGTAGCCGTCATGTGCAAACACCGTATCCGGCTCGCCCACCATCATCGACAGGGTCAGGGGAACGGCCCGCTTCCTGAAGATATGCCGCTGCTCGAGATCATAGAATTCCTGGCCGGTAAACATCGAAACTGGCCTGGTGGCCTCGATTTTCGGGACGCGTGCATTGTCGTGCGAGGATATTTTGCGGATAGCCGTCTGCTGGCTGTCCGTCAGCATGTTGATCGTCTGCACGAGCGGTTTGCTTGTCATTTCCTCAAGCGCTGGTTTGGTCATGGGCTTCCCTTTAACGTTGCCTCGCAGAGACTATCAGAGCATTAATCTACAATCAATAGGTTTATAGCTGCGCTTCCGGTACTGACACCCGCATGCCTTCCATTTCCGCCACGACCGGTATCTGGCAGGAAAGCCGGGACGTTTCGCGCGGAAACAGCGAGAATTCAATAAGATCGCCTTCGATTTCGGAAGGGCCTTCGAGTCGCTGGTACCAGTCTGGCTCAAGATAAACCTGACACGTGCCACAGGCCATCGACCCGTCGCATTGGGCTACGACACCGGCGACTCCTCCATTCTTGGCTGCTCGCATCAATGGTTCACCGACTTCGGCATCCACCGTGATTTCCTCGCCATCGGCTTCGACAAAAACTATTTCCACCATCGGTTCGATTCCTGATCCAAACAATTGCGTACTCTATTAATCTATGGCAGTTAGGTTTATAAAAGCAAGGGAGAGAATTTTTGACCGAGTATAATTATATCATCGTGGGATCAGGTGCTGCTGGTTGCGTGCTCGCCTATCGTCTCTCGGAACGACCGGAAAACAGGGTGCTGCTGCTCGAGGCCGGACCGCGCGACAAGAATCCCCTGATACACATGCCAAAGGGCATCGCCAAGGTCATGGCCGACCCGAACCATATCTGGGCGCATGAAAGCAAGCCGGAAGCCTCGACCGCGAACAAGTCCGAATATTGGGCAAGAGGCCGGGTGCTGGGCGGCTCGACGTCGATCAACGGCATGATGTATGTTCGCGGCATGCCCGCCGATTTTGACTCGCTGGCGGAACAGACCAGCGAAGACTGGAACTGGCAGCATATCGGCCAGGCTTATTCGGAACTCGAGAATCACGAACTCGGCGCCGCCGAGACTCGCGGCGACAAGGGACCCATTCATATCACCCTGCCCACGCATCGCGACCGCCTCTCCGAGGCCCAGGTATCCGCCGGCCACGCGCTGGGCTGGGCCAGCAAGCGCGACATGAACGAACCCGACGACAGCGTGGCCATCGGCTACGCCCCCCGCACAGTGCATAAGGGTAAGCGCGAAAGCGCCGCCAAGGCCTTTCTGCGCCCGGCGATGGCGCGCAGCAATTTGACCGTCATAACTGACGCTGTCGTCGATCGCGTGCTGTTCGAAGACAAGAAGGCGATCGGGGTGGCTGCGATCGTCTCGGGCCGTCCGGAGGAATTCGGGGTCGATGGAGAAGTTATCCTGTCCGGCGGCGCTCTGGCGACACCCTCCATTCTGGAACGTTCGGGAATTGGCGATCCCGAAATTCTTGAGCCGCTTGGGATCAAGATGGTGCATGCAAATCCTTCGGTCGGTGAGAATCTGATCGAGCATCGCGCCATTTTGATTCAGTCTCGACTCAAAGAGAATATATCCCACAACAAGCAATATGGTGGCCTGCGTGTGGTCTGGCACGCCCTGAAATATTTTCTCGGCTTCGACGGGCTGATGTCGGCGGCGTCCTACGAAATCGTCGGCTGGCTGAAGACCGATTCCGGCCAGAACCGGCCCAACGCACAGATCCTCGTCGCTCCCTTCAGCTTCAACATGGAGGACCGTACGCAGATCGAGGATATTCCCGGCATGCATGTCTGCGCCTACACGCTGCGACCCAGTTCAAGGGGACGCATCCATATCGAAAGCACCGACCCCAACCAGCCCGCCCGTATTGAGGCCAACCACCACGCGACCGACAAGGACAAGAAGGAGATGGTGGCCCTGGTCAGGGCGGTCAGAAAATATCTGGCGACCGAACCGCTGGCAGGCCTCATCGCCGAGGAAACGTCGCCCGGCCCCGAATATCAGTCCGATGAACAGATATTGTCCGCCTATGACAAATTCGGCACCTGCGGATATCACGCGGTTGGCAGTTGCCGCATGGGCAAGGATGAGACCTCGGTCATCGACCCCCAGACCCGCGTTCGCGGCGTAGCCAATCTGCGGATCATGGATACGTCGGCGATGCCGGCGATCCCGTCCGGTAATACCAATGGCCCGACCATGGCCATGGCCTGGCGGGCGGCGGACATCATTCAGGCGGGATGAGCAACTGGGCCGGGCGCTGCGCTCGGCAGGCTTGCGATATAGCGCCTAGTCCTTGCCGATATCCTGGATGGCCAGCGGCGGCGTGTCCTCGATTTCTATCTGGAGGCTGCGCAAATAGCCGGCGGTCATGATATAAAAGCCGGCGACGATGGTCAGTTCGACCAGTTGTGCTGGCGTGAAAACTTTCGTTGCCGCCATCATTGCCGCTTCGCTGGCGCTTGCATCGCGATAAATCTCCTCCGCGACGCACAATGCGACCTGCTGGTCATGCGGGAGAGCCAAAATGTCCTCGCGCTCGATCGCCGCGATCTGATCGTCGGGCATGCCGATGCTCCGGGCAACGCTGACATGCTGATGCCATTCATATTCGCTGCCGCACAGCTGGCCGATCCGCAATATCACCGCTTCCCGGACAAGTGGATCCAGCGTGCCCTTCAGCAAAATCGTCGTGCCCAGGCGCGCATAGGCTTCCATCAGCGGCTCATTGTGACTCATCATCCGCGTGACATTGAGTCCGCCCAGCCTTTTCAGCCGGTCCTTCACTTCGTCGGACTGCGCTGACGGGTCTGGAAAGGGAATGAACGCCATATCAGGCCGCCACTTCTTTTGAGGCTGCGCTGCCAAGGATCGCTTTCACCTCGAGAAAGCTCTCGAAGCCGTGGTCTCCCCATTCCCGGCCATTGCCTGACATCTTGTAGCCTCCAAAGGGCGCCATGCCGTCGGGGTGCGGGCTATTGATCAGCACCTGACCCACCCGAAGTCGCGACGCCACATCGTTGACCTGATCGCTGTCGCGACCCTGAATATAGCCCGCCAGTCCATAAGGTGTGTCGTTGGCGATTGCGATTGCCTCGTCGACATCCTCATAGCCCAGCACACAAAGAACCGGTCCGAATATTTCCTCCTGGGCCACCGCCATGTCGTTGGTGACATGACTGAAGACCGTCGGTCGCACGAAATATCCTCTGGCCAGATCATCGGGTCGCCCCGGCCCGCCGACGGCAAGCGTCGCGCCTTCCGCCATGCCTTTCTCGATCAACGCCTGAATACGGTCATATTGACGTTTTGAGACTACGGGGCCGACATCCGGATTGGTCTTTGGATCGCCCTGCCGAATTGATGCGCCAACCGTCGCAAGATGGTTCGCGACTTCCACCATGGCAGCGCTCGGTACCAGCATGCGGGTCGGCGCATTGCAGGATTGGCCGGCGTTGGAAATGACGGACCGGAAACATGCTTCTGCGGCTAGCTCCATGTCGGCATCGGGGAGGATGACAAAGGCGGATTTTCCGCCAAGCTCCTGATGCACACGTTTCACGGTGGGAGCGGCAGCTCTTGCAACCTCGATTCCGGCTCCCGTCGATCCGGTAAAGGAAACCATGTCGACTTCGGGATGCGAGGCAAGAGCCTCTCCGACTTCCGGGCCGGTCCCCTGGATCATGTTGAAGACCCCGGCAGGAACGCCGGCCTTGTCAAAGACCTCGGTCCATATCTGGGCGGAAAAGGGCGAATATTCGGATGGCTTGAGCACCATCGTGCAACCGGTGGCCAGCGCCGGTGCGACCTTCGCGGCGATCTGATTGATCGGCCAGTTCCACGGCGTGATCAGCGCGCAAACCCCGATCGGTTCATAGGCCAGCGTGGACCCCCCGCGGTCTCGCCTAAAGGCAAAATCCTCCAGCACCTTCTGGGCAATTTTCAAATGGATGTGCCCGATCCTGGCGTGTAAATCCTTCGCCAGTTTCGAAGGGGCCCCCATTTCTTCCGTAATGGCGTCTGCCAGATCGTCAATCCGGACGCGATACTCTTCCAGGATCGCATCTATCAATTCCACCCGCTCGGCTTTGTCTGTGCGAGAGAACGAGGCGAAGGCATTGCGTGCAGCCCGAACCGCACGGTCGGCATCGACGGCATTGCCCATTGCAATCTCCCCTGCGACTTCCTCGGTCGCGGGATTGATCACGGCAAAGGATCCGGAACCGGCCGGCGCAACCCATTTGCCATCTATGTAGAATTTGTTCGACTGCCGCATGTTTCTGTCTTTCCCTTTACCTATTGATCGTAGGTTATAGAAGTTCGACAGCTTTGTCACGCAGGCTTTGTGGACGCGACGACCGGCTTTCGAGTCTTGAAGGCGCGAAATTAGGGCGGATGCTGCCATCGCGATGTGAAACAACTCCATGCCCGCATGTCACCGACGATTTTCTATGAGCAGACATTCTGCTGTCCGCCCAATTGTTGATTGTCTGAAATGGGCCCCAATTTCGAACATTGGCGGGCAGTGAACCGCCACCGGAAAGCGGACCTATTTATGGGCAGCTATATGGGCAGCTGGCGCTATATTCATTTAGGCCGAGCGATTATCGAAATTACGGCGACGGTTGACGAGGTTGCTTCGAGGCATAGGGCCGCAAGCTGTTGGTTTGCGGTGCGCCGATGCTGCAGCGCGAGCGCCAACCGAAGCGATGCTTTGGCGTGAGCGCGGACCTCTTCTTTGCTGGCACCGCCGAAGGCGAATGCGATGAATGCGCCGATCATCCGGTTGGCATCGGTTTCGCTGGGTTTAACTCCATCGGGTGATGAATGAACAAGCGGGTCAAAGACTGCTTGCCCAAGCGATATGAGCACTTCCCGACACAACAATCCAATTTGTTGAAAATCTTCTTCGACTGAAGATAGGCCAAGTTGCGTCCGCGCCTTCGACAAAGCGCGATCGACGCGTTCCCATCCGGTGGCTTCCCGCTCCGGCAAAGGCATCGAAGATCGTTTCGCCAGAGTTTCGATCGCAGGGCCGAAAAGCTGACGCGCATAAAGTCGGCGATCTTTCCATTGTGGAAGTTCTTTATCCCAATGGTGATACCATGCCCATAAGTCCTCATGCGGGTTAGCGTATCGAGAATCGGCGGGCATGCGCTCGCGAATACGAACTTCGCGCGCACGGTAGTAATCGTTCACTTCCTGAATTCGTTGTCCGCCTGTTGATACGTCTATCATCATTTCCCGATGAATCAGCATTTCGGCGAGCAAAGCAGGCACGCCTTCAACTTCACGTTTCACGGTCTGAACGTCTAAATCGAATGAGCCGTCACGTCCCCATCCATTGGCAATCGCGTCGGCAACGCGCTTTCGATCGGTTTCATCAAGCTTCCGAAGAGCTTCGTCAATCGGTTGCGGTGCGACGACGACGGCGTATTCATTCGGCATATTGGAAAACCAATCGTCATCAACGAAACCGCCTTTGGTTTCTTGAATCGTAATAGAACATTCGCCCAAAAGCGTCGATAGTTCGAAGCGTTGAAGACTTTCGAGGAATTTTCGCGCCGTTGTCAAAGCATCATCCATAACTATATCATTGGACATGCAGGCACCCAATGTAAACTTTATCCCATACGAAAGGAAGAATGACGGTAATTGCTCCGCTCAGAGCGAAGCGCATGCCGGTTTTTTGGTTGATCGTGCATGAAATCGACAGTCCGCTACCGGCCACTAGGCGTCATGCCGCACTAATTTATTTTACTACCTGACTTCCCGCGCTGCCGATCCACCAGCGTTGCCCGACCCCAAACCTACCGAGCAAATCACGGCTAACTGCAAGACGACAGTCGCGTGCGATAATTCGCCACTTGTCGACGGCTTGCCGGTGCCGGCTGTGGTTGGTGAGATGATTGTCCATGCGCGCAGTAAATTCGACACGGTTCAGCGCATGAATAGAATCACTGACCGCGCTGTGTTTCAGCGGGATGATCAATTTCATCGTCGAGATCTGACATGCCGCAACAATGCTCCGATCCGCGGGAAGTCGACATGCAGCTTGTAAAATTCAGCCGATAATCCACTGGACTTCGGTGTTCGTTCGAGCATTGCTGTTGGTATTGCAACTAGCAGATGCGACGCGCCGCCCACGCTAATAAGCGACCCGCGGCTCGGGTCAGTGGAAGCGCTGGAACCTCCAGCGCCAGGCTGGAGACCCAATATGCCAAGCAAAAAACCAAAAGACCAAAGTAAATCCGCCACAGTTATCGCTCTGCTAAACCGAGGCAAGGGTGCGAGCATTGAAGAGATATGCAA
>TARA_R110000850_G_scaffold270071_5_pt1 | contig 11433 bp, 9 predicted proteins | sample TARA_R110000850 | Tara Oceans TARA_R110000850 (sample SAMEA4397586) | marine metagenome | biome: Polar Biome; feature: [SRF] surface water layer (ENVO:00010504); material: water (ENVO:00002006), including particulate matter (ENVO:01000060) such as... | depth 5 m | reverse complement strand
CGGTCATCATGACCGGCGCATCGTCGCCCGCCCATTCAAGCAGCAGCTTGCCGCCGCGCACGTGGATCGTCGCCCGTTCGCCCAGTTGATTCCACAGACGTGCCATGACCATCGCGGCGCAGGCACCGCTGCCGCACGCCAGGGTTTCGCCGGCGCCGCGCTCGAAGACGCGAAGTCGCGCCTCATCGCGTGACAGGGTTTCGAGAAAACCGACATTCACATGCTCCGGAAAATCCGGATGCGATTCCAGCAGTGGTCCCAGAGTTTCCACCGGAGCGCTGTCCACATCGTTGACGCGCAGAACCAGATGCGGATTACCCATGCTCAGCGCGCCAAACTCCACGCTCTGTCCTTCAATCTCGCGCTGGTAGTGCAGGTTTCGGCTGGGCTCCAGAAATGGAATATCCGCTGGTTCGAGGCGCGGTGCGCCCATGTTCACGCGCACCTGCTCTTGGTCCAGCCGCTCGATCTCGAGTACCGATGTCGCGGTGCGAACACGCAGCTTGCGCTTGTCTGACAGTCCTTGCTCGGCCACGAAGACGGCGAGGCAGCGAGATCCGTTTCCGCACTGACCGACTTCTGAGCCATCAGAATTGAAAATGCGGTAATTGAAATCCACATCGTTTTGCGAGGCCGCTTCGACCACCAGAACCTGATCGCAACCTACGCCGAAGCGGCGATGGGTGAGTTTCTCCAGCAGCGCCGGCGTTGCCTCGAATCGCTGTCGGGTGGAATCAATGACGCAAAAGTCATTGCCGGTGCCGTGCATCTTGGTAAAGGAAATCAGCATAAGAAACGAGACGCACGGGACCGAAGGTGAGTTGTTACATTCTATTGAACTTTGTCAGTTCAAGCCAAGCATGATGACGCACCTGCGCCTGTTCAATCCGCGCGAATGCAGACGAGCCGCGATAATCCGTCCGTGAACGAAACCCTGATCATTCTGAGTCTGGTGGCCCTGCTCAGTTCTGCGCTATCCGGCCTGGTAGGGCTGGGCGGTGGCACCATCCTTATCGCCGCATTGTTTGCAGCCGGGCTGACGCCACTGGAAGCGGTGCCCCTGTTTGCGGCGGTACAGCTGGTGTCCAATTCCACACGCACGGTGGCCTATGTTCGACATGTGGATTGGCGCGCAGTGGCGTGGTTCTGTGCAACGGTGATACCCGCCACTTTCGTGGTGGCTCCATTTGCAGCCTCGGTAGATGTTGACGCCGTTCGCTTATTGCTCGCAGGGCTGATCCTGGCCTCACTGCTGCCGGGTCGCGGCGGCGAAGCGCCCTTGCCGCGACGACCTTCGTTCCTGCTCGCGGGTTTGCTCAACGGTGGCCTGGGCATGTTTGTCGGCGCCACCGGCTTATTTGTCGGGCGGTTGTTTCTGCGCCCGGAGTGGCGCAAGGAAACCACCATCGCAACATTGGCCGTGACGCAGGTGCTGGGTCATGGTTTGCGCATTGTTGCCTGGGGACTTGTAGGTGCCAGTGCCTTTGCGCAACCGCGCCTGCTGTTGGCGATGTGTGCGGCCGTGATCGCAGGCACATGGATAGGCAAGAGCCTCAATGGACGACTGAGCGCCGGACAGTTCACGGGTCTGTTCAAGGTAATTCTGGTGGTACTGTCCACCAAACTGATTTTTGATTCCCTGAGAGGATTCGGATGGATTTGAAACTGATGCTGGATGCAGGCGAGGTGGAGCAACTCATCATGCGGGGCTTTGAGGCGAGCACGCCTTTTTTCCATATTGATGCTCTGGAGCCCGGTCGGGCCAAGGTTCACATGCCTTTCAAAAGCTGGATGCGCCGCCCCGGCAATGTGATTTCTGGGCCTGCGCTTTTTACGGCAGCGGACCTGGCCATGTATGCGCTGGTGCTGTCTCACCTGGGCCCGGTGATGATGGCGGTCACCTCCAATCTGAATCTCAATTTTCTCAACAAGGGAGAGGCGGGGGACGTGCACGCGGAAGCCGAAATGCTCAAGCTTGGTCGCAAACTAGCGGTCATGGATATCAAGCTGCGCTGCGCTGACAAGCCAGTACTGGTTGCACATGCCACAGGAACCTACAGCATTCCATCGGCGCGTCCCGCTGCATGATGCGCGGGTGAGGATGCTCTTGAGCCGGAATGTTGCCCACACGCCCGCCCGAAACGCGTGTGGTCTGTCTCGGGACCGCATCGGACAAGAAGTGAACCGGTGAATGGTTCTGTGCGCCTTGGCCTGAGCCTATTTGTCCTGACTGTGCTGGGCGGGCTTGGAGCCGCTTTCTACGCGCAGTCTTCGTCCCTGCGCGCAGCACATGAGCGTCTTGCGGTGTTGGACGCCGGTGCAATTGAAATCGGTTTTGCCCAGGCAATGAGCCTTCATCATCAGCAGGCCATCCTGATGGCAAAGTTGCTGCTGGATGGGCAGCCCACTGCGCTTGCGGGCCTGGCCAACGGCATTGCCGAGGCGCAGCTGGTGGAACTGGGCGAGATGCGCGGCTGGCTGCGCTTGTGGCAACAGCCCTGGGTGGCCGCGACCCGCTCAATGGACTGGATGCTGTTGGGTGAGTCGCCCCCCGACGATGCGCTTCGAAAATACCTGCTGGACTGCGAAAACGCACCGACAGGCATGGTGGGCCTTGCGACCAAGGACGAACTGAACCGTTTGCGCCATCTTTCGGGCCCGGCACGCGATCAGCTGTTTCTGGAGTTGATGCTGACGCATCACCGGGGCGGCCTCCCAATGGCGCAGTTTGCTGCCAGAGCATCGGGGCTGGACGCGGTACGCAAGCTTGCCCGTCAGATGGCAGCCGATCAGCTGGCAGAGATGGGACGCATGCAAATGATGCAGCAGGTGTTTGCGGAGACTTCTGCGGCGCGAGACGCTGCGAAGCAAGACTAGAAAATGAATTTGAGGAGCAGCGCGATGAAAAGCCGGACCCATAAAGCCAGGCAGTGGCTCCTTGTCTTGAGCGCGGCAAGTCTGTTCATGGTGGCCTGCGACGGCAGTCGAAGCTCCAATGCAAGTGGCATTGGAGATTTCCAGAACAATGGGCCGGCTTCCGGCGCAACGCCGCGGGCGATCTGCGGGCCCGGTGCCTTGCCGGAAAGCGGCATGCAGGGACGGGTCAGCCAAGCCGATCACGATAGCGGTCGCGCCGCCCTCGGCTTCAAGTGCAATACCGAGTTGGTCGGCAAGTACATTGTTCCCAACACCATTGGCACGGTTGGTGGGTTCAAGGTCGAGCGCTACGTGGACAGCGCGGGGCGCGAGTGCGCCTACTACGACAGCACCCTGCTGTTTCCAACCAATATCCTGGATGCCAATGCTGGCGTGAATGTGCTGGACATGAGCGATCCGGCCAATCCAGTGCTGACCTCGCGTCTGATCACCCCGGCCATGCTGTCACCGCATGAGTCACTGGTGGTGTCGCAGCAAGCCGGGGTCTTGGCCGCCGTACTGGGCAATCCTGCGTTCTATCCAGGTGTGGTGGATGTCTACGATCTGTCCTCGGACTGCCGTTACCCGCAACTGATGTCTTCGGCCCCGGTTGGGTTTCTGGGTCACGAGAGTGGCCTCGCGCCGGACGGAAAAACGTTTTATTCCGCGTCACCCGGCACGCCCACTCTGACTGCGGTGGACATCACCACACCGCTGCTGCCGTTGCCCCTATGGACCGGCAACTACACCTCGCATGGCCTGTCCATCAGCAACGATGGCAACCGTGCCTATCTGGCTTCTGGCAATGACAACGGTGTGCTGATCCTGGATGTGTCCGAGATCCAGTCACGCAAACCCAATCCCACCGTGCGCGAGATTGGAAAGGTCAGCTGGCCCAACAAGACCATCCCGCAGAACGCCATTCCCTTTACGCGGGACGGCAAACCCTACCTGATGGAAATTGACGAGTATTCCGCTGATGGCTCAGGCGGCATTGTCGGCGTGCATGGCGAAACCGTGGGTGCGGGACGCATCATCGATATCAGCGATGAAACCAATCCGGTCGTCATTTCCAACCTGCGGTTGGAGGTGCACGAGCCGGAAAATCGGGCTGCCATTGCTGCAGATCCCGGTGCCAATAATCCTATCGGAGGGTACGCGGGGCATTACTGCAATATTCCGACGCGTGTGAATCCGGACATCGTGGCCTGCAGCATGATCCTGTCCGGCCTACGCGTGTTTGATATCCGCGACCCGTTCAATCCGCGTGAAATCGCCTACTACAACGCGCCGGTCTTGCCGCGCATCATTACCGTCCCGGCGCCAGCGAGTAACTGGGCCATGTCCAGCCCCAGCTTCAATTCGCAGCGCAAGGAAATCTGGTACACCGACGGCTTCAGTGGCTTTTACGTGGTGCGCCTGACCAATGGTGTCTGGTAGACCGAAGCCCTGATCAGTCTGCCAGCGGCTTGCCGCGCGTCTCCACCACCCAGGGCATCAGCAGCAGACCGGCCAGCGGTACCAGCCCTACATAGATCAGGATGGTCTCTGCGGTTTCAAAGGCATTGATGCCCTGGCTGGCTACGTAGCCCACCAGGAAGGGGCCGCCCGCCGCAAAGATGCGGCCAAAGTTGTAACAGAAGCCGCTGCCGGTTCCGCGCAAACGCGTGGGGAACAGCTCTGGCAGGTAGTAGGTGAAGCTGCCGAACACTCCAAACACCGTGACCCCGACCACGAAGTACATCAGTAGCCGCAGGTTAGGCGACAGATCGAATCCGTAGGTGGCGAAGATCGCCAGTGCAGACCCCAGGAAGTAGATCGCAAACATCGGTCTGCGACCGAGCATTTTTGCCACCGGGATGGTCAGCAGGGTGCCGATCAATCCGCCCAGGTTGAAGTAATTGGTTGCCGTGGTTTTCCAGCTTTCGACTAGTCGCTGGGTCGCAACCTTGTCCAGACCTTCGGCCAGGGCCTGCGTCTGTGCCAGGCCGGTTGAGATCAAGGCGATGAAGGCATTGTTACTCCACCAGGTGAGCAGGCAGATGATGGCCATCGCCAGGCCGGAAAACGTCATGGCCCGGAACTGCGGTGAAAACAATTCCGATAGCTTCGGTGGCGGTGCCTTGTTGACCGCTTTCTCCCAGCGCTCGGGCTCCTTGATGAACATGCGCACCAGGAAGGCAACGAAAGCGGGGATCAGGCCAAACAGAAACACGTAGCGCCATGAATTCGCCGGGTCTTCCGGGAACCACACACCAGCGACCTGGAAGTTGACGTAGGACGCCAGAAACAGACCGAGCGGCGCAGAGGTGTAGAGCAGGGCGCCGCCTTCCACGCGCTTATCTTCGGGCATGACCTCCGCCACCATTGCGGCTCCGGCGGCCCATTCGCCGCCAATGCCCAGCGCGGTGATCAGGCGAAACACCATCAGCATTTCCATGCTGGTTGCGAACGCACAACTGAAGGTGCCCAGGGAGTACATCACCATTGTGAGCAGCAGCGTGCGTCGCCGGCCGATGCGATCACAGACCCAGCCAAAAACGACACCACCGACAGCCCAACCCAGCAGCAGCAGAGCGGTCAGCAGCCCGGTCCAGTAGATGGTGGCCTGTCGCGCTTCATCAGAACCAATTTCCAGGCCCAGCAAGGTCGGAACGCAATTGGGTGCCACATAGTTGAACAGCAGGCCATCGAAAATATCGAAGCCCCAACCCAGCCATGCCGCAAACAATACGGTCCATTGGTAACGCGAAAATCCCAGCATCCCCAGCCCCTGTCCCAAATACTTATGTGGTGTGTACGCGCGGTTGCGACGGTGCAGTGCCGCTGTGCATACGCTCGAGGCGCGCATCCTTGCGCGACCAGATTGCCTTCAGCCAGTTCTGAAAGTGCTCGCGAAATTTCGGATCATGATCGTAATCGCCACTGAGCATTTCAGGTGGGATCGGCAGCGTGTCCACGTGAATCGACATATGACTTTGCCGGCCGCAGAGCCAGCTCCACAGTAATGGACCGTTGGTTTCCTGATAGGCCAGCGTGACATCGATGATGCCGGCGAACTGATCGCCCATTGCGTTGAGTGTGAAACTGATTCCAGCCGACTTTGGCCGCAGCAGATGGTGCAGTTCGCTGTTTTGCGCTAGGCGCTTGGCCTGCGTATGGCGGGTCCCTTCAACGAAGTTCACGACTGTAATGGGCTTTCCGCGAAATTTCTCGCAGAAGCCCCGTGTGGCCGCAAGGTCGCGCTCGCGAACGCGTGGCGTGGCAACGCCGCTCTTGCTGCTGCGTTGCAGGAAAGGCATGTCCAGTGCCCAGCAGATCACGCCCACCAGCGGCACCCAGATCAATTGCTTTTTCAGGAAGAAGCGCAGAAAGGGCGTGCGGCCATGAAACAGGTCAAACAGAATCAGGATGTCCGCCCAGGATTGATGGTTACTGATCAGAAGGTAGCTCTGGGTGGGATCGAGATGGGCGTTGTCGTCGATTCGCCATTGCGGAGCGTGGAGCAGGCGAAACACCAGTTGGTTGGACGCCACCCATTGTGTGGCAATGACGGCCAGAACTTTTGACAGGAAGTCCCGAACCACCGGGATCGGAATGAATAGTTTGAGCAGCATCACCGGGACAAACAGCAGCAGCCCCCAGAACAGCAGCGCGATGAGCATGACCAGAAAGGTGGTCACGCCGACCAACCATGCGGGTAACAGTGCCGAGATCATTGCCGCGCCCTTTCTTGCAGATCTAGGGGGAATGATAGCGAGGCGAGAGCTCGCGTACTGCCTCGATCATGGCGGCTGCGTTTTCCGGTGGCACGCCGGGCACAATGCCGTGCCCGAGATTGAATACATGGCCGGGGCCGTGCCCGAAATCGGCCAGTACCCGCGCAGCTTCTTCGCGAATCCGTTCAGGTTTGGCGAACAGGGTGACCGGATCAAAGTTGCCCTGCAGTGCCACGCGATCACCCACGCGGGCCCGGGCGTCTGCCAGCGATGTGGTCCAATCCAGGCCCAGAGCGGTGCAGCCGGTGTCCGCCATGCGCTCCAGATGCTGGCCGCCGTTCTTGGTGAACAGGATCACCGGAATATCCGGGGCGGTCTTTTTCAATGACTGCACGATGCTGGCCATGGGAGCCAGCGAGAAGCGTGCGTAGTCAGCCGGAGCCAGCACGCCACCCCAGGTGTCGAACACCATCAACGCATCGGCGCCAGCTGCGACCTGTGCGGCGAGGTATTGCGAGACCGATTCCGACAGTTTCGCCAGCAGACGATCAAACGCTTCTGGCTCTTCGATCATCAATCTCTTGACGGTGGCAAATGCGTGACCACCGCGGCCTTCAACCATATAGGTGGCCAGTGTCCAGGGGCTGCCGGCAAATCCGATCAGGGGCAGGCGCTCGCCCAGCGCACCGCGAATGGTGCGCACGGCGTTCATCACGTAACCCAGATCGCTTTCCGGGTCGGGCACGTGCAGGGCGTCGATCTGCTCGATTGTGCTCAGGGGACGGTCAAACTGTGGACCTTCGCCCTCAACAAACTTCAGGCCCAGTCCCATCGCGTCGGGAATAGTCAGGATGTCGGAAAACAGGATGGCGGCATCCAGGTCGTAGCGATCCAGCGGCTGCATGGTGACTTCGCAGCACAACTCGGCATTGCGGCACAGCGACATGAAGTCGCCGGCCTTGGCGCGACTGGCGCGGTACTCGGGGAGGTAGCGTCCGGCCTGTCTCATCATCCAGACGGGCGTGCGGTCAACACTCTGGCGACGCAGGGCGCGCAGGAATCGGTCGTTGTTTAGCGTTCTCATGCGGGACTGGAATCAGGACCTGAAGCGGATAAGGTCGCCCAGTTTACTGGTGCAGCGGTTGCAGGGCATCGCTGTGATGAGGATTTGTCACAATGGTAGGCCTGCGACAACAGTGGCACAGTAGACCGACATTTCGCATGACATTGCATGCGCATACCTAGAAAAAGTAGTGGAGAGATGATTATCAACAAGCGTTCACATTCCATGATGGGGCTGGCTCTTGCGGGCACGGCGCTGGCGACGGGCACGAGTTGGGCGGCGACAGCGCAATCCGATGAAGCGCTGATTGAAGTTGCAGTTGTAGACACGGTGACCGTGACGGCAACGCGCGTGGAGCAGCCCGAATTTGATGTGCCGGCCTCGATCGACGTGATCAGTGGTGATGATCTGTACGGCCGCAATCTTGGAGTCAACCTGTCTGAAGGCCTGACGGCGGTGGCTGGTATGCATGCGCGTGACCGGCAGAATTATGCGCAGGACACGCAGATATCCATTCGCGGTTTCGGTGCCCGCGCGAGTTTTGGTATTCGCGGTATTCGCCTCTACGTGGACGGCATTCCCGCGACGCAACCCGATGGGCAGGGTCAGGTTTCGCACTTCAACCTGGCCACGGCGGACAGGGTCGAAGTCCTGCGCGGTCCGTTTTCCAGTTTGTACGGCAATGCATCCGGTGGGGTCATTCAGCTGTTTACTGCTGATGGCGGCGAGCAATCCAGCCTGAGCCTGGGCTCCGCCTTTGGCAGCTTTGGTGCCTGGAGAACCAATATCGGTGCCAGCGGACAATTGGGCGAATCCGGCAATGCCGACTACAACATTGGCTATTCACATTTCGAGACCGATGGCTTTCGTGACCACAGCGAAGCCGAGCGTGAATCTTTCAACGGCAAAGTGAATCTGCGAGTCGGCAGCAACGGCAAGCTGTCGCTGGTGGCCAACTACTTTGATTCGCCGGAGACGCAGGATCCTCTGGGCATGACGCGACAGCAGTTCGAGCAAGATCCCAGTCAGGCGGATTCTCGCGCCGATGACTTTCGAACCCGAAAAAGCATCGAGCAGATTCAGGGCGGCGCCATTTACGAACACGCACTGAGTGATCAGAGCGGCCTGCGCCTGGTGGGTTATGGCGGTCGTCGTCAGGTTCAGCAGTTCCTGGCCATTCCGACATTCGTGCAGACCGGAAGCGAGACGCATTCCGGTGCGGTGATCGACCTCGACAATGAGTATGCGGGCACCGACATGCAATGGAATTGGGAGGGCCTGATTGACGGGCGCCCACTGTTGCTGGTGGTGGGTATGAGCTACGACATGCTTTCGCAGGAAAGGCTGGGCTTCGAAGGCTTTGTGCTGGATCAGGGCGTACAGATCGTTGGTGACCGTGGCAGGCTGCGTCGAAACGAAGTCAACGACATCGACAACTTCGATCAGTACATCCAGGCCTCGCTCGATTTGTCCGATCGCTGGTCCGCCATGCTCGGATTGCGGCATAGCAAGGTGGAATTTGATTCGCAGGACAAGTACATCGTCGGTGCCAATGGCGACGACAGTGGCCGTACCGATTTCTCACAGACCACGCCGAGCTTTGGTCTTATGTTCAAGGCCTCCCCGGGCCTGCATCTGTACAGCGCGTTCGGGCGCGGTTTCGAGACGCCGACGTTTGCCGAAGCTGCCTATCGCCCGGATGGTGGTCCCGGCCTCAACTTTGAACTGCAGGCGGCGCGCAGCAGCAATACCGAGGTGGGCGCAAAGTGGCGGCTGAATCCCTCAACGCGGATCAATGCAGCCCTGTTTCATATCCGCACGCGAGATGAGCTGATTGTTGCCACCAGCAGTGGCGGACGTACCACCTTCGTCAACGGCGGCGACACCCTGCGTCAGGGCGCGGAGCTGAGCCTGGATGCGCGACTGATGAAGAATGTGCAGTTGCTGATGTCCTGGACCGTTATTGAAGCCGAATTGCCCGATGGCAATCAGTTGCCCGGTGTGCCGGAGTCATCCTTCTACGGCGCGCTCAACTGGGGCGGCGAGACCGGTTGGCACGCGGGCATTGATGGCCAGTATGTGGACGCTGTTGCGGTCAACGACGACAACAGTGAATTCGCTCCGGCCTACGGCATCATGGGCCTGAACGCGGGTTATGCACTGAAGCAGCGCTGGGGTCGTTTGAGCACCTTCCTGCGGGTGGAGAACGTGCTAGACGAAGATCATGTCGGCTCGGTGATCGTCAACGAACGTAACGGTCGCTACTACGAGCCGGGTCCCGACACCAGCGTGATCGGCGGCTTCCAGATCGACTGGAATTACTGATCGGGCGCTGGTTTTCGGGTTAGCGCTGCGGCTGCGTTGTTATGAGCTTTGAATGGATTCGCGACCCACTCAAAGCTCAGGGCCGTCGCAGATTCAGTGCGTGATGTGCCATGTGATCGGCAATGAAACTCTGGATGAACCAGTAGCTGTGATCGTAGCCGGCGTGCTCGCGCAAGTTGAGTTTCTGACCTGAGGTTTCTGCGGCTGAACGCAGAGCCTGCGGATGCAGTTGTTCTTTCAGGAACTGATCAGACAGACCCTGATCAACCAGAATCTCTGTCGGGTGCGCCGCTTTTTTCATGAGTTCGCTGGCGTCCCAGTTGGTCCAGCTTGATCGGTCCGCGCCCAGGTAGTTGCCAAAGGCCTTTTCGCCCCAGGGCACGGCGGCTGGATTGCTGATCGGAGCGAATGCAGAGACCGAGTTCCAGCGTTGCGGATTGCGCAAGGCCGTCACCAGAGCACCGTGACCGCCCATGGAGTGTCCGAAGATGCCGCGCGCGTTCCGGTCCGCCGGGAAATGCTGTTCGATCAGATCTGGCAGTTCCTGATTGACGTAACTCCCCATCCGGTAATGCGCGGACCAGGGCGCTGCGGTCGCGTCCAGATAAAAGCCGGCACCGACGCCAAAATCCCAGGCATCGGAATCGCCCGGAATATCGAGGCCGCGAGGACTGGTATCGCAGGCCACCAGCATCAGGCCATGTTCTGCGGCATGTGCAATGGCGCCGGCCTTGATCAGGAAAGTCTCTTCGTTGCAGGTCAGGCCTGCCAGGTAGTACAGCGCCGGCACCGGTGCATGCTCCGCTTGCGCCGGGGTGAAAACGGCAAAGCGCATGTCGCAGGCGGTTTCGCGGGAGGCGTGCGTATAGAGGCCAATCTTGCCGCCGTAGCAGAGGTGTTCGCCGCGTTTTTCGAGACTCATGAATGACCCTGATCAGATTGAGAGGGGCCCGACACTAACCAGCCTCACCCCGCACAACAAGCCCTTGTAATCGAAGGACGCGTCTTGTGCACCGCTCAGGGAATGGAAAGTTGGCTTCCCGCATAGCAGCCTGCTGCATTCGGGCAGGGCAAAACGATGGGAAGTTCCGGGTTACTGACAGTCACGGTATATGGATTGGGCAGGCCGACCACGCCGACGGTGTTGACCGGCAGGTACTGCACGTGATTTTCGTAGAACAGCAGCCCCACCTGATCGCCGACCTGCAATTGTTCGCCCACGCCGGGAAGCAGGATCTCGCTGTTGCCTGTGCTTCGGTTGTGGCAATGATCGGTCAGTGGTGGCGTAGGGCAATCGCTGCTCCCGATGTCGGGTGGCAAGGCCGCAAACGGAGTGACTTCGTCATCCACCAGGATGGTCGTGCTGCCGCGCCGAATGCCTACGCCCACGTAAGCTACCGGCGTTACCAA
>TARA_R110000850_G_scaffold115759_3_pt1 | contig 11458 bp, 17 predicted proteins | sample TARA_R110000850 | Tara Oceans TARA_R110000850 (sample SAMEA4397586) | marine metagenome | biome: Polar Biome; feature: [SRF] surface water layer (ENVO:00010504); material: water (ENVO:00002006), including particulate matter (ENVO:01000060) such as... | depth 5 m | reverse complement strand
GCCATTTATGTACGTGTTTATTATAAATAGCTTGGAATATAATTAAACTTCGAAAATGGAGTCGCTTAATCTTCCTAATCCATCCGGATGATCCATTCCATATCCAAACACCCACTCATCTTGTATTGTGTATCCAGAAAAATCCAACTCCATTGGACAATCATGCCTTTCTAGTAGAGTAGCTTTATAAACGCGTTTAGCTCCTTTATCGTAGGCTAATTGTTGCAAATATGCCATAGTCTTTCCAGAATCGCAGATATCATCAATCAACCAAACATCTTTATCAACTAAATCAGCACTCCAATCCTTATATAAATTTATCTCACCACGAGACTTGCCTTTATATGAAGCAACTCCTACACAATCAACATAAGCATCGAATAATAGGTTCTTAGCTACGTCTTGAAAGAATGTGATACCTCCTTGTAGGATAGGGGTTAGTACTGGATGCTCGTTTGGATTGGTACGTTGGCCTGGAGGATACATTGAATTCAATTGATCTGCCAACTCTAAAACTTTATCCTCTATTGCAAGAGGACTGAATAATAACTTTTCCATACACTAATATACGAAAATTATATTAAACTTTCAACTTTTTACTCGATGTTTTGAAGTTAAATTTACGCATGACTGTCTTAGATATTAAGTCAAGCTTCTTAGTTCTAGAATTGAATCTCAATACAAATGGGACATTAATATTAGACTCCATATCTGTTATTACAGCTTCTGCACTAGCTCCTAAACTCTTAATCTGTTGTCCGTGATCTTCATATGCCTTTGTGAATAAATCCTCAATCTCTTCTGGCTCTATCGACTTACGATTACGTATATCATTTACTCGATCCATAAAATGTTTTGTGAATTCTATATCAATTCCAATAGCAGCAAACACCCTATCTAAGTACGCTTCCACCTCATCTAACTCAGACTGGTTTACCGATTCTAATATTTGTTGTAGTTTAATCACTTGCTGATCCACTATTACTACCGTAAGTCATAGCAAATTGTTGTTGTAAGTGTTGTTGATATCGTAAAAATGCTTCTTTTCTTCTCCTTTGATTTTGTGCACTTCTAGCTTTAACACCCTCCTCTTCCTCCAACTTCTGCTTATTTACCAGATCTTTTATATAATCTACATTTCTAAGAAAATCTCTTGCCATAATCTGTTATTTATCGGTTGTTGTTTCTATTGTAACTTGTATCTTTGGTTCATAACCTTGTGGTAGTTTATTTACTAATCCTTTAAAAGTAGAGTTACCAGCATCATGCCTAAACTCAAATTTAAGATTACTAAGATCCATCATCACTTGTGAAGATGTTGTAAACCCAAAACTATTATCTCGTCTATAAGGATTCATCCACTTATCGCTATCATGCTGCTTCGATAAAGCATCTAATACCTGCTCTTGCGATGAGATGTCTGACAATGCGTCATGAGCTATCTGCTGTCTGGACAAGGAAGACTTTCTTTTCAATCCACCCGTATACCCAGTATCTGGATATTCAATCCCATGATTAGTTCTTGTGATTACTTCATCTGGACTTATGCGTTTTATTATTGGAACGTGTTGAGATGTCATTTCGATAATGTAGCTATGCTTAGCGTTTGACACAATTGTAAGTCCTTTTACCCCAACATCATCCTCATCATCTCCTCTAAAATTAATCACTGATCTCATAGATTGTGATAGCTTAGATTGCTGTAATGCTGTTCTAATCTTTAATCCATCATAAGAAGGTTTGCCGTTTTTACCCTTTTTAGCTTTATCTTTTGCTAAATCACCCTCCTTTTCATCGAAACCTACCATTAAAGAGGCGTTTACTACACCAATACCCTTCTCATTCAAACCTTCACTCCAATCCGTTAAGACATCTCGCATATACACCATCTCTACGCCATTTACAATCTCATGGACTACTTCAAGGTCTGGAGCATACATTCTATCACGATTCTTTGCTAATACGACATTACCATCAACACGACAGCGTGCAATAACACACTCGTTTAATTCAGTAAGAATATTACGTAATTTGATCATGATAGGCTTTATAATAAATAGTCAACTATTCTTTAGTCTCTTTGTGTTGATCAATTTTTTTAAGTATCTTGCTAACAAGATCCATCTTTATCCATCCGCTTAGCGATGCGTTTTTAAGTGCGCTAATTATTTGGAAGATTAAAAACGGTACAATAACTGTTTCGCTTAACCAGGAAGTACCTGCAAAGCCTTTCTCTATAGAAAGTAGGACTCCTAAGATAACCCACCATAAAACTAAAGTTCTTAGTACTTTTATTGCTTTGTATGTTCGAAACCCCTCTCTCTTAATCCCTGCTATGATTCCAAAGAAACCATCTAACAAGACAACACAACCTACAGACAGAAACTGCTCTGCATTATCCATTGCAAGACCCAAGAAATAGGAGCATAAAAATGTACATGTAGCTGTTATTGATATTATTGTAGTCTTCATAAAGCTTTAAGCATTTCTACTAATTCAGGTTGTGGAAAGCAGTCGAACTTGTCTTTACGAACATTTGTGTGAGTCCACAATCCAAATTGCTTTGCATTGTAAGCATCTAAGTTAAACTCGAATGCATCATTTGGAGATACACCCTCCTTTAATAGTTTAGGTAATCCGTTGGCTAGATCCATTTTTGGATATATGTCTCTGAGATGTAATATTAGTAATCGAAGTGATTCAATTTGTTTTTCCGTATATGCATGCCAGTATTGGTGTCCTCTAAACTTGTATCCTAGATCACAAACATATTCCGACTTTACTTCCGTATTAACGTATGTGAAGTACTTATCACCCTTCTTGGTTAAGTATCCAAAGTTATTAAGTTCTACACCTCCTGACATCTTTGAAATTGCAAATTTGCCTACTTTCCCCAAATGCCAACCTACATAATTATCCGGAAAACATTCTACTACAGTTCCATCATATTTAGCCTCTTTACCTTTAACATTAGACCCTCCAATACAGTACTGAGTAGCTACCCTTCCTCGCTTATCACGATTCCAATTACTAACAGTATTATATGGATTATCCCAACCTGCAGTGTGATGAATAAAGAATCCTAGTGGTTCAATCTTACCATAATCCCTTACATACTCATCTGAATCTAAATACACTTTATCAATTACTAAACCGTCTTTTGTTGTGTATGTTCCATGCTTTGCAAGCTTGTTATCTTTATCATATGCAGTATCTTCTGCAGTAGTGTTTTTAGTATCATCTGTATCGACTCCTGCAGCTTCCCAAGTTGCTCGACCAACAATACCATCAGCTGTTAAGCCATTTTTCTTCTGCCATTCAATTGTCAATCTCTCTGTACCAGCACCAAATATACCATCAGCTGCTGTACCAATAACCTTCTGCCAATCCTTAACCTCTAATCCTTTTGATCCTTTCTTTAACAACATTATTTTGTTTTTTTAATTAAAATCCACTCATTATCGACTCATCAATAGCCTCCTGAATCTCCTCCTTTGTCGCTGTCATCTTAAACGATATATCCGCTTGATATCTCTCAATCTCTTCGCCATCAAGAAACAATATAATAGTTGGCACAACGACGACTTTGTATTTTTTTTGTAGGTCTGGATACTTTGTTATATCGTAGTATTTTACATTACAATCACTAAGCTTTCCTAACCAATTAACTTTGTTTCCGCTATTCCAAGCGGCATTAAAATGCTTAACAATAACCTGTGATTGGCAATTAAGCGTAAAAAAGAAACCTACTGCAAACAATAATAATCTCATGTTTTTATCTTAATTTATCAATTTTCTCTTCTATTCGATCCATATCCTCTTTCAATTCTATGACATCTTCTTGTGTTGTCATAATAGTTTGACGAACCAATTGATCTTTCATATCGTACTCCATACGAGTTACTTCCGGATCGGGAGGTACTGGAAGTTCTCTCGCTTCTTGTATATCTGCTTGTAATGCAAACCACATTCCCACAACTGTTGCTATTGCGAACGCAAGACCTATCAAAGTTTTGATACTAACCTTGAAACCTGTATCTTCATTTAACTCTTTTGCCATTTTTAAAAAATTATGTAATTGACACCAACACTAAAGTTATGCCAACTACGATTCCAGTACTTGTTGTATTTGCCCTCTAAGAATACTCCTAGACTCTTATTAAACTTGTAACCGAAAATTAATCCTCCTGAATAGTCAATCCATTGTCCATCATTAAAATTGTGATATGAATAGTCATTATTTGACTTTACATGCACTGGCATAATATTACCCCATGAATGCAACCAAAAATTCTTTGTGTAGTGATAAAAGTCAAAACCAATGACTAATGAGTGGTTCCATTGTGCTGGTAGAGCACTTCTCTCGTTAGCCGTATACTCAGCCAACACTTCCGGAATTACGACTGCCTCCCACACTTCCGTATTCTCAGCTGCTAAATTCCCGCCTGGATCGAGGTATGTAACGCCTCCTTGTCCATCAAACTCAATAGAGTAACCCTCTTGTATTGCTAGTTGAGTGTAGTGTAGATTGCCATTCGATAGCAACCAACTATCCAATGGATTGTACCCATAAGGCTCAGATACTCGTTGTACTGCTCCGATATTGAATGATAATTTGTCTCCTACTTTCTGTCTAAATCGCTCTGAAGATTCAAAATATTTAATGTCAGCAAAACCGTCTTGTACATACTCTACTTTAGCAATCCATCGATTAGCTACGTACCTCAAAAAGTGATCTTGGTTAAAGAAAGAAGTACCTTGCTGTCTAGTCCAATCTGCTTCAAATAGATACTCAAAGCCGTTCATTTTTCCTATTGTTGCCGCATCCCCATACGATTTCTCTGTACCATCATAAAACACATTAGCTCTATTCTCATACCCAAAACGTGCGATCTTTCGTATACCTAACGCAATAGAGTAATCGAAAGGAGTCTTAACTGACTCTGTCTCTAGACCATTTGTTACAGAATACACATCAACATCAGATACAGAATTACCACCAGATACAGCTCCATAAAACGTAGAGTATTTTAATAACTTCTTAAGTGTTTTAGATGCTTTAGATGGTTCCTTTTCAACTCCCTTATATTTAGCTTGTCCAAAAAGTAATGTAGGCGCTAGTAGTATTATTATTAAAAGCTTTCTCATTGTTTTATAATTCTTTTATTGAATCTCTTTCCTTCATGGATTAGTGTTAGAAGATATACACCACTATCATACAAACCTAACTCCAAACGATTATCTGCACCAGTTAGGATTAGCTTACCCATCATATCTCTTAACTCATAATTAAAGGTTAGATGTGTTTCAATGTTGATAGTATTGTCTGTTGGGTTCGGATAAACAAGAATTCCATTAATATCCATCTCATCAATTCCTACTGGCCAGCCAAGCTGACAGTAATCGTACATAGATTGGCATGATGCATCCCACTCATTTTCACAACAAAAAACATCAACATCAATTACCCAAGCATAGCACCCATCGTTTAACCAAAAAGGATTTCCTGGGCCTCCGACACAACCAGCATCATATAAGCAGGCAAGTGAGTCAGTTACATTTGCATTTGGATTATAATTAAATGCGTTTGGATCTGTACATCCGGCAATTGGTAAGATACAAGTTCCGTTGTCTGTGTTTGCTAGTGGATCATAGTTTAATGCTGTCGAATCTATACATCCAAAAATAACTGGAACACAAGATCCGTTATCTGTGTTGGCTAGTGGATCGTAGTTGAATTGTGTAGGGTCCATACAACCATATACAACATCTATACAACTTCCATTATCAGTGTTTGCGTTTGGATCGTAATTAAAAGCATTGGGGTCTGTACATCCGTATATTGGATAAATACATATACCGTTATCTACATTTGCTGTAGGGTCGTAGTTTAAAGCAGTTGAATCAGTACATCCGAAGTATATACACGAGCCATCATCAATATTAGCAAGAGGATTGTAGTTGTAGGATATAAGATCCATACAACCATACACTGAAGCAATACAACTTCCGTTATCAATATTTGCATTTGGATCATAGTTGAACGCCAGGCTATTTGTACAGCCCTCTACAATTGCAATACACAAACCATCATCAGTATTGGCTAGTGGATTATAGTTAAATGAGGTAGAATCCATACAACCTAATATTGTTGGTATACAATATGTTCCACAGAATGGTATTGCTGTATATTTTGTATAAAATGGAGGATCAAATCCTTGAAGAGCTCCTTGACCGTTATTTGCGAATGGATTCTGGCCTTCATACATTAACTCAACACCATTAGCATTTGTTAACTTAAATGAATTGTGCCAAGTTTGAAATTGTACTTCTTGAGGTGGTTGTTGTGGTCCACCTATTTCAAAATAGAATACCTCCACTGGAACACCAGGATCTAATATTATATTGAATATTTGCTCATAGTTTCCTGGTCCCATTGTAAATGTACCCAAGTCTATACCATTTTGATATACACCAATATAAGAATTACCCCAACCGTCTCCTCCTGCATCTCCAATCCACAATTCATAATCACAATCAGGTACTAAATCCATCATTGTAGCAGTTGAATCATAATTAAATGCGCTTGGATCTGTACATCCGTATATATGTAAGTTAGTACAAGATCCATCATCATTGTTTGCTAACGGATTAAATTCTTGGTAGTCATCATCTGTACAGCCGTCAACTGTTGAAACAGTAGGACAAGGTGTTGCAAATAAGTTTGATGCAGTTAGAGTATCTCCAAAGCCGGGATTGTTCATATACCAAATAGTATCTCCTGAACAATTATATATTACTATCATACCATCTAGTGTTCCACCTGATGTTGAACCTGCAAGCCCATCACCATATTCATCAGTAACTTCTAATTCAAAACCAGCCGCTTGATCTATGCAGAAATTGTATGTATATGTTTGTCCTATATCATTAAAGTCGTAGTCACCTTGAGCAGCTGAACCAACAACTCCTAAGCTATTCATTGTCCAACCAGTTTCACTTGGCCAATTATCGAACGTAATCTCCATTGTTATCTGATACTGTGTGGCTGTATCGCATACTGTTCCTGCGCAAGATCCATCATCTTCAGTTGCCCAAGGATTATAAGATGGTTGGAGTGGATCAGTACATCCTAATATACACGGAGTTGGAGTATATGCAATAGTGTCAGATAATGTTCCATCTGCAAATTCTACTATCAAATAATGTTCTACTGACCAATTAGGTGGCATTTGCCCATTACCTGCACCTACTTGAAACTCTGTTGTATTCGGAGGAACTATATATTGATATGGTCCAACACCCTCCTCATTTGTATACCACAACTTGGCAGTTTCACATGATGGATTGTTTTGATCCATAGTCCATTCAAATATAATTAAAGCTACACTGTTTGGTAAACAATCTTGATATGCATTAGATGTCAAAATCCCACTGCAGGCAGGGTATATACAACTACCATCACTTACAGTAGCTAGTGGATCAAAATTCAATGCATTTACATCTGTACATCCTGGTATCGGTGGTGGTGGTGGTGCACAAGGTGCAATTGTTAATGTGTCTGTGTATAGTAAGCCAAAGTCTCCAGCAACAAATGATATAGTATCTTGACAATTATTCTGTATTAAGAATGAACCATCAACTCCACCAAAGGCACTTGCACCTAAACCATCACCAAAAACATCATATAAATTAAATGTGTAAGTTCCAGCATCTAGATTTATTATAGTATCTAAAAGTGAGTTTATTACATAATTAGAATCACTCTCTACTACTACCGATCCATATCCATCTAACACTTCCCAACTTATCTCTGATGGATAATTGTCCGATAAGTATTGGATGTTTATCCAACTATTCTGTGCTAATGATAAGATTGGCAGTAAGACTGCCAGCATAAATATACTATAACTCTTCGTCAGAAACTTCTTCATTTTTATTGTTACTTTTTTTGTTACTAAAAACCTTACCAATTTCAGCAATACCAAAACTTCCCAAGGTTACTATTAAAAACGAGTTGTAAATAAACTCTTCGATTACTAGATGATCACCTAATACACCTGTAATGATGTCAGTAAGCGCAAATACCGCCATCATACCGAATGAAAGAAAACCAACTATAGTCTTCTCATTGATATTATTATTATCTTTAAAAATGTCTCTAAATGCCATGAATTTTTTGTTTAAGAACATCACTATTCTCGAAACCTTTGTAGCATTGTGTAACCTTTTGAAGACGCTCATGTTAATTATAAATAGCTCTTAAAAATAGAAAATGCCGGTCTTGCCGGCATTAACTTTAAGCTCTTCGTTCTTTTATAGGATAAACTCCTCAACGCTAAACGCGTTTTTAATTTCTCGCACATCCTCCATGAAATTTTGTCGATTTTCATTGGATAATTGCTTAGAAATATGTAGCACAAGTGCAGTACTAGTCTTGAATTTTTTTGTAATCTTTTTGTTAAAACCATTGATTTCAGCTACCTCACATATCGTATCAAAAACGCCAGAATCCATCGGATTTTGGGTGATTTCCGCCATTGTATCTTGGGTATCAAAAAGCTTTTTTAAGAAGTCTTTAAAGGTAGGATCGTTGGTTTTTACTTGTGGAAACTCTTGTTGAACTTTACCTAAAAATTCGTTAAAATCACTTGATTCGTCCGCTAAAATGTCCAAGTCTGAGAACGCTCCTTCATCTAGTTTTAGAGCATATCTACCAAGACTTTCTTTAAGATCATCCTTACGCATATACCCTTGAACCACGTTGCGAGGATTAGCAATATCCTTCATTTTGTCGAGAAATTTCATTCTCTCTGCTAACACGCTTTGCATAAGCTCTATCGTTTCAATATCGAATTCATCATTGACATATGCAACGAACTCCTTAGCTGTGAATTTAGGTGCAGCTGCTTCATTAACTGATTCTCCATCAACTAACCTCCAAGTAAGGTAAGCTGTAATTTCTTTTGATTTCTCCTTGTCTTTCTGATATTCTATATCCTTAGTAACAAAGTCAGTGATATCTTCCGGATCTGTTTCATATTGTCTTTTATTAATAGAGATTAGATATTTTACCATTCTACTCATCCACTCTTGCTCCTCCTCACTATCTACTGCATATCGATCTCTACTTCTGTAATCGGTCACTTCTTCATTAACAACTGGTTCAATTAACGACATCAAAAACTCTTTCTCTTCGCTAGTAAAAAACTTACCTATTGTACTTGCGTTGTTTATTTTTGTTTTAAGATCACGAACTTCTTTTTGACTTAGATCACCAACTCCATTACCAAGATACTCATTAACTTCTTCCGTGACAATATTACGAAGTCTCGATACTTCTTCCATTACAATATTACTTATGTTTTTCTTGTTCATGTTGCGTTTTTTAAGAAAATTGATCAATTAAATCTACAACAGCTTTATTTCTTACACTGTCATCTTTATCATCCTCAAAGTACGGACCTTCATAATCGCTATCACCTCTAAGAGTAATCTCACCTTCATGAACCTTACCTGCTGCATCCATATAATCGAATTCTATCTCAGTACCGTTAGAATACTTCTCTTCAGCCATCTCTAATGCATCTGCATATATTTGATCATCCATCGGTTCACCATTAGGAAAATCCTGAAGCGTAGATTGATTAGTCATGCTAGTAACTAATACTGTGTTTGGTTGTTGTATTGCTTCATCGAGACCTGCTATCTCCATCAATCTCTTTCTTGAAAAATATCCACTCATTGTTATGTTATCTTACTTCGTTAAAAAACTCTATTGCAATTGCAACAATAGCATCATAAACTTCTGCACTATCCATCTTGTCTATATCTTGATCAGTTAGAGGTCTTCCACTCTTATCTTTAATTGAGTCGATGTAAGCATCCGAAGTACCATCGTCAGGTCCCATGTTTGGATCGAGTCCACCAATGACTAGTGTAGTTACATCAACATTAGGTGCAAGACGTTTAAGATCATCAAACACCGGGTTTGACTCATCCTTTGTTGAGAAGTCGAGCATAACCTCTTCTCTTAATGTATTGAGACCAGCCATCTCCATAAAACGTTGTCTACTTAATCTATTTTGAGCCGTCGCGGATTGTTTGCCGCGCGCGTTATTCAACTTGCGCCCTTGACTTGTTCCATCATCCTTTAGGAACGCTAAATTGGTGTCATCTTCATCCTCTCTAAGAAACGGATTATTAATTGCAGCTAACTCTTGTAAGCGTTGTTTATTTAGTTTCATGTTATCTTAGTGTTGTTATGGTTTTGATAAATATATAGGTTGATAGCAATGGAAATATCATTGAAAATATACAAAGTATCAATATGTTTTTAAGTGGCTTGATTATTTCCTAATTGTTTATGTTTACTTATCTTGTGAACGGAATGTGTTTAATTGCATGCGTAAGTGGTCTAGGAATTGATCGAAATTATGTGTTCCATATCCATCCTCCAACATCAACGCTACAGCATCAGCAAAAACCTTATAGTTTAAACTGTCATCTATTTTATTGATTGCTTTATTGATTTCCATATGCAGCTTATTAGCCTTAGGGTCCATGTTAGTGAGAGACTCTCCTAAAGGTAGACCATCATCATCATATGCTCCAGGCATATCTTCCTCATCGTTCTTCTGCTCTTTATCTGCATCATAGAACTCGTCCTCTTCTTTGAGACCAGCTCTTTCCATTAATGTTTGTCTATCTAGCTTCATATTAATCCTCTTTATAGGTTGTGAAGTCCATATATAGGTCGGAGTTAATACCCTCGTCAAACCACGTACCACCGTTATTGCTAAACCATTGTGTCAAGTCTTCTTGCGCTTCTTCTTGGAATACTTTCACGTCAGATGTGTCATCAATGTTAAAGTTGTAATCCGTGTTAGACTCGATCATCTTCTTAACTTGCCCGTAGGTTAGTTTTAATTCTAATGTAATCGGGGTGTTATCCGATACTGCCTCCGTTAGGGGCTTTAAGTTAGCTAATCCCGCTAGCTCTTGTAGTCGTTGTTTCTTCATAGTTTATAGTAATGTTCCGAGTGTACTCTCGTCAAGCAGTGTTCGGATGTCGTTATATATTTTAAGCTCATTTTGCAATACCTTTACTTCCTGCATATCTTTAGGATTAACTGTTGCATGTATCTTAATAGCTTTTTGTATACTATTAATGAGGTTAGGGAGGTTATCTGCTAATGCATAGTACCCATCCTCCATTGCCTCGATAGTGTTGCCACCAGTCTTCACAGCTAAGTTATTTGTCTCGTCCGATTGGTTTAACTTACCTATTACACTTTTCATTAAGTCGAGGTCATTAGTAGACGCTTCCCCGAGGTTCTCAGCATATCCTTCATTAATCGTTGCTGTATGTAATATACCAGCTAACTCTTGTAGTCTTTGTTTTTTCATTTTATTTTTTAAGAATAGTCGATACTAGATTTCACCAGGACCTCCAGTT
>TARA_R110000850_G_scaffold41615_1_pt1 | contig 11466 bp, 11 predicted proteins | sample TARA_R110000850 | Tara Oceans TARA_R110000850 (sample SAMEA4397586) | marine metagenome | biome: Polar Biome; feature: [SRF] surface water layer (ENVO:00010504); material: water (ENVO:00002006), including particulate matter (ENVO:01000060) such as... | depth 5 m | reverse complement strand
CGCATCATTGGACAGGTAGAAGCGGGCAGGGGCAAGTCAGAGCCTATTTTATCATCGGGCACGGCAGGCGATCAGCTGCAGGCGGTCGCGGGGCTCAATTTTGGGATGACACTTAACAAAGGTCAGGAATCCGCAGGGCGGATGATATTATCATCGTCCAATCGCATTATCGCGGTGCAGGGCATTGCCGGGGCTGGCAAGAGCAGCCTTCTTAAACCCGTTTCACAGCTTCTTGGCGAGAATGGAAAAACGGTTCTGGGTCTCGCCGTCCAGAATACGCTCGTCCAAATGCTCGAACGTGATACCGGGATTGCGTCGATGACCTTGGCGCGGTTCATTGGAAATCATAAAAACCTCCTCGAGGAGGGAGCCGATAAAAAGGCTCTTACGGAAGCCAAAGCCGCCATGAACAACCATGTGCTGGTTCTCGACGAGGCCTCCATGGTCTCCAATGTCGAAAAAGAAAAACTAGTCCGGCTCGCCAACCTACTTGAAGTTGACCGTCTGGTGATGATCGGGGATAAGAAGCAGCTTGGCGCTGTCGATGCCGGCAAGCCCTTCGCGCTTGTGCAAGCCTCGGGCATTGATACCGCAAAAATGATCACCAATTTGCGCGCGCGTGATAAAATATTACGCCGCGCGCAATATTCAGCCCAGGCCGGAAATATCGGCGAGGCTATGTCCTATTTGAAAGACCATATTACCGAAACCAAAGAGGGTAGCGCCCTAATCGCCGCCGAACGCTGGCTTGCGCTCTCTCCGCAGGACCGGCAATCCACCGCCATCTATGCATCAGGACGAGCGCTGCGCACAGCCGTCAATGAAGCGGTCCAGACCGGGCTTAAACAAAACGGCGAACTGGGAAAGCGAGGGTTAAAACTGGATACCTTCTCCCGCGTCAATAGCACCCGCGAGGAACTGCGTTATATTCACAACTACAATCCCGGCATGATGATCGAACTCAAGGCTGCAGATCGCAGTCAGCGCTTGGGCAAAGGGCAATATCATGTCGTCTCGGTTGATGATCGCGCAAAACAGCTTGTGCTGAAGGATCGTGGGGGCAGAAAGCGGAGCTTTCAGGTGAGCAAATTGCGCTCCAATGCATCTGAAGATCAGATCGCTCTATATGAAAAGAAGCAGCTCGATATTTATGCGGGTGATAAAATTCGCTGGACCGACAGCGATCACAAACGCGGGTTGTTCAACGCGGATCAGGCAAATATTACAGCAATTGATGCAGGGCATGTCAGCTTGCGAACATCTTCCGGCATCGAGCATCGTCTGCCCCATAGCGATCCCATGCTAAAACGTATTGATCTGGCTTACGCGCTCAATGCGCATATGGCGCAGGGGCTTACTTCTGATCGCGGGATCGCGGTCATGGATAGCCGAGAGCGCAATCTTTCCAACAAGCAGACATTTCTGGTTACGATTACGAGATTGCGGGATGGTTTGACGCTCATCGTTGATAACCGTGAGAAACTGGAAGCAGCAGTCGAGAAGAATGACGGCGCAAAAACATCGGCGCTCGAAGTGACCCAGCGACTAGGCAAGGCGGCAGCGACGGGGCTTGCGAAAGGAAATGAAACTGCGCTCAAAGAACCGCAACAGGATCAACGAGAACTTGAGAAAGAGCATAGCAAGCCATTGGACATGGGCATTTAAATCAGCTCAGAGTGATATGCTTCTCAAAGCGCGCGACCAAACCAAAGCACGCGGCCTGCGATATGGACCGTGCTGCGATCAATATCCTCCCAGGTCGGATAGGTGGGGTTATCGCTCGCAATGGTAATGAACGGGCTATCCGGTCTTAGTGCAATGCGCTTGACCACCAGCGTGTCATCGATCCGCATAACATAGATTCCATCGCGCAGCCGCGAACCATGATCAGAGGCATCCACGAGAACGTCATCGCCGTCCGACAAAGTTGGTTCCATTGAATCGCCCATAACGCGGACGACCGAAAGACTAGCCCCTCTGGCCGGGGTGAGCCTGCGCAGCCACCGTTCATCAAAGGAAAAGCGAGTTTTCCTATCCTCACTTGTCGCCAGCGCGCCATGTCCTGCAGAGACATTGACATCGAGCACAGGGACTTCGACCATGCCGTCATTGCCAGTTGGGGGCGGCCCGCCCAAGAGTTGTTCGTCAATACCGTAAAAGCTTGCCAGCCTAAGCCTGTCCTCCGGGTCCAGCTTGCGCGGCGTGCCGCGCTTTATGAACTGCTGGATATAGGCTGCATTACGGCCAAGCATTTTTGAGAGGCCGGAATAATCATCCCCGTTTTCGCGGATCAACCGATCCAGAGTTTCTCGTACATCATCCATTTTTTGTGCCTTTCGACCCTTCAATAGGATTTATCCTAGACAATATGCAATCTTCCTACTAGGAACATAACAGGAACACAAGTAGTTTATGATTCGAGGAGGCCTCATGTGAAACTGTTGGATCGTATCGAAATGCACCTGAAAGAGACGCGTATGTCGCCGACCCGGTTTGGCCGGCGGGCGGTAGGCGATCCTCGGTTTGTATTGGATTTAAGGGAAGGGCGCAGGCCGCGTGCCAGGACGTTGAGGAGGGTGGAGAAATATTTGACGAGCGAGAGTAAAATGTAAAACCGAATTTTTTGTTTGATGTCCTAACTTATTTTCAAAACCATCAAGGGTTTGTTGCAGTTACAACAAAATTTCCGAATGGTTTATTTGACAATAAGGAACAGCCAACACCGCGATCACCGTCGTTCACGCTTATTTTACTAGGAAGTGCGATCCAACATATTCCATGACCATATTATTTTCGTTATTTCTTGCCTCGACACCAATCATTTCTTCCGGCGAGCGGTTCACTTGCACTCCTGTCAGGGTTTGGGACGGCGATGGTCCGATTTGGTGTGCCGAGGGACCGCGGATCCGGTTCTCCGGCATAGCTGCGCGGGAAATCGACGGGAAGTGCAACCGGGGTCATCCTTGTCCAAAAGCGAGCGGAACAGCGGCTAGAGATTATCTTGCAGGTATCATCGGAAAGCGAATCGGGACATCACGAGAAGGTCATATTCTGATACGAGGCCAAGCGCTTCAATGTGTTTCCGTCGGAGGTGCAGGTGGAAATCGAACCGCTGCTTGGTGCCGAGGCGCCATCGGTGATCTGTCTTGCGCAATGGTCAGGTCAGGTTATGCTCTCAAATGGGATAAATATTGGAGTGGTCATAAATGCAGCAAAAGACGAAAACCCTTATGATCTACTTTGAAGCTGCGATCATAATGCTAATTCTTGTTGTTCTGCCAATCTATGGATGGATTGCGGGATGACGTTCAGAAAAAGTATGGTCATTTTTGTAAGCCTGCTGGGATTGCAACTTGGCTATCCGCCTTTGTTTTTTTGTTTGCGCTATCCGCCATTGAGACACCTGTGAAAGCCCATGGTGGCCGGGCTGCTGCCGATGGCTGTCACAATGATCGCAAAAACGGTGGCCGGCATTGTCATGGTGGTAATGCTGCGCCGAGAGCCAAGAGGAGCTCGAGCGGCAGTACCTATTACCCAAATTGCTCCGCAGCCCGCGCTGCCGGCGCGGCTCCTGTGAAACGCGGGCAACCGGGATATGCTTCCCATCTTGATCGTGACAATGACGGTATTGGATGTGAATAGCACATTTTTTCCCCAGATATGTCCAGTAACTTCCGCCTGAGGCTGCGTCCGCATGGCGTTTGCATACCTGATTTCTCATAAATCTAGCGACCAGTCACCGACTCCCGGCACCACAAGATTTTTCCATTTCGCAACCAGAAATGGGCGTTGCAGCCCTGATTGCGCCACACTGAGGGACTGAGTGTAGGCCGACCTTTCCGATCAACCCGCAAATCCCAGCGCGGCTTTGCTTCTTCCAGAAGCATTAACTCCAATCTAGCCTTGCAGCCACATGGGCAGATCATGCCTGCGACCCATAGTTCGCCATCTTCACGGGCAACCGTGAGCGTTTTTTTTGCCAAATCGGATGGCAGTTCATCGCTTTCTACGTAACGCACAGCATAACCACCTCCAAAAGATCGGAGCCATGCGACAAATTTATTCCAAATTTTCATATTTTTTACTCTGATAGAGAGGGCATGCCGAGAAGTGGTTCCCGTAGACCGGCCGCAAACAAAGCATGCTCCCCAACAGGGAAACTGCTTTCTGCAAAATGGTCTTCATCCGCCGCTGCGATTGAAAAGATTGTACGCGCATAATCTGCATTGGGCTCATGGCGAAACGGAAAAGCACGAGCAATAAATTCGAGCATGGAAGCACTAGCGGCACGCATGTTAAGCGCGATAACGCTAGGTGCTTCCTGCGCTATGCCCTTGATATAGCCCTCTGCCGCTTCATCGCGAAACGCTTCCGGGTCTGCACCAGCTAAATATTCCGCTCTCAAAGCCTCAGAATTGTATACCTCACGGGAGAATAACGTCGATCGCTCGGGCTGAATGTAGTCAATCCGCCCGAACGCATCTGATATGATAACCCGCTTGTCGGCCAACACCCGTGTGGGAATAGTTACACCCACGTCAAATAAAGGTAGAAGCATGGCCTGTGCGAGCAGATCAAGCATATACCGGCCTTCGAGAGAATCGACGCAACCGAAAAGCACATCACATTTTGCTGCTGCTAAAACTGCCTTGCGCTCTGAAATATTAAGCGGATATATATTGACGATGCAATTATCGCGGTAACGCTCAATGGCTGCTTTCAGCATACTAACTTTAAGCTTACCTTCCTGAGCATCGGCTATGGTACTGTTCAATATCCGGTTGAGATTCTTGTGCTCAACCAAATCAAAATCGATCAAATTAATTTCGCCAAAGCCCATTCTAGCGGCTTGCTCTGCCGTAATTGACCCAGTGCCTGAAGCGCCAATGATGCCCACCGAAAGTCTACCGAGCTTTTCGGTCATGCCATCGCAGAAAGGCTGAACCACTGCAGGCGGTTTGCTGTCCTCAATATCTTCCGCCCAGAAATATTTAAGATCATCACCGGTCACTGTCACTAAATCAACCATTTCGATTTTGTGATCGGCATCATAAAGCCGCGCTCGGATAGCGCCATCTGGAGTCATTATAGCGGAACCATGGACGGCAGCAGGGCTTTGTTCAGACCAGCCTGCAAAAATATGGGGGATAATGTCCCTGTCGCTTTCGTTATCGATGGATGAAAAAGCCAACATGGAACCGGGATGGGAATGGATCAGAACAAGGCTCGCGCCTTCGTGTTCGGCCCGGTCAATCGCATCGGACAAAGTTTGTCCCTGCCATATAATGTGGGCTTTCTTTCTCTGGCTCGATCCCAACGGAGCCAGAATATGGTCATAAACCAATAGCCGTGAACGTTCGCCAGGCACCACTCGGCAAAGCAAGATAGCTGCAGCTTCAAGGCCGTCGCCAGGATGCAAATGCATTTGAAGCTGCTCATATTGTACACCGCTAAAAGCGAGCGTCCATTTCCGGTTCATTAGCCAACCTCACGCAGAAGAGATTCTTCAACCAAGCCCAAATGCGTTATCAAATTATCCTTTTGTGGATTCCACGGACTCGAGCGACCCCGGTGACGGGACCAGCGCTGAAAATTCTGGCCTTTGATACTTTGATTGGTTTGCGTTTGGGCAATGACATTACCCCCCGATAGCGTCAGACCCGGATAACAATAAAACATATCAAGCTGTCCGCCCGGATAGTTGGTCGGCACTTCAATGGCCAGATCAATTCGGTCTACATTATAGCCGCTGGGTAAGAGATAGCCATGAAAGACAAACCAGCGCCGCGCGCCATCAACAACGGTTTCCCAATCTGCCTCCATTTCATCCAAATGCTTTTCGTCAATTGGGAGCAATTTGAAATCACGGCGGTTTTCAGTCATGACTTCACCATTATTGATTTCCTTAGGCGTCAGACGCAGTTTCTCGATACCGGGTTCGCGCAGATCAATAATGAAATCGAGATCAACCTGACGTTTGCCGCTGGCCGATTTCAAAATGATGATCCAACCCTGATCGGGATCAAATTCAGCCTTGCGCAAAGCATCGCTAACAGAGATTTCCGGATCTTCGCTCTCGATTTTGACGCCTTGGACATTGAGTTTCCAGCGCGAAGACTTCGAATAGAGCACTTCTGTACCAAGAGCGCCCAAATCCAGAGTACCGCCTTTTTCGAGGGCTTCATCCACCTCATCTTCGCGGCGGATGAAGATAGCGGCCTTGTCTTTGACATTGCCGAGTCCGCGCAATGTTTCTTCGGAAATAGAGTCTTCCGGCCAAACAAGATGGCGATCATCGAGGATGAACCGAAACAGGCAGTCAGCATCAGCAATGATGAAGCGATTGGGTTTGCGCGGTGCAAGATCACAATTTTCAGCAGGACGCCGCTCTTCCATATCACCAGATGGCAAAATCTGTATGACAGTCTTCTGATCCAGATTTTTAAAGCCGCCGGCTTTGAGAATCTGCAACGCAGTCGGCGTGTTATCGGCAAGCACCACAGACCGGTAACTCAGGTCAGTGCCTGCGACTTCTACAATAAATTCGTCTTTCTTGTCATTTTGATTTGTCATTTAAAGCTCCATAAGCAATTGGTAATTGCGTTTGTGCAATCGAATTGCTATATAGGTGATAGAAAATGTAATTGCAAGAGTGAAATTCAATGCCGAAAACAGAATTCGATAATATGGGATTTTATCAAGCACTCGACAGCGAACGCACCAGTCGCAGTTTCAATTGGAAGCAAGTCTCAGAATTTTCCGGAGTTAGTGCCTCGACGCTTACACGGCTTGCTCAAGGGAAAAGGCCTGATGTTGACAGCTTGGCAGCGCTTGTCAGCTGGGCTGGTTTGAGCGCAGACGACTATCTCAAAGCTGAAGGCAGCGCATCTTCAGCATCTGGTTCGCTCACCAAAATTACCAGCTTTTTGCGCAACGATCCGAACCTCAACGAAAATGGTCGTGATGCCATGATCAACATGGTTACAGCTGCCTATATGGGGCTAAAGAATGCGCCGGATCAATAATCACGCTTGCAATCAAGTTGGACATAAACGCATCTTCTCTTGCAAAAAGACAGCAAATCGCTGATAGAAAAATTTCTGTCGGGGGCCACTTTTATCTTTATTCATAGCAACAATGACTGCTGAAATTGCGATTTTGAATCGCACGGCCGTTGCGTTGGCCGCCGATAGTATTGTCACTATCTCCGGGCCAGGTAGCTCCAAAACATACGATTCCGCTGAAAAGATCTTCGAGTTGTCGCATCACCAGCCCATTGGGTTGATGATTTATAATAATGCAGAGTTTATGAATGCTCCGCTCGAAATCATCGCTCGTCGTTTTAGGGAAACTCTGACAACCGGGCAGTTTGCTGAGCTAGTTCAGGTCTGGCCGGTATTTGAGACCTTCCTACTTGAATTCTCCCGCGAGCTGGATGATGAATGTACCCACTTGGAAAGCCTTCTCGATGTCGAGTTCAGCCAGATGCGGGAGGCGCAGTTCAATGAGATGGTCAAGCAGCTCTCCCTCCCAAAAGGCAGGGGAACGAAGCAGGAGCCGGGCATATTTTTTCTCAATTTGGCTAAAAAGCGGCGCATAGAATTACGCCGAACGCGCATTGATAAGTTTCTTGAAGGCAAAACCGAGGCAGACTTTACCGATAGATATGGTGATTATGTTGAAAAAGTAGCAAAATTTGCTTTCGACAATCCGAGCGCGGCCTTGCTCACAGAGTTGCTTGGGTTGGCTTTTGACCTTGTTCGTTCATCCACCTTATCGGCTGCGCATACCGGCTTTGTAATTGCAGGGCTGGGTCATGAAGATATTTTTCCCTCACTCAACCATGTCAAATGTGACGGTATCTATTTTGACGAACTAAGGGTAGTTGGTGAAAGAGAAGTCACCGATATTGACCGGCGTGGCCTGAAAGCGGATCTGAAAGCATTTGCTCAAACCGACATGCCGGAGCGGTTTATTGATGGCATCGACAAAGAATTTGAACAAAGCTTGGAGAAGTTGGTAGATAATATGACCGGCGATTTGGTTAAACAGCTTTCCGGGTCTGCAGATAAAACCCTCACGAAGAAGATCAGGGAAACTGCCAACCAGAGTATCCGCAATGGGATTGGACGTCTCAAAGACCTTTCGCGAAAAGAATTAAGTTCAGTAGTAGCTCATTTGTCTAAAAAAGAACTGGGAGAATTTGCATATTCGCTTGTTGAACTCACATCTCGCAAGCGACGCTATTCAAGCCAGCAAGAAACAGTCGGCGGCCCAATTGATGTCGCTATTCTCACCAGAAACGAAGGTTTTGTGTGGGTACGTCGTAAACATTATTTTGATGTCTCTCTCAACCCTGGATTTCAGAAAAGGAATGGGAAATGAATAAAAACCGTGAGCGAAGATCCGTCATCGTTGATTTAGCGGCCGGCGGCCCTCCCAAATTCACCTTCGGCTCCCTTCGCCAAGTGACTCGCGAGCAGCGTATGGATCGCATTGTCACTTCCGTTTCCAATAAATTTTCACGGGAACTCGCGGCGATCATACAGACTGATGACAACGCCGCGCACGCCCCACGGAAAAAGGTTGTTACAAAAAAAGCGACCAAGAAATAGGCGGACCCCCTATTGATTCTGCTTAAAATGTACGCTCACTTTTTCAGTAGCTAAAATCACCAGGTAGCAGTTTAGCATTCTCTACCATCGTAAAGTTGACACTTTAGATTAGTCGATTTTGACCAGTTGTTTTCAAAATGACGACGCGTGACGTTTCCGTTATGGTAGAAGAGAAGAGGGGGCTTGGTTCCAAGTGAACCAAGGACTCGGAGACCGAAAATGACAGAGGATAAAAACACTCAATCTGGCGGTCAACAGAACTGGCCCGGCCTGTCGGAGGTCGACAAGGCACTCCACGAGAACCGTCTGACAGCGTATACATGGAAGAAGACCTGGGCTGACCCTTGGGGCCGCTTGAAGTTAATTTCGGTATTCGTAGCGCTGGCGGCGTTTTTGATCTTCGTGCTAGTCGATGAGAGTTTGATCACTTTCTAGCTATTTCCATTCCTTGATATCGTCTGCTGCTTTCTCGCTCGCACCACGCGCATTTCTGGTTTTCCGTTTCATCGCATCCTCAACAGTCCCGACCCGCGTCTTTCCACGCGACTGAGCGCCGGCTACTTCATCCCGGATTGCGCCGACATCCGGCGCTGCATCGACCGATCCTGAACCTCCGCCGCCAGTCGAGACGTTTCCGCGAACATCCGAGGCACTGCCGATATTTGGCCTTTGAATGGGTGCAAATTCCGGCAAGGTCAGCTTGTCCTCAATATCATCGTGCAGCCTGTCCGCATAACCAGCTACAAAGCGCGTTTGCAGTTCCTGACCTTCGGCGCTCAGCTGGAAGTTGATATCATCAAACCGTGCATTGCCGTAATAATCGCGATTGGCCTCCATCTCTGCCATGCCCCATTCACGGTAGGCCTGACTCAGGTTGAGAGATCCAGCTGCACTGTTGCTTTCATACCAAGTTGCCTGATCTTCCAAGCGGCTGGCGAGTTCTTCCGCGCGTCTAGCCTCAACGGTATAGCTTTGCGCTTCGGTCAATGACGAAGTCATACCAGATGCGCTGCTGGAGATCGCAGAACTGCTGCTTGAACTTACGCTTCGCACAAATCCATCACGGGTATTGGACCAGTTCCGGCTATCAGAAATCTGATTCATGCTGCCCATAATCCGGTTGCGGTCCTCCGATGCAATTCCAATATCGCTATCTGTCCAAGCCTTATTTCTTCCGCCTTTCACTCCTAGTGTGGCGCTTCCCGCCCCTTTTTCTCCTTTGACGCCCAAGGAACCTTCGCCATTCAGGAACCACGACACAGTTATATCGTCGGCAGCACGGCGTGACAGTCCATATTGCCGTTGCAAATTCCTCGAAGCAGAATCCACTTCGCTGAACGCTTTGTTGACGCTGTTGCTTTCGTTTGTACCGACAGCGGTTTCCGAAGAATTTCCTTGGCTGTAGGTATTTCTGAGTTCGTTGAACCGAGTGACAGCAGAACTCGTCGATTGCTGGGCAAGATTTGAGAATGTCTCACTTTGTGATCGGCTGCTCGATGCCAGCGTGGAAAGCCTTGAGGTGAAATCCTGACCCAATGTTGGGGTGAACGGATAAGAAGAATTCGGAACCTGATCGAACGAATTTTCCGGAAAGCTCGCAGTTTGCGTCCCGCTATCACTGAACCCGCGTGTCTGCGCTGCGCCATATGAAATATTCGGCGCGATCGAACCTTGCGCAAATTGTTTCGAGAACACGCTCGAATTTTCAAAATTGCTGTTGCCAAGCGACACATTGCCGGTGCTGGCTTCGCGCGCTGCTTCCTCTGCTGCATTTTGCGATGGATTGAGATAGGAAGTGGCTTGGCCAGAAATCGCAAGCGCCCCTCTGGCGATACCGCCAGCAAGAAAAGGAATAGAGGCCACAAGATATCCGGCAAGCACGCCAATATCATTATTCACATCAACCATACCGGAGAAGTTTGCCAGACTAAGGCCTGTCCCACCAGCTGCGCCGCCAACATCAGATGCGCCTTTGAACATCAGGATCATGTGCAAAATGACAAACAATGGCCCCCATGCGGCAAGATAGAAGAAGCCAGTAATATATCCTCTCAGCGCAATCGGCCCGGTCTTTGGCATCAGGAACAGCGGGAACAGCACCGGAAAGAGCGCATAGAATACGACCGTCAGTACGATGTTGAGGATGGGCACCCATTTCATGGCATTTTGGGCAATCGATGAATATGTTCGCTCGGTCTGGATGTCAGCGCGGGTCTGGGCAAAAACATCAACGCTTGATGTGCCGCTGGAGCCCGCCATGCCGTGCATCGCCTGTTTCATCGCATTGATCGTCAGCACTTGCCTGAAGATCTCGCTGGCGTTTTTGGAAACCCCGCTCAAATAGCTATATGCCACCGGCAGATCGGCGAACAGCTTGGCTTTGGCCAGCGCTGCGGTTTGTTTGGGATAAAGCTGGCGGCCAAAGATTGTACCCAATTCATCGATCATCGCGGTCCATTGGCTGTTCAGATCATTATAGGCTTCGCGGCAGGTGATAATGCTGGCGCTCACGCTGTCATCGGGATTGCGGGTCAGAAACTTTTGCGCGCGCGCTGCGCTTCCCGGCGCAATCACCGCCCAGATATCATCGCTTGCCGACAGTTCCTTCATTGAATAGCGGCCGAGAAGCAGATCATAAAATACGCACTGACGAAAATGCTCGTCGAGATTGGCGGCAAATTCCGGATCAGAGATACGAAGGCTCCGCGTCGAATCAAATAGCCGCGAGCCATAGATCATTCCATTCTTGGAATAATCGAGATCAGTCGGTAGCCCGAACACAGTCTCGGAGGAACGCACCAGATAGTCGCCAACCTGACTGGTGAAGCTTGCCATCAGTGCAAGGCCTAAT
>TARA_R110000850_G_scaffold17522_1_pt1 | contig 11488 bp, 7 predicted proteins | sample TARA_R110000850 | Tara Oceans TARA_R110000850 (sample SAMEA4397586) | marine metagenome | biome: Polar Biome; feature: [SRF] surface water layer (ENVO:00010504); material: water (ENVO:00002006), including particulate matter (ENVO:01000060) such as... | depth 5 m | reverse complement strand
GGCTGGAACGCTATCATCAAAGAGGCTATGGTAACTCACGGTCATGTAACGGAGCGGCATGTTGCGTTGATGATGGATTGGTTGAAGACGGCACGTCTGCTCAACGATCTAGACAAAGAAGACTCATGGATCGACAAGTGTGGGTACAGCGCCTTGGCCTCAGAGTTTACTGACCGAGAGAAAGAAATACAGGCTCGGTTGGATAAATACTTGAAGAAAGATATTTGATGTCAAAGAACCTATTTGGAAGTGACCTGCACCACCAGTTCAAGGGCGAGATGGATTTGCTTGACTCTGACTGGAACATCCCTGAGTACCCAGACCTAACAGGCTACAAAGAAGTTGCTGTTGATCTGGAAACCAAGGATCCAAACATCAAGACACTTGGCCCCGGCTGGTCTAGAAAAGATGGTCACATCATCGGGATTGCTGTAGCTGCGGGAGAGTACAAGGGGTACTTCCCTATCCGCCACGAGAACGGGCACAACCTTGATCCAAGGATCACGTTGAAGTGGCTGAAGAAGCAGATGGCTGTCCCTGATATGGACGTAATAATGCATAACGCAACCTACGATGCGGGTTGGATGCGGGCCGAGGGCGTAGAGATCAAGGGCCGGATGATCGACACCATGATTACAGGCGCTCTGGTTGACGAGAACCGTTGGTCCTTTGGCCTTGATGCGATGGCTCGGGACTATGCTGGGATACGCAAAGACGAGAAGATGTTGAAGGCTGCGGCTGCGGCCTGGGGCATCGATCCCAAGGCTGATATGTGGCAGTTACCTCCGATGTACGTTGGGGCCTACGCCGAGCGCGATGCTGTAGCGACATTGAAACTCTGGCAGGCCCTGAAGATTCAGTTGGATGAGCAGAAGCTGTGGGACATTTGGAACACTGAGACAAAACTAATCCCTTGCTTGCTGGACATGCGAAGCAAAGGGGTGCGCGTTGATCTGGACAAGGCTGATCGGAACAAGAAGTTAATCCGCAACAAGTCTAAAGAAATGCGGCGTCAGATCGAGAAGGAAGCTGGGCTTGAGGTAGACATCTGGGCGTCTGCATCCATCGCTAAGATGTTTGACAAACTCGGGCTTGAGTACCCAAGGACCGAGAGGGGTGCGCCCTCGTTCAACAAAGCGTATCTAAACAACCACCCGTCTGAGATATGCCAGAAGCTGGTTAAGCTGCGGGAGTTTGACAAAGCCGACAGCACGTTTATCGACAGCATCCTGCGGCACGAGCACAACGGGCGCATCCACACGGAGCTCCACTCCACTCGGAGAGACGAGGGCGGCACGGTCACGGGCAGATTCTCCTCCTCGAACCCCAATCTCCAGCAGATTCCGGCACGGGACAAGGACATCAAGAAGCTAATCCGTGGCCTGTTCATCCCAGAAGAGGGTTACAAGTGGGGATCGTTCGATTATTCTAGCCAAGAACCAAGATTGCTCGTACACTTCGCCGCCAGCGTTGGTGAAATTCAAGGCCAAGACATGCTTGCGGACATTGTCCACCAGTACAACACCGAAGATGTAGACCTCCACCAGATTGTTGCCGACCTAGCTGGGATCAAGCGCAAGGAAGCGAAGGCCGTGAACCTTGGGATTATGTACGGTATGGGCGTGGCAAAGCTAGCCGATCAACTAGGCGTTGATCCAGATGAGGCCAAGACATTGCTCCGACAGCACCGCGAGATGGTTCCGTTTGTTAAGGCACTGGCTGAGATGGCCTCTCGTAGGGCCGCGCACTCAGGGCAAATCCGGACGGTGTTAGGTCGGCTGTGCCGCTTCCACCTTTGGGAGCCCACTACGTTCGGGGCAGGCAAGCCCCTGCCACACGAGGATGCGTTGAAAGAGTATGCGGGAGTCAACGGCATGGGTATCCGCCGAGCGTTCACATACAAAGCACTGAACCGTTTGATCCAAGGATCGGCGGCGGACCAAACCAAGAAAGCTATGCTTGATTGCTACAGCGAGGGATATACCCCTATGCTAACTGTACATGACGAGCTATGCTTTAACATAGATAGCCCAGAGCAGACCGCCAAGATCAAAGAGATCATGGAGAACGGAGTCCAGCTAAAGGTTCCATCTAAAATCGATGTTGATATTCAAGATGATTGGGGAGAAATAGAATGACACCTATAGAAGACCTTAAAGCCCTGGGCTTCCGGCAAATGCACAAGGTGCAGATCGATGCGCTGCTTGACCTAATTGCTGTGACCCTGAACCTAGCAGCCCTGACCAATGATCAAGATGTTATCGAAGAAACCGAGGCCTCATGTGACGAATTGGTTCGTCTGTTTGGCGGCAACGGCGTCGAGTTATCTATCAATGTTCACTGACCGGGTTGTCTAGCTCGGTCTATAATCTCTTGGTTCTTCGGGTCACCTAAAAGACCTGGGGCCAAGGTCCGAGCACGTTGCAACAAGTTCTCCGCGCCACCGCTGACCGCGTCTATCGCTCCGCTGACCGTGGACGTAGCTGTGTCAACGAAAGACGGAGTGGGCTGTAACGCCGCTCGACCCTGTGGAGTTATTGGAGTGGCTATGGTGCCGCGATATTGCTCCACTAATTCTCTCATAGGTAAAGTTTCCGCAACTCTTCGCTGGTCTTTCACCGCAGTTTCCATAAGAATGCTTTTCATCAAGTCCTCGGACACTACAATAGGTCTAAACTTATTGGCTAAAATCATTCCGATTTCTTCTTTGCCCATCTTACTACCTTCAGAAAGTTGACGATAGATTTGACGGTCACTTAGACCCAATAGTTTAGCCGCTTGTACGTCCGCGTACAACGATGCTTGGGCTAACCGCAAGTCATTGTTTGCCGTTTTGTACCGAGCAATAATTTCTTCTTGAGTAACATCGTTTCTTTTTGCAAACGACTTGAAGGACGAACCAAGAGCAGTTCGTGTGCTCGTATACTCTGAGCCTTTGTAGTAAAACTTATCGGCAAGATCCGTTTTCATTTCACGGAAACCTGTCATAATACTAGCGGCTTCTGCTGCAGGAGTATATTCTTCCCCGTACCTTCCAACCTCTCCGGTGACCGCTTTGGTTATCCGACCCGGCTCTAACTCACCTCGACGTTCTCTGTAAAACATTTCCACCGCGCCGGGAGTAAAACCCCCAAGGATATGCAAGATTGTTTTTGTACTGCGGTCCAAAGAGTTCTCTCCTTCAACAAAGATTTTTGCACCCGTTTTAGAAACACCTCCCCGAAGTGTTACGTCTGCAATTCTTTCAGACAACAATCCTTCAGACAAGAAAGGCTCGCTGAACGTAGACATCGCAGCCACCATGCCGTTTGAGATTTGTTTCAACTGAGAGTCTGTGACCAGCCCTGTTTCAGAATACGCCTGCATAGCCGCTCGAGCGGGGGCCAGCATGAAGTCATAAGGCATCATGTATGTTAGATCAATATAATCAACTTGAGGCTTGCCGTTGACCTCTTGATTCCTGATCGGAGCAACAATGTTGCCCTTCATAAAATATGGAGTCATGCGCTTCAACGCATCCATTTGCTCCTCAGTAAACTCAGTCATCTCCATCGCCGCTTTCTGAATAGCGACAGGTGTAGCGTATGCCATGCCAATGTAACTGCTTAACCGCTTGGCTCCGATTGCTCGAATTTGGCGCTCAAGAGACTTGACATTCTTGGGCCCAAGTTTTTGAAACAAGGGGCCGCTTGGATCTACTTTGAAACTTAACTCTCGCAGCCCTTGGCGGGTAATGTTTGTAGTTGTCCGCAGTATTTCCGCAGGGAAAGCCATAAAGTTTCCTACAAACGGAATACGTCTGATCATTTTAATGGATTGAGGGACTCGACTATATGTTGGCATCGTAGACTTGACGATGTCCGTTGACATCAGGTCTAAAAAATCCATGTCTTTTGTGACGTTCGTGGTCCGAGCAGCGAGGCCCGCCCGAGTAAACTCTTGCGCCACGTCATCCATAGTTGCTTCTGTGCCTTCAAGTCCACGACGAAGAGCGTTTGTGTACTTAGCTTTTTCACCGGAATAGCCTACAGTTTTCCAGAAGTTATCTGTCCCAGAGTAAACGTTTTGCGCCCCTCGGACCAAAGGCTGAACGAACGGAATACTATTAATAAGTTTCCCAGATATGTCAGACACTTTCCCTGCAACCTTGAGGTCTGCGCCTTCTTTTAAAAGTTCTCTAAACTCATTGACCACATAGTTCTGGTCCACAATCCCAGCTTTTTGAAGCATGTTAAATGTCCCAGCAAACTCTTCGTCGGCCATATCAGCTAGTCGTCCTGTGGTTAAACGGGCGCTCTCAAATAAATTCATGTCCCGAGCAACGTTGCCGTTGGCCCCAAGCATGAAGATACCCGAGTGGAAGTTACGGATTTGAGACAGTGGGTTTAACACCGTCTTACTCATTTGAGACAAACCTTTAGCCTGTAGCGCAACAGCCAACAACTCTTGCATCGGATCTTGGGTCCGAGAAGCTAGGGTCAAAGAATCTTTTATTTCAACAGGCACATAAGAACCAGTTAACGCACCGTATTTTCCACCAAAAGCTACCTGCGCTAGGTCCATATCCTTCTTTTGTGCGTCTGTTGCAAACTCTCCAAGACGCACATATCCGTTTTCCAACAGCAACTTCTCTTGCTCTGGACCCGCTACTGATCTGCCGTCAATAGCAAGAGGTCTTGCCGTAGCTGTCGCAAGATCGTCCATACTCTTCATAGACGTGTTAGCATAGCCTCGGTAAAACTGGTTCGCTGCAATAGTCTGGGACATGTCGCCAACAGTGCGAAAGTAAAGTTCTTTGGGGCTTTTTATTTCACCCATCATTTCTCTAAGCGTGTACGCATTCTCTGGGATTGTTCTGTTTTTCAACATTCCTTCAGCGATTTTAAACAGCGGAACAGGTTGACCGTTTGCACCTTTGTTCGCCTTCTTAACCCCGATACTTAATGCACGAAGAGCCTCATCTGTTTTTATGCCAGCCTCAGTTGTTTGCTTACCAAGAGCCTTGTTGACTATTGTCGTGGCCTGTTGAACAATAGTCTCAGGGTCTTCTTTGCTGGTCTTAGAGATAGACGCTGCAATTTCGTTGACCGCTTTTTTGTACAGCTTCATGTCAACTTCAAACTCTTCTGGTCTTAGATGCACTTCGTACATCCGACGCAGATATTTACCTTGGTTATCGGAGAACTGGCGAACCAAAGCTGTCTTTTGAGTCGCGTTTAAAACGTCGTCAGGGGCGTCTTCAACACTTCGCATGAAAACATCGGTCAAGCCATCGACTTGTTGCCGCATGTTTTTTGCTGCAGATAAAACTTGGGGGCCATATTTCTTTGCATATTTTGCTTCGTCAAGCGTCCCGACCAGAAAACTTTGCAGATCGTTGTAAGCTGTCTCAATGCCTTCTTTTCCTCGGCCAAACAGCTTGCTTTTGTTGACCGTTTTTTTGACTGCCATCTCGAATGCTTGAAATCTTTTCTCTGCATCACGGGTGGTGGCGTCAACAAATCCTTTTACGTCTTCCATGCCTTCGTATATTTCTCTAGGCAAGAGCCCTGCTGAAGAAAAATACTTCTGAAGAGCTCCGCCAGATAACTTTTCAGCAACCTTGTCAAATCCACGAGTGATAACAGCCGCGGCTTTAGGAACACCAGGTATGTATGCGGGGGACCGAAGGATGCCCCCGATCACAGGCATCGCGGCCTCAACCGCTACCCCAGCCGCTACCCCCTCGACGCCTATTCTAAATTTGTTGCGAAGACGACGGAATGCTTCGTCAGAACCTGTAAGGCCTGTATCCTCCTCCGTTCTTAGCGCATCCGGTAACGCATCGAAGCTGTCGGACATAGTATTAAAAGTTGATGGGGCCACAAAGATATCTGCTGCCCCAGTAGCAAGGGCCGTGGAGCCCGCTAATTTAACACGGTTACCAAGCATGGTTTTCCCCGCAGCGGACTTTCCAAAAGCCTCCGCCGAACGAGCAAACTTGCTGGCACCTGGGACTACCTTCGTCCCTTTAGCAACGGCGTTCGCTCGGCCTAACCAACCCACGACAGGAATTGCAGCAGATCCATATGTAACAATACCCTCGGCTATTTTCCCCGCGGTTCCGGTGGGAGTTAGGTTGAGATATTCTTTGCCGTCTTCAAAGAACTCGGTTACATCTCGGCTGTAGTCCGTATCTAATGCTGCGTCCACGCCCAACGCGCCAAGCTCGACAAGGCCCTGACCAATGTTCACGAACCCTGCGCCAATGCCTTGGCCCAAGTCTTGAAACACACCTTTTTCAAACGGGGCAATGGATGCCCGTGCCTGTTCGGCTAGTTCTCCAGCGTCCTCTGAGTTGCCTCCGAGTTCCGCGTCGATTGCTTGCTCTCGGAACTCTTCATACTTTAGTTGGGCCCGTGCTTGCGCCGCCACTTGACCCGCTCGAGTGGTGTCTCCTTCCAACTCAAGGTCAATAGCTCTATTTCTCAGGGTTTCGTACGAGTCCATTAAAACACCTTATCTATCTAAATCAGATTTTGAGTTTTGCAGCGGCGGCTTTACGAAGCTCTGCTTCGGTGAGTGTGGGATTTCCAGTCAGGGGTTTGTTCACCGTAGTAGTCTCTCCCCGAATCATTGCATCATACGCATCATTAGCCTTACGAGTTGCATATTGAATATCGGTTTCTCCTACAATGGCATCGCGGGGGGGTCCCATCATTGGGTTATCGTTAAAAGCCTTGTAAGCAAGAGCAAATTGGTTTTGCCTAAACTCTTCTGGGTTCCTGAGATTTCTAAACCCGCTGCCGTCCGTTCTCATCCCTGCAATTTTCTCAGCACTGGCCTGAGATGCCGCCGCCGCATCTTCAGAGAAGACTTGGTTGATTGCAGCAAGCGTGATGTCTGTATCTAGTTTCTTGTCAGAGGCTTTGCCTTGTTGGATTGTTGCCGTGCCTGCAAGCATGCCGTTCGTAAGATTCTTCAGGGCGTCAGGGCTTTCCCCTGCTGCGACTGCGAAGCTCATCATAGCCATGTTCATCCAGAACTCTTCTTTTTTGTCATCTGGGGTTTTGCCCATAAGATCGGACAAGATTTTTTTCATAGCAACAGTACGCTGCTTGATGTCCATACCCGTGGAGTCAACCCCTGCGCGTTTCAAGAATTCGAGAGACACTGTTTCGCTTGCGTTGTCTGGGTCCATAGCAACTCTATCGGCAAGCTCAACTGCTATCCCTGGTGGAATTACGTCGGTTGGATTTACAACCGTATCTACTTTTGGAACGACAACCGTTTCTACTTTTGGAACGACAACTGTATCTGTATCTGTATCTGTCTCAACAACCGTTTCTGTATCTGTATCTGTCTCAACAACCGTGTTTACTTCTTTTGGGCTGCCCTCACGGTTTTTGAACTCATCAAAATTGGTGTTAAAACGGTCAATAATTTTGTCGAGGTAGTTGCGGTCATCGCCATCTATTTCTGCCCCGCCATTTGCATCTATTTCTGCCCCGCCATTTGCATCTGCTTCTGGCACGGCCATGCCAATGGCCGTGCCAGAAACATTTGGAGCAACGTATTGAAAGTCAGGGCCCGTAGGTAAACCCATATCATCGTCCGTATAACCCAACTCTGTGTTATTTGCGGCGATTGCCGCAAGTTCGTTCGGCAAAAGACCCGTGTCCAAAGGCCCAATGCCCACGGGGCTTGATTGATCTAACTCAGAAAACGCGGATCTTTCGCCGTCTGCAACAGAGCCTTCGGCAAACAAGTCAGTGTTTCCTGAAATCACAGCGTCCGCATAGGCTCGAATAGAATCCTGCTCAATCTCAGCGCGTTCAAGTTCAGCCGCAGCTTCCACTGTCGGACCTTCAGATGGGTTAATTAATCGAGGCGCAAAGTTTTTAGTTGTTCGATCAAAGAATCCTGCGCCAGCGTCAGGGTCTTTACCACCACGCAATCCGGCTCTGTAGTTGCGGGCTCCCTCGGCGCGATCAAAGAAAAAGTCACTGACACCGCCACCACCACTAATGTAACCAAGTCCCTCAAGACCAAGTTCAGAGCCCGCAGCTACAGTGTCCGCCACAGCACCGCCAACAAGATTTGCTCCACTAAAGAACTGGTCAACGGGATTACTCTTTTCCGAGATACCTCTAGCGGTGCGCAATTTCTCTAATCGGTTTAATTCTGCAATCATATCGGGGGAAAGGTCAGCGTCAAAATCCGAGTCAATGCCTCCGCCCACATCTGTGCGAGGAGTGGACCGCATTAAAATCTCATCGATCAAGGCAGGGTTCGGGTTTCTTGGGTTTAAAGATAACAGCTTCTCAAGATTGGGGTTCGTTATCGTGCTGAAATCAGTGGTTGTTGGTTCGTCTTCCCCTACAAAACCTGCGCTGGCAGCAAGACGGTCTACGGAAACCTGCGCCGCGGCATCTTGTTGTGCAGCGGCGGCTGCGTCTCGAGTATCCAACTTCGCGTCTATCGAAAGCCGTTCTTGATTTTCCCGTTCTTGCATCGCGGCACGAGCAGCCAAGGCCTCTGGGCCAAAAGGATCTGCCGCCGTGGACCTTTCTACGATCACAGGCCCGCTTTCAGGTTCTGGATCTTGCACTGTTGAAGTTCGATTATCTCGGGCCAGCAACTCTTGCTGGAAGCGAGTATCGCCGGGGTGGCGAGGAACAAACCCATCTCCTACTTCTGCTTCGGGCTGGTTTAAAATGATTGTTTCAAGTCCGCCAGAATCGCGTTCAGGGAAGAGAGACAACTCAGAAAACTGTTCTTTCAACCGAGCCAGCGCAGCTTGGCGATTGGCCGTAGCTTCTGGAGGAACTCCTCTGTCGCTTAGAACAGACGCAATCCCCTGTTCCGGTTGAGGCGGCAGGAACTGCGTGTCACGCATAAGCGCACTGTCAAAAATCTCGCCTTCAAATCCTGAGTCCGCAGCAGTATTCATAGGAAGAGTTTCGGATGGGCGAGGGATGACGACAGGCGCAGGCGCAATCTCAGGAACAACATTAAGATCAGGCGCAGGCGCAGATTCTCCAGTAAGTTTTTGCAGCACTGCGTTCAATATGCTTGGTTCGCGGACCACGTTGCCTTTTTCGTCAACAATATAATTTCCGTCCTCGGACAGGTAGAAATTGCGACTACCGATTATAGCTACAGGGGACCGAGGAACAAGGCTTTCGGACAACCGTGGGCTGTCCGGAACACCGCGTGGGGTAGCCCCTCCACCCGTTTCAAACCGCTGGGTTGCACCCATAAGTTCAGGAGACGAGGATAGAATCCCGCCCATTCCGGCAAGCTTGGTTCGAGCGTCTCGGTTGGAAAACATCTTTCGATTCATAACACTCATCTTATGCGCCTCCAAACATGCCCGATTTACCTAGACTATATAGACCTCCAGCCAGTCCTGCAAACTGTGATACGGGGCTGGCGCTAGGCTGTTGCTGCGACGTGAACGTAGACTGCGATGTCGGCATGCCTTGGAAGATATCCGAGTAGAAGCCAAGCTGTTGATACGGCTGCATGACATTCTGATACTGAGTTTGTCGCTGCGCATCGAGCTCTGCTTGCTGCTGTTGCTGCTCTTGCCCGCCGAAACTGGACAGTGTGTTGATATCGTTCAAGTTCAGACCTTGGAAGGCTTCGCCAAGCTTGGCTTGGTTCATGCCCAAGCTGCCAATTCCCTGACCAAGTTGCCCGTACTGTGCCGCGCCCGTCTGCATAAGCTGGGCCCCAGCCAATCCGGCTTGACCTGCACCCTGCGCTCGAGCCAACTGCTGTTGCTGTGCTTGGTTGTAACCAGACTGACGTAAGCCTGCGGCGGCTCTAGCTTGAGCGTCTATTGTATTTCTTTGCTGCTCTGCGGCTTGGATTCCCTGACGTGCCCCGCCGTATGCGCCTGCGCCCACAGATTGAGCAGCAAGGCCCTGCTGTTGGATATCGCTTTGACGCTGAATGTCCTGCATGGTTTGATCAATAACAGCCTGTTCATACGGGTTCATGTATGCTTGCGCCGCGTTCGGGTTTAATATGTTTGCCGCAGTTGTTGCACCAATATTCCCAGCAGAAGTAATTGATTGCGCTAGGGGGTCTAAACCCGCTTGCGTTGCAGCTATCCCTGTGCCAACGCTGCCTGCTCCCGCTTGAAGCATCGGAGCATAAGATCCCACACCTTGCTGCGCCAACCCCGTAGCCTGTTGCTGCAAAGGAGAACGCCCCGCAACTTGATAGCTAGGAAGAGTATAATTCTGTTTGCCAAGACCTTGAGCCCGATCAAGGATTTCTTTCATATAAGCTTTTTGATAATCGGGTAGGTCGGCAATCGATGTGCTTGTTACTGTCTCAACCATTTCAACGGCCTTTCATTTCTGACACTTCAGCAAACATCCTTGCAGCCTCGGCACCCCGTGTTCCATTCGTTGCGCCACCAAGGCGCATCCCTGCTCGTTTCATGTCACCGTCAGGATCCATGCGGGCAAGGTCTTTCCCAGATAATATCACTTCGCCGTTACCCACCGCGATCTGCTCAACAGGGCGTCCATTCTGCATGATCTGCCCCGGAATAGAATCGCTGGTCACGGTCCCCGGACCTTGGATCAAGCCCCCAGCCGCAAACTGCGCGAGCCCGCCCTGCGCCAAGCCTTTATAGGGACTCGTAATCTGAGTAGCTTGAGCCGCTTGAGCCATAACGCTGCGGTCATATGAATCGCGTTCTTCCACTGTACTAAACGCAGGAGCTTCGCCGTCAGCCCCAGTATAACGAGACTTGTAAAGGTTGTCGTCCCAGCCCTCTTGCTGCCCAGGTCCTTGGTTGAACTTAGCTAGCTTTGCGTCTGTTGGATCAACACCGTCGTCGTCGTCAAAGAGAAGGCCTTCTAGTCCTTTGGCCGCGGCTGCGCCCCCCGCAAAGCCTAAGAGCCCAGAACCTGGAATAAAATAGTTTGCGGCTAACCCGCCGAGTACACTGAGTATGCTCATACCACGACCCCAAATATTAATTTCTGTAAACGTACCAGATTTTGTTTTAAACTTCTAGTCACGATATTACCACGGCAACGGCCCCCACACCACTCGTCGAGGAGATGCCTAATAAATTAGGTTGATCCTCTACTGTTATCTTAACAACGCCCATCAAGCCCGCCGCATCTCGGTACTGGAACAGGGATCCAACCTCTAACCCTTGGTCACTTAACGGCAAATCTGTAAGGACAAGGCGGGTGTTTCTACCTTCTCCGGGGTTCTGCATCTGCTCTAAGTACAGGGAAAAAGAAAGAACAACTTGTTCCATGTAGTTCTTGTCATACTCTTGAGGAGCTTTTGGAAAAAACGGTAGGGTTAGGTTTCTAGACATTATCTAAACCCGTCTTTTCTAATATCCACTCGAGGAGTACCTAACCTCCAGCCTACCCCCTCGCCCGTAGATTCTAGCTTTAAAGCAAACGCCCGCCCACGTAGCCTTAAATTAACCTGCTCCGTCCACTGTTCAATGGGCGTTGTAGATGTT